>Ga0315289_10002667_pt1 | contig 27269 bp, 22 predicted proteins | sample YL17G11_40_MG_FD_203452 | JGI IMG/M metagenome (GOLD analysis project Ga0315289, IMG submission 203452) | Sediment microbial communities from Yellowstone Lake, YNP, Wyoming, USA - YL17G11_40 | ecosystem: Environmental > Aquatic > Freshwater > Lake > Sediment | place: USA: Wyoming | collected...
TCCAACCGTTGCTATAGTATTCAATCACGCCGCCTGATAAGCCTTTACCATCACTATCAACTAATTTGATAGTAACTGTTGGTGATAAATTTTTGATTGTAAAGGTGGCAGTGACCGTCTTGTTGCCGTCCATAGTGATGGTAGCCGGGTTGGTACTACCGGTAAGGTCGCCGCTCCAACCGCTGAATGACCAGCCGGGATCGGCTGTCGCCGTCAATTGTACTGGAGTACCAGATGGATAGGTAGCCTGGTTAGGAACCTTGGGCACACTGCCACTGCCGGTAACGTTGACCGTCAGAGTGTACTGATTTTGCGTGAAGGTGGCACTGATGGTATGGTCAGCAGTAACGTTGGTAAAGGTGTAGCTGGCTACTGCTCCTACTGAAGCGCCATCCACCATGACGTCGGCAACATGGTAGCCAGCATCTGGGGTGATGGTGAAGGTCTGGTCGGCACCGTGGTTAACGGTTACCGTGCCGGAGGGCGATATAGACCCGTGGGTACCGGCCGTGGCGGTAATGGTGTAGGTATCAATTGGTGTAGGCTCCGGTTGGGATATTGCCGCCTGTAGTCTTGGAATTTCTTGGGCTATCGCCATTAGGCTTGGCTTGGGGTCACCGTTATTATTGAAATAGGCCCAATCAGGATTGGTATCAGTGCCAGCCCACCATAGCATAGCTATGGCTGCACCGCGTGCAAAGACAGTATCTATATATCCAGGAGTTACCTTGCTGTTATCAATAATCCACTCCCGATTGATTCCCTCAGTCCCGTAGCCCAACTCCAGGCACCACCATCCACCGGTTATCCCCAACCATGGTAGGTATGTAGCCAAGTTCTTATCTAGACTCTCCGGTGATACCCTGTAAGAATCCACACTTGGTATATCTACCAAGTTCAGACAGGTTCGTTTTATTTCGGGTTCAGTCTGGTTGTCCATCAAGTTATGCGTTATGACCGCGCTTACCTTCTGCCGAAATATATCAGTTAAAAATGTCAGGTAGGTATTGACATTGGTAGCAGTATAGGTCTGGTCCTTAGTCACATATTGGTTAGAACCAGCCTTGAGCTTGTAATCCAGCTCATTGTCCACATTTATGGCTACAATATTGGGGTACAGGTTAACAACTGCTGTCAACCGTGTTGCCCATTTTCCCACAGTATCGCCCATCAGCATCTCAAAATCAGGTGTTTCTAGACTACCGAAGCCAGGCGTATACTTTGGATGCAGCCCCATAATAGCTAACATCTTATGCCTGTAAAACAGATCTAAGTATGCTTTATATGCAGTTGCTTCACCTTCCTCGGTACGCCAGTAATCATAGCGATAGAGAAAAGTAGCCCGAACTATACGTACCCCCGCCTGTTCAAGATAAGTAAGCTGTTTGTCGAAGTAGGCCAAGTTATCAGCTTCCCAGAAATTCCAGGGGTGCTGACTATTTGGACTACAGGCCGACATCACCATGCCCACTAACCGCTTTTCCTGCCCATCAAGATGAAAGTAACCGTCCTTGCCTATTTGAATATGCTCAGTGCTGCCATCAGCCCAGGTAATTACCCTGTCGAACAGGTAGCCTTCTTCAGCGGCATGAGCCGCTTGTGGAACTGAAACCCCTAAGGCAGAGAAGACGAAAACAAGGCATAATACTACACAGAGCCATTTCTTTATAATCGAAGCTTTGAAGCGGTTGCTTCTGAGACCGGCTGTTGCCCTGTCTCTGACCTCTGGCAGTCTATTAACTCTTGTGCTAGAATAAATATTGAGCATGGGGGTGACCCTCCTGTGTTCGGCTCTGCCAGCAAGCCCGTCAAGCCCTGGCAGAGTCTTTTTGACTACTTTAAGTGTCCTTCATTTCAACAGCCATTTGAATAGCCCATTAGTACTTTTTTATATAGTAAAAGGTACTATATCCAGCAAAGGCATTTTTCAGATGGGACTATTTGGCTATGCCATTTGGTCCCTTTGGGGGATAGCCTGCTGAGGTGGAGTAAGCTAGAATTACTATCAGATGACTCAGAGTAGTTTAAGGCAGGTATAGATACATGACATCTGTTAATCGGGCAGAAACCATGCTGACAGCCAGCGAGTTAGCTCACCTTCTCAACGTGCATATTAATACGGTGAGACGGTGGAGTAATCGGGGAATACTCAAGGTATATCGCATCGGTCCACGAGGCGACCGAAGATTCAGCAAGGATGACATCGATAGCTTCCTTGCCGAGAACCCGGAAGTTAAATACAGGAACGGCAAGGTTCGGGTATGATAAGGCAGCTTGACCGTTGGAGTTATGTATACTATCATTTTGTGTCAAAAATTAGTATCGCGTTCTAGTTATAGTTAATAAGAAGGTATAGAAATGGTTTTTTTTGCTCACATCGGGATTACGCTAGGTGCTGCTCTACTATTGTTAAATGCCCCAGCGTGGAGCTACTCTCGTCGCAAACTACCACAGCCTTGCGAAGCTACCAGCACGACTTCATTTTCGCATCCTGACTGTGCTCCCGACTGCGCTGATAACAGTCTATCGTGGTTTAATTCGCTTGCCAGACAAATGGACTACAGGCTGATAATTGTGGGCGCGATATTGCCTGACATTATTGATAAACCTTTAGGGACGTTTTTGTTCCCTAGCTTTTTCAATAGCAATCGGATATTCTGTCACACCCTGCTCTTTCTGGTCATCCTTAGTTCAGTAGCGGTGTACCTTTTCAAAAGGCGGGGACAAACCTGGCTGATTGCTCTAGCTTTTGGTACTTTCATGCATCTCATCCTTGACGGAATGTGGCTTACTCCCAGAACCCTCTTCTGGCCCGCTTACGGCTGGGCTTTTGAAAGAACCAACCTCAGTAACTGGCTGCAAAATCTGCTCTATGCTCTGCGGACTAACCCCATCGTATTTCTACCAGAACTGGTAGGGGCTATCATACTCTTAGGCTTTTTTGTACAGTTGGCACGCAAGGGAAAACTCCTGCTATTTATCAAAAAAGGGACGATTTAATGCTGAGGGAGACTGAATGAACATTTTAGTTACCGGCGCCGCCGGTTATATAGGAAGTATAGTAACAGAAGAGCTAATCAAAAAGGGAAATTCTGTTATCGCCTTGGATAATCTAGAACAGGGACATCGAGAGGCCGTAGTTCCCGAAGCTTCGTTTGTACGCGCCGATTTGAGAGATTCAGAGGGGCTGGAGAAAGTATTCAGGAACTATCAAATAGAAGCAGTTGTACACCTGGCTGCTGAGGCCCTGGTAGGCGAATCCATGGTTCATCCTGAAAAGTACTTTCGCACTAACGTAGTATATGGCATCAATCTTCTGGATACTATGCTCAAGTATGACGTCAAGAAGCTCATCTTCTCCTCCAGTGCCGCTGTCTACGGCAATCCAGAGAGCATACCTATCAAGGAAAGCCATACCACGGTACCAGTAAACCCATACGGTGAGTCAAAGCTCATGTTCGAAAGAGTTCTTGATTGGTATGCAGATGCACACAGGCTAAAGCTTATCTCCTTGCGCTATTTTAATGCTGCTGGCTCAAAAGACGGTTTGGGTGAAGAGCATGAGCCGGAAACCCATCTCATCCCTAACGTTTTGAAAGTAGCTTTGCGACAGCGCCAGCATGTGGCGGTGTTCGGCACGGACTACCCGACCAAGGATGGTACTTGCATTCGCGATTACATACACGTATCAGATATCGCTAGAGCTCATATCCTTGCCCTGAAGCATCTGGAAAGGAACCAGGCCAACAAAGCCTACAACCTGGGAAACAGCAGGGGTTACTCCGTGCTTGAGGTGATTGAGACGGCAAGGAAAGTTACTGGGGCGAGTATTCCTGTGGTCAGCCACCCTCGACGGCCGGGTGACCCAGCAGTTCTGGTGGCGAGTTCAGAGCTGGCAAAATCGGAACTAGGATGGGAACCGGAAAAGAGGAGCCTGGACGTTATTATCGAGAATGCCTGGAAATGGCAGAAGGAGCATCCTCATGGATATGGAAGCAAAAGAAACAGAGTTGCAGCCGTCTGAAGATAAAAAGAAGACAATAAGTGTCATTGGCCTCGGTGTTGTAGGGCTGACCACGGCTGTCGGCTTTGCCTTGAAAGGACACAAGGTGATAGGTATAGATATAGATGAAGAGAAGGTGAGGCAAGTAAACAAAAGAATTTGCCCAATATACGAACCGGGGCTAGTCAAGGCTATAGAAAATGTGGAAATTACCGCCACCACAGACCACGGTGCAGCCCTGAAGTCAGATATATCCTTCATCTGTGGTGGCACTCCTTCTAGATCAGATGGTTCTATCGACCTATTCTACATTGATACACCAGCCAGACAGTTGGCCGAAGTGCTCAAGGCAAAGAAAGACCGGCACCTCGTTGTAGTGAGGAGCACTATCGTGCCCGGCACTACGGAGGGGGTCATTGTTCCGCTCTTTAGAAATTCGGGAGAAGTCGCCATCTGCGCGAACCCCGAGTTTCTCAGGGAAGGAACGGCTATAGAAGACTTCCTGGCTCCGGACAGAATTGTCATCGGCGAGAATGACCGGGCAGCAGGTGACATACTGTGTAAGCTCTATGACAATGGCTTTAAAAGCCCTATTTATAGGACGGACATCAAGACGGCAGAGATGATCAAATATGCCTCCAATGCCTTTTTGGCTACCAGGGTGTCCTTTATTAACGAAATAGGCAATATCTGCAAAGAGCTGGGTATCGATGTTTACAAAGTGGCAAGAGGGATGGGATACGACAAAAGAATCGGCTCTGAATACTTGAGCGCTGGCATCGGCTTTGGTGGCTTCTGCCTCCCCAAGGATATCGCAGCCCTGATAGCCAAATCAAGGGAGATTGGGCACAGAGCCAGAATCCTTGAAGAGGTTTCAAATTTGAACAAAAAGCAACCTGTCAGGTTGCTGAAGCTGCTTAAGAAGCATGTCCCCTCGTTAAAAAACAAGACCATCGGCGTATTGGGGCTAGCCTTTAAACCTGGGACAGACGATGTCAGAAGCTCGAAAGCCATCGAGATTATTCAGGCGTTGTTGGACGAAGGAGCTCGGGTGGTAGCCTATGATCCCAGGGCGATAGCGAACTTCATGAGACTGTTTCCGAGCGAGATTGAATTTGCCAGTCCGGAAAAAGTCCTTGCCGCTGATGCCATATTAATATTGACCGAGTGGGACGAATTTAACAGTCTGGACTACAGAAGCAAGATAGTTATAGACGGCAGAATGATTGCAAAAGCTAAAGAGGCGCGGATTTATGAAGGCATCTGCTGGTAACAGCGTTATTAGTAACGACATCAGGTTACTTCTCCAAAATCTCGGGGGAGTGAATCTTAAAGACAGCACAATCTTGATTACCGGTGGCGCTGGATTTATCGGGTCATGGCTGTGTGATGTCCTGGCCAGCCAGAAAGCCAAGGTTATCTGTCTTGATAACTTGTCCAGCGGGCTTAAAGCGAATATTGAGCATCTGCTACAAAACGATAACTTCCAGTTTATGGAGCGGGATATAACAGAGCCACTTTATATCAAAGACAGAGTGGACCTGGTTCTGCACCTGGCAAGCCGCGCTTCACCCTTTGAATTTGAAACCTTTCCTCTGGAAATACTAAGGGCAAATACCCTGGGAACGGTAAATGCGCTGGAGATTGCCAGAGAACATAAGGCGGTATTTCTTTTTGCGTCCTCGAGCGAAACCTATGGCGACCCTTCCCTTGTCCCCACGCCGGAATCCTGTTACGGCAATGTCAACGCTGTCGGTGCAAGGGGATGCTACGATGAAAGCAAACGATGTGGCGAGGCATACGTCATGGCCTATAGAAAGCAATATGGCATGGATGTCAGGATCGCTCGTATCTTCAACACATACGGCCCGCGAATCAGGCCAGATGGCATTTACGGCAGAGCCATACCACGGTTCATTTCACAAGCACTGAATGGGGAGCCGATAACGGTATTCGGCAGGGGAGAGCAGACAAGAAGCTTCTGCTATGTCACCGACCAGGTGGAGGCATTGCTCCGCCTTGCCTTCACGCAGACAGCCAGGGATGAAGTGATTAACATAGGAAATAATGAGGAAACTACGGTTATAGAACTTGCAAAGATGATAAAAAGTATGACTGGTTCTAGCTCCAGTATAACATTTGGTCCACTACCACAAGACGATCCGCACAGGCGATGCCCTGACATAACCAAAGCCAAACAGATTTTGGGGTGGAGGCCAAAGGTGAAGCTGGAGGAGGGATTGAAAAAGACCATGAGTTGGTTGAGAGAGTTTCCCACACCTGTCTCAGGAGGAGACAGATGAAGGACTTACGGATAGTAATACCTGCTTACAATGAGGAATCCAGTATCGGTGAGGTCATTGACCGAGTCAGGAAAGCATGCCCCGAAGCTGAAGTTTTGGTAGTTGACGACGCAAGCAAAGACAGGACTGCCCAAATCGCACGGAGCAGTAATATCAAAGTGGTTAGCAACCCAACCAACTTAGGCTATGGTGCGGCGTTAAAGGCTGGCTTCAGGAATGGCGTTAATCCTGGTGCCTCCGTGAAATACTTCGCCTTTCTGGATGCCGATGGCACTTACCCTCCAGAGAAAATCCCGGAACTATACAATCTATGCAGGCAGAAGGATTACGATCTTGTTGTAGGCTCGCGCTTTTTAGGCCACAATGTGGGCATGCCAGTCATACGCAGGATTGGTAATAAAATCTTTGCCTCCCTCATCTCAGCGTATACCGAGAAAAATATAACTGACAGCGCAAGCGGATTAAGAGTTTTTAAGGCTTCATTAGTTCCTTTGTTTCACGATCTTCCGGATGGCCTGAATTTCACCCCCGCCATGAGCGTAAATGCTCTTTTTGCAGGTGTCACTTATGCTGAAACCCCGATTGAATATGCCAGGCGCGTGGGCAATAGCAAATTAAGCAGCATAAAAGACGGATATAGATTCTTAAAGGTAATAATGGATGCAACAAGAAAATACAGGCCTTTACTATTTTATTGCACTTTGGGGTTGCCATTTATGTTGGTGGATTACATCGTAAAATTATTTACGCGAACGAAAGTGCAAAATGGATAAGTTTATCTCAGTGGTTATTCCCACGCTCAATAGCGAAGCCACGATCGTGGAATGCCTTGATTCGATATTTTCAAATATGAAGCCACCACCTTTTGAGGTAATCGTGGTCGATGGAGGATCAACTGATAGTACTGTGCAATTTGTTAAGAAATATCCAGTGAAAATTATCCTCGATGAAAAATCCAAGGCTGCCCAGAGAAATGTGGGGGTTTCCCAAGCTGAGGGCGATATTATTGCTTTCACCGACTCAGATACGAGGGTTGCTGCGGACTGGTTATCTACCTTGGCTAGACACTTCGACGACACGTCGATTGCCGGCGTGGGTGGTCCCAATATAACTCCAAATGAAGATCCCTTCATGGCACGATGTTTTGGTGTATTGATGGAATCATTTCTCGGGTCAACCGGAGTGAGGAATACCGTGATATATAAAAGTGTCTGTGAGGTCAAACACAATCCACCGGTAAACTCAGCGGTACGAAAGAGCGCGTTCAAGAAGGCCGGTGGATTTGCCAAGGGATTTGAATGGTCCCAAGATGTTATGCTTGATGCTAAGATCAAAAGATTGGGTGGCAAGCTCATATACGACCCTGACATGATAGTCTGGCATCACAGACGCAAAACGTTGCGGGGTTTTATAGATCAACTAATAAATTATGGAAGAGGCAGAGCGGCGGTCTTTTTAAGGTATCCGGAATCACTGCCTTTCACGTACTTCTGCGTCGCAGCTTTCACCTTAGGAACGGTTCTCTCCATCCCTCTTTTTATTTTGGCTGAATTCCTGCGGCCGGTGATAGCCTATGGCTGGTTAGCTTACTTCTCTTTTGTGCTGTTGTTCTCTATTTACATCGCTGCTAAAAGACGCATGGTTGTCCTTCTGATAATATTGCCTTTTTTGGCTTTCATTGAACATTTTTCGCTCGGTTTGGGTTTCATAATGGGACTAATAAATCCCTATAAAGAGATAGCAGAAAAGAGGCTATGAAATGAAATTCGGGGATGCAGTTAAAGATGGAAAAATCTCCCTTGGACGCATGACACGCAAGTAATGATTATTTACGATTATTTTCAGATGATGCGTAGGCAAAATATGGTCACCAGTCTATATAAATTCGCTGTGGCGTTACTAATTGGGGCTCCCCAAGCGAGTTTTCATCAGCGTGAATCTGGGAAGCTGTCATTGTCATTGAGAAGTTGATGAAGATTGTCATTTCCGTATTCTACAATGTTCGCGCCAGCGAGGGAACAGGAATACGGGCACTAAGGGCAGCAGACGTAATCTGGGAAAACCACCAAGTTACCTTAATCACGAAGTCAGGACATTCGAGAAAGACTGAACGGATAGGTACTTGAGTGACCAGGGTTCCGTACAGGGTTTTGGATGCAATATGGTGGAATTTGAAATTGAGCTATATTGCCTTCGAAATTAGTTTGACGCGGTTTATGCTCTTAAGAGGTGTAGCGCTCTTGTAACCAATTGCCATCTTTCGTTACAATCTTTATGACCGTTTTCTGAATTTCCGATCAGGAGAATATAAATTGTGCGGCATCTGCGGCGTATTTAATTATTCAGGTACCCATCAAGAGATACATGAGGCGCTCATCACTTCAATGCGCGATACGATGGTTCATCGAGGCCCGGATGATGCCGGTATTTATGTATCCGCCGATAGAAAAGTGGGGCTTGGCTTTAGAAGGCTAAGCATCATCGACCTTTCTTCAATGGCTAATCAGCCCATGGCAAACGAAGATAATTCTGTTTGGATAGTCTTTAACGGCGAAATATATAACCACCTGAAACTAAGAAAATCGCTTGAAGCGAAAGGCCATATATATAAATCTCATTCAGACACCGAAACGATAATTCATTTATATGAGGAAAAGGGTACAGACTGCATCAAAGATATTGAGGGTATGTTTGCCTTTGCCATCTGGGACAGTAGAAAAAGACGTATGTTTCTTGCCAGGGACCGCATTGGTAAGAAACCATTGTATTACACTGTGCGTAATGGACAGCTTATCTTCGCCTCAGAAATAAAGTCCATTTTGAAACACCCCGATGCAACCAGAGAACTCGATACCACAGCATTGTATCATTATCTGACTCTTTGGGTGACTCCCTGCCCTCTCACTTTATTCAAAGATATCAATAAATTGCCTTCGGGTTACTATATGATATGTGGAGAAAATGGCCACATTCAGCAGGCAAGGTACTGGGATGCCATCGTACCGGATAAGATAAAAGTGCAACCTGAAGAATATTATGTAAATGAGATCAGGCGATTATTAACCAGATCTATAGAAAAAAGGATGATGTCTGATGTGCCATTTGGCGTATTCTTGAGCGGCGGCGTGGATTCAAGCACCAATGTAGCGCTCATGACACAACTTATGGACAGGCCAGTTGATACCTTTACGGTAGGCTTTAGAGACCAACCGGGATACAATGAGTTTGAATACGCTCGGCAGGTTGCCCGTGAATTCAAGACCAACCATCATGAAATCGTTGTAGACCAGAATGATCTGATGGACTATATACCAAATTTAGTATTTTCTCAAGACGAACCGCTGGCCGATTGGGCATGCGTACCGGTATATTTTGTTTCGAAGCTGGCGCGCGATAACGGCACTATCGTTGTTCAAATTGGTGAAGGAAGCGATGAGCTGTTTTTTGGATACAATGGATACGCCAATTATCTCAACGTTTATAATTACTTCTGGAAACCATATATGAAGTTGCCAGATGCTTTACGTCGTTTCGCATACTGGCTTATGTCCCCGCTATCGCCATTTATTGGGAAAGGTCCCGGTATTAAGGAAATACTGCGTTGTGCTGCGCAGAGCGAAGAGTTGTTCTGGAGTGTATCTTTAGCGTTTACAGAGGGGCAAAAGAAATGCCTTTTGGATGGAACTGGCTGGTGGCAGGGTCTGGATACGTTCGGCGTGGTTAAGAAACACCTAGCAACGCTAGACAGTTTACAACCAGGAGCCGACTTTATGCAAAGGATGATTTATCTTGAGCTCAAGCACCGGCTTCCTGAACTATTGTTAATGCGGGTCGACAAGATAACGATGTCGACGTCGGTTGAAGGGCGTGCGCCCTTCCTCGACCAAGACTTGGTCGAATTTGCACTTAAAATACCTTCCTCTCTGAAGTATAGAAACGGGCAAAAAAAATATATACTAAAAAAGGCTGTAGAGGGCATCATACCGGATAATATAATATATCGCAAAAAGCAAGGATTTGCCGTTCCGGTAAAGGAGTGGTTCAAAGGGGAACTGGGCATATATATGTCAGATGCCATATTGAATTCCAAGATTCGCGAACGCCAATTATTTAATTACGACCTTATTAGCTCCATGATCAAACAGCAGCGAGAAGACCATGCTGACAACAGTGTTCGGTTATGGACACTCTTTAATTTATGCACGTGGTATGATTGCTGGCTATAATATATTAGCCTGTAACAAAGATATAAATATTTATATGAATAAGTATATTTCGGTCGTTATTCCCGCGTTAAATAGCGAAAATACAATTGAAGAGTGCTAAAGAATGAAATTCGAGGAGACAGTCACGCTTTGAAAATAGGTTATTTCATTACGCAGTTCCCGTACCCCGAATCTTTCAAGAAAGGTGAGGAGTATCAGGCCTACCCAACTGGGGGCGCTGAAGTTGCTGCTTACCATTTGGCCCGTAATTTTGCACGAATGGGGCATGAGGTCACAGTCTTTACTACATCTGCCGATTCGAGAAGCCATATTGAAGAAACGGCAGGCGTAAAAGTATATCGGTATGCAACAATTTTAAAAATCTTGAAAGGGTTCATTTCTTTAGAACTTTTTTATAAATCTCCACGACAAGTAGTAGACATTGTACATACACACATAGCGAATCCTCCGTCGGAACTAGCTGCGTGGCTGTATGCAAAGATAAAGCGAAAACCACTTGTTGTCCATTATCATGGGGATTCAGACGCAACCTACGGTAGCCTGATACGAAAGATATTGCTTACCTTATGGAACAGGTTTGTCCTGAATATAGTGTTATCCAGCGCAAAAATTATCATCTGTAATTCTGAATACTATATTAGCCAGTCGCACTACTTACCCAGGTATAGGGAAAAGATAGTAGCCATATCTTGCGGGGTGAACGCGGAAGAAATTCAGGTTCCATATAATAAGGAGGAATGCCGGGAAAAATTATCCCTTCAAAAGGACGACAAAATTATCCTATTCGTGGGCGTTTTGATCAATTACAAAAGCCTTGATCTGCTAATAAAAGCATTGCCTTTAGTTATTGAGAAAATCCCAGAAGCCAAAGTGGTGCTTGTGGGTGACGGCCCGATGCGCCATGGCCTTGAGAAGCTTGCCCAGGAACTAGGTATATCAGACAAGGTAAAATTTGCTGGCAGAGTAGCAGACGATTTGAAAGCACTTTATTATAACGCGGCAGATATTTTTGTGCTTCCGTCCGCAATGAGGTCCGAGTCATTTGGGATTGTACTGTTGGAAGCAGCAGTTGCAAAATTGCCGCTTGTGGTCAGCTCATTAAATGCCTTCCGTGCCTTCGTCAAAGATGGATACAACGGAATCGTAACGGAGTTGGGAGATACATTCTCCCTGGCTGAGGCCATAAACCGTTTACTGGCTAACCCCGATTTAAGGCGGGGGATGGGCGAGAATGCTAGTATAAGTGTAAAGGACTATTCGTGGGAAAATATAGCTATGAGGGTAGAAAGCGTCTATAAAAAATTAGTAACGCAGTTGATATGAGATTATGTTTTATAAGTCAATACGATGGACGTCTAGATGAGGGGATGGGTAATATCGCCTTTCATCTTTGTCACGAACTTTCCCAAAACCACAATGTTCTGCACCTGAAAATAGTTCCATACATGCCTCCAGCAGCAACCTTTTGGCAAAAGATCGCAGAATTCCAGCCCCAAATCATCCACCTTATTGCGGGACCATCAATTAGGGGTCTCTTATTGCTGAAAATATTCAAACTTCTCCATCACAACATTAAAACAGTGGCATCAACACCACAACCTAATTTTTCTGTTTTCGAAAAAAGATTCATACCGTTGTTCAAGCCTGATTTAGTGCTATTCCAATCTCATGAATCTGAAATGCTGTTTGCTAATTACGGCTGCCGAACGAGATTTCTAATGAATGGCGTTGATATTGAAAAATTTTCACCAGCCGCAGAGAGTGTCAAGCAAGAATTAAGAAATAAGTATCAGGTATCTGCAGAAAAGTTTGTAGTTTTACATGTGGGTCCGGTCAAGAAAAATAGAAATATGATGCTTCTAAACAAACTGAGCCAAGATCGAAACACTCAAGTAATCATTGCCGGTGGTATTACGAGCGGAGAGGATCTTGAAGTTCATCGAGATCTGGAAGCTGGCGGGTGTCTTGTATTGAGAAAGTATTTTGAACACGTAGAGGAACTTTATGCCCTATCCGATTGTTATATATTTCCTACAATGGATAAGATAGGTTGTATAGAAATTCCACTTTCGGTGCTGGAAGCAATGGCCTGCAACCTGCCGGTGGTGAGCACCAGGTATGGCGCCCTGCCAATGGTATTTGCCGAGGGGGCAGGGTTGTGGTACGCGAAGAAAGAGGAGGAATTCGTTCATCTGCTGAACAAAGTGAAAGCTGGGATAGAGGTAAAAACGAGAGAAAAGGTACTGCTCTACTCATGGAAGAACGTTGCTGGGAAGTTGGAAACAATATATGCTGAAATATTGGATAAATGAGGATGACAAACATTAAAAAGAAAAATGTCCTTGTATGTTTCATCGGAATGGATGGCACAGGGAAGACGACTCTTGCTAGAAAATTGGTTGAAATAATGAACGAGCAGGGCATTAGGACGAGGTACGTATGGAGCCAGTTTCAACCCGGACTATTGAAGCCATTTATCTGGATAGGAAGAGCACTTTTCATCCCACCCGGAGACCCATTGGCAGGAACTTACATAGGCTATTCCACAACGATACGAAAGGTCACTCGTAATCTAATAGTGAGAAACATGTATGAGTTTGTTCTTTTGCTCGATTATACGCGCCAGCTTTTATGGACTATTCGTATTCCAATGATGAGAGGGAAAAGCATCGTCAGTGACCGTTATGGTTATGATATACTTATTGATCTTTGCGTTAACCTACATTATTCAGCGAGAAAAATGTCGAGGATGCTTAAAATCTTCGAGTATTTACTGCCGAAAACATCTCTTGTATTTCTTGTTGATGCACCGGAGGAGATGGCTTTAAAACGTAAGGATGATACACCTTCTATTATTCATCTCAGCGAACGGAGACAAATCTATTTAGATATTGCAGAGCAATACGGCTTGATAATGCTTGACGGCTCAGCAAAATTGCCTGAACTCCACGCGAAAATTTGGAGCAGAGTACAGGAGATTATATAAATGGGCAAAATTGTAATGATAGGTATTGATGCCTTTGATTCCATCCTTCTGTCAAGGTTTGAAAGTGAACTTCCGAATCTCAGGGAACTAAAGAGAAATGCCGCTCAAATAAACATGAAGTCTGTCTTCCCCCCTGACTCACCTACGGCATGGGCCACGATCTATACAGGCCTGAATCCTGCTCAGACGGGCATAATATATTTTAGAGATCCTCTTGATGAAAAAAGTTTTGTCACACTCACGGATGATGCGGAGAATGCAATTCACAGCAGGCTACGCGGTATGTGTTTCTGGGACTACCTGGGCCGCTATCAAAAAAAAGTATGTGTAATATTGCCATATGCCGTGTATCCACCGTGGCCTGTCAATGGAATCATGGTATGCACGTCAATGCGCCATTTGGGCAGGACTAGAGCACCTCAAACCTATCCACCACAGATCGGCAGAGACTATGACCTGGACAAATTGAATACAATACAGGCGACGTCATCACCAAAAGCTTCTTCATTATATAGGCTTATTGATAGAGGCAAGAACCTTCTCGCCAGTGAGTTCTCTTTTGGACTTGATATGTTCAGAAAAGACAATTGGGATTTGTTTTTTATGTACTCCTCAGTGCTCGATTTTATTCAACACTGTTTCTGGGCCCACTATGATGAAAGTGATCCAACCCATATCATAAACAACCCCTTCAAAGACGTGATTAAGGAGTTCTACATACTTTATGATAATAAGATCGGGGAGTTTTTATCTGCTGTGAGTCCCGATACAAGCATCATCATTTTCAGTGACCATGGACATGGTATGCGGCCAGTTCAGTTGGTTAATATTAACGAAATTCTTAGAAGAGAGGGATACTTGATCTCCACTGGTGGGCAAAATCAACAGAACAGATCAAACTACCTGATGGAGGGAGCCAAGAGAGCTGCAGCTCGTATTATCACTAACCACGGTTTTGCAGTAATAGCTGCCAAGCTCGTAAAATTATTCCCATGGGTAAAAAGAATCTACGCCATGCCATCAGGAGTTGATTGGGGCAGGACCATAGCCTGTGTTTCCGACCTTTCTGGGATAAAGGCATATTCATACGGAGGTATCACAATAAATAAAGAAAGGATACAGGATTCGGACTATGAGAAACTGCGAAGATCAATAATTGTAAAGCTATCAAGCATAATTGTACCTAATACAGGCAAGAATTTAATGAAATGGATCTGCCGCAGGGAAGACCTATACCATGGAGAATATCTTGCCAGATATCCGGACATCGTTTTCGAATTACAGGAAGGATACGGCATAGGCTGGTCCATCCATGGTCCAATCGTAGGCACATCGCAAACACACGGTCTTAACCCGGGTTCACACAAGGCCGATTCCCCCGTATTTCTATTTTCCAATTCAGGTAACCATCGTGTTGTAAGACATAATATGACATTGGAGGATATCGCACCGACCATTTTGGAACTTCTCAATGTAAAGGACAACTATTACTTTGATGGGAAAAGCATCTTTCAGTCTGGGCTGACGTCCATCAACCTGTAGTATAAGGATGAATTTATGCGTGTACTTCTTATTACCTCGGCCGTCGTTGAATATAGTATAGAGCTTGCTAATGCACTTTCGGCACAGAGTGATATAGATGTCAAGCTGATAATGCCTAAAGATTATGTCACAAAGTATCTGCAATATCCTTTGCATAACTTATTGCGGGAAAATGTAGATGCGCGCCTATTTGCTTGTGAGGGAAACAGGGCTATCAGAAATTTGCCAAGTGTTTACCACATTGTCAAATATATTAATCATGTAAAACCTGATGTTATTCATATACAAGAATTCGGAAACGTACTTTTCTGGCTTACACTGCCTTTTATAAGCAAATTCCCGGTTGTTGCAACAATTCATGAACCTGAGCCTCCTTTGCACCAGATTATCTTAAGCAGAATTCGGCGTTTTTTACGTGTGACACTTTCAAAAATATTTACTAAATATTATGACAAGATGATAGTTCATGGGGAGTACCTTAAGCAATTGGCAATGGCTAATTTCAGGCGCAAAAGGGAAGATATACACGTAATACCTCTCGGTGAACTCACAATTTTTCAGAAATTGAACGGCAAATATACATTGCCGCAATCAAATTCAATATTATTTTTTGGAAGACTTACTGACCGCAAAGGATTAAAATACTTACTTGAAGCACAACCGTTAATAACGCAAGAAATACCTGATGCAAAAATAATTATCGCAGGCGAAATAGACCTGTCCGATTATAGAAAATCGATTGTAAATGAAGGCAGCTTTGAGATACATAGTCGATTTATACCGTATGACGAGGTAGGCGAATTCTTTCAAAGATGTGCGCTTGTAGTCTTGCCGTATACGGATGCGTCTCAATCTGGTGTAATCCCAGTGGCCTACACATATGGGAAACCTGTGATAACAACCAATGTGGGCAGTTTACCAGACGCAGTAGAAAATGGGGTTACTGGCTTTTTAATACCTCCTAGAAATGCCAGGGCCCTGGCAGAAGCTGTAATAAAATTATTAAAGAACGATGAACTGCGCATTGAAATGGGCAAAAATGCATACAAAAAGGCTAAAGAGGACCTTTCCTGGGAAAAGATAGCAATTCAAACAATTGCCGTTTATAAAGAAGCTATCGAAGTTCATCGGGATAGACGAGGATTTTGGAAGTATTCATGATTGCTGATCTCTTCCAGATAAATGACTGGGAAATCAAAAAATTCCTTAGAGTAGTTTTGGCAGTTCAGCTTGCTATACTGGGGCTGATAGGGCTGGCTGCTTTTGGCTTTGATATCCCTATCCTCAGGAAAATCGTAGGTTTTATATATCTTACTTTCGCCCCTGGCCTAGTTATCCTTCGCGTCCTGAAGTTGCATAAGCTTGGAGCAGTAAAAACGCTCCTTTATTCAGTGGGCTTAAGCCTTGCTTTCATTATGTTCTTGGGCCTTTTTATGAATTCAATATATCCCCATATTGGGATTTCAAAGCCAATCTCAACCTTGCCTTTGATAGTCACATTGACAACTATAATGGGGCTAATGTGTTTCATAGCTTATAGAAGAGACAGGGATTTCCAAACAACTTCACGTTTTGAAATACATGACATATTGTCTCCGCCTGTTTTACTCTTAATGCTACTGCCTTTGTTAGCGGTTGTGGGAACACAAATTGTTCATTATTATCAAAACAATATCCCGTTGCTAGTAATGATATGCCTTATAGCGCTTGTTCCTATTTTGGCTATATACACAAAATTTATACCCGAAAGACTTTATCCACTTGCTATATATTGCATAGCGCTGGCACTTCTGTGGCAGCTTCCCCTAGTATTCAAATATTTGGTTCAGTGGGACTCGTTTGGCGAGAGTTATTATTTTAATTTGGTGAATGGATCAGGAATTTGGAATTTCGAAATAAACAAGACATATAATGCAATGCTGTCTATCACCATATTGCCGTCAATATTTTCTCAGTTACTGGACATGTCAGGAACCGCCATATTCAAGATTATTTATCCGGTCTGGTTTGCATTTGCGCCTTTGGGCCTTTACGAGATATATAAAAGATTCAATAATAATTACAAGAAGGCCTTTTTAGCTGTCTTTTTCGTCATGTCGGTGTATGTGTTCTACCTGGAAATTCCATCAATAGGTAGGCAAATGGTTGCTGAGATTTTTTATGTGTCGTTGGTCATGTTGATCATTGATAGAGAAGTGAGCATAAGTAAAACAGCATTGTTCATGATATTTGGAGCCAGCTTGATAGTTTCACTCTATTCCTTATCTTATCTATTTATTGGCTTCATGGTTATTAGCCTGATCATATTGTACTTTCTAAAAGAAAAGAGATCCCGCATGACAATCTATTCCATTACACTGCTTGCAGTTATGTGTCTGGCGTGGTACATGTATGTTTCCAATGCAGCGCCATTGTCAGCGTTGGCACGATTAGGTAAACACATTTACGATGCGTCCGGTACAGATCTGTTTAATATTTACACCCGTGATTTTGCTTCAGTCCTTACAGCCACGCCCCCCAGCGTACTGCACTGGACAAATAGAATTCTATTGTATTTGATGTTGCTTTTCATGGCAATAGGAGGTCTTACTGTTATCTCAAGTCTCAAACGAAAAGAAGTTGGAGTGGAGTATGCCTCACTAACGGTTGGCAACTACATATTGCTGGGTCTTTGTATTGCAATTCCGTTTTTTTCCAGTAGCTTAAATATGAGTAGGATGTTCCATATTGCCAGTTTAATATTGGCCCCATTCTGTATTTCAGGTGCAGAAATTGTCTTCCGCAGTTTTTCCCGCTTTATCCAACTAATCAGACATTCAACTTCCTATATTACGATATCAAGGGTATCAACAGGTGCCACAATTACACTTCTTGTTCTATACTTCCTGTTTAACACAAGACTCCCTTTCGAAATTGCTAAGGACCCCGACGGAAGGTCTTCTCCTCTGGCTTACGGGCACCTGATAAACAACGACAAGGCCATTGCACAAACTAGAATAATTCAGTTCTGGAGCAATAGCCCAACGGATCAGGATGTCTATGCAGCTTACTGGATACAAAAAAACAGAAACAATGAAAGGGGTGTTTATGCCAGTTATTGGAAAATAGGGGTCCCCGCTCTACTGGGCTATGGAATGATCCCGCCTGAACAAACATACAACTTGACACCTAAGACAAGGATTGGGCGAGTAAAAGGGAACTACATATTCTTAAATTACGTTAATGTCGTTCTGGGCTATGGAACTACCAGGACTATGCCGGGACAACCTGACCCTGAACTAGGCGATATATATGATTGGCATATTTCTGAAATTTCACCTTTACTAGAAAGCTCAAAAAAAGTGTATACTAACGGTTCAAGTGAGATTTATCTGGTGCCCTGAATAAAGAGCTAAATCTTCTTGCTATCCCTTGCCAAATTGTTTGCCATTCTCCATGCCAGATTAGGTACAGTAACTTCCCAATTTGACTCACCTTCATAATGAATGGAAAAATAAAAAACACTGGGGGACAATGTTGGCTGAAAAGACGATAATAATATTTATACTGAGTTCGACTCCCTCCTTTCCTTCTTATTAAACGTTGGGTTTCGGGAAACTGTGGCAGTTTTGCCAAGCTGGCTCCCGCTTTATGCCATACCTTTGATTGGGGGAAATAAATGATCTTGAATCCGGCTTCCTTAGCCCTTGTACAGTAATCATATTCCTCAATGCCCATGAAATAATAAGGGTCCATGAAAGATATTCTATCTATCACTGCCTTCTTCAGAAGAAGGGAGGTACCGTATACAAAATCCCGGTCACACATGGTATCATACTGACCAACGTCCTCTTCCTCACCATAAACTTTGATGTATCCTAGCCACCATATTATTTTACCGCCGGCAGATTGTATAATGCTGGGATGACGGTAGTAGTAAACCTTGGAACCAGCAATGCCGATTGACGAGTCACTTTGAGCAACCTCGACTAGTTTAGACAGAAATTCACAGTCGACAACAACATCATTATTCAGTAAAAGCAGATAGTCGGTGCCATTTCCTAAAGCATGTCGTATACCAATATTACATCCTTCAGGAAATCCAGAGTTTTTATCGTTAGCAATCACGTGTATATATTCCCCATATTTTTCTCTTAGAATATTCACATCATTACCGCTTGAAGCATTATCCACTATGATAATTTCGTAATTGGGATAAGTTATCTTTTTGAGGGATTCGAGGCATTCAATTGTGTCCTCAAGCCCATTCCAGTTGAGGGTAATGATTGATACTTTAGGATAATTCAATTCTTTATCCTTTTACTATGCAAATTAAGCCTGTTCGGGTAAACATTAAACTTTGCCTCGAATTAGACCGCACCCAACTAAATCCTGTTGCTTATTTCCTCTGTCATTCTGACAACATATAACGCTTCTTCATCAGAAACAACATCACTGCCGCCATCCAATGAATCCAGAAAGGCCTTAATGAGGAGATCATGATTACTATATCTCCGATTAAATCTAACCTTGAAAAATACAGAGGCATGGCGGGTCAAAGAGCGAATGAGAGTATCTGAGCTATCAAGAGCAGCTACCCCAAATATTCTTTTCATAACTGGGTTTCGTCGCTTATGAAGTTCTATCGTTTGATCTCCAAGAGCTATCCTCATCATACCCTCTGTACCATACAGGTATATCGAATGGTCTGTCCTCGAAAAATTGGCTGAAAAATGCAGCGTTACAATATGTTTGTCGCTGGAAAGATTAACAACAACCTCATCAGCTGAAAGCCAGGGATAGCCGCCTGGTAACTTTTTCTTCAGCACGCTCTCCAGGTGTAATGGTCCCACAAACGTGTACGGCAAGTAACAGTAATGCGGCATAGTCTCTTCCCATCTCCCCCCGGGTGCTTTATGCACCCAGTGGTTTGGGTCCGCAATCATTGGTGTCTCTTTGGGTTCCAAGCAAGTAAGATACATGTTCCGGATTTCACCAATAGCACCATCTTCTACCATTTTCTTACCCATTGTAACCAGTCCGTTCATTTTGTGGGTATGGGCTACGCATGCCTTCCTTCCCTTGCGTTTCGCCAGAGCTAGTATTTCCTCGGCATCTTTAAGAGTTGTGGTAAAAGGCTTCTCAACCAAGACATGGCATCCATGCTCCAGTGCAGTTAGTGCAATGGCCTTATGTGTAGATGTCGGAGTGCAGATATCCACAACATCGGGCATTTCCTCTGTTTTAAGCGCTTCAGATAAATCAGTATAATAATGGGGTATCCGCCACTTCCTCGATGCCTGCTCTGCTAGAATTCTATTTTTATCGCATATAGCTATGATCTGGGCGAAACCGCTCTTGTGATATCCTCTAATGTGATTTGTTGATACTTCCCCAGAGCCGACGATTATAACCTTGTGCTGATTAGATATGCTCATGTATGTGCCTCCTTTCTCATTGGATTTGTAAAATGCTACATTGTAACCTGCTCATTATAAGTTGTTAGAGTCCCTTATTTCTTCAGGCAGAAAAGCCTCTTTGCCTTTAGTGAACCCTATCGTAAAAGTATATGTTCTCTGCGTTCTCATCACAAGTCAAATATCAGGTTTCATCTGGATAAATAAATACTTCATAATAAAGGCTCCTTTGCCTCTGCTATTGCCTGCCTGCCTCAAGAGGCTATGATACAAATGAGGACGGCTACATAAATCTCCCCAATATGGCTTTCAGTAGGGAAAGATCAATTCCTGTTCTCGTCTCCATTGCTACAACGAAATTCAAAGCTTGATCGTCAAAGCTTCTTGTCAGAAGTGTCGCTACGAAATAGATTATGAAAAATAAAATGGCAAGCACCGGAAGCATCCAAGCGGTAACAGTGAAAAAATGCTCAACAACAAAATAAATGGCTAATGATGCTACGAGCGAAACAGCCATAGGTTTAAAAAGCTTTTGGCTAAATGGATGAATCCCCGCAATCTTATACAGCAGTATCAAGTTGATTAGTTGCACACCACCCCAGGACACCAGGGTGGCAACTGCTGCACCTGTTATGCCCATCAGCGGAACAAGGATTAAGTTTAAGATTATGTTCGTAATAGCTCCTGCAACGGCTATGTACATTAATAAATTGTTCTTACCCATGGCCATCAAGGTGGAACCTTGAGGACCCAAAAGAGGCACCGACAGAGAGGATAAAGCTAAAATTTGCAGTGCGGGACTTGCTCCTACGTATTCCTGACCGAATAAAAAGCCTATCACAGGTTTGGGGAAAAGAAAAATGATCAGGAAGATAGGGAAGGCTAAGAGCATCAACCACTTTGTTGAACTCTGGTAAATTTGTTTTATGTCAATCATCGCCCCTTGAGAGTAAAGCCCCGTGACGATTGGCTTATAGATAAAAATCATGGACGACGCAAGTAAATTAACAAACTGAGAAATGGGCACCGCGGCATTATAGAGTCCTACATCATATATTGTTTTGAAGAACCCAATCATTATAGTGTCTGTGTACTGCATGATGTCATTCAACGTGTAAACAAGGGTGAGGGGTAACGAGAAAAGCAATAACTCTCTGTCAATCGAATTAAAAACAAGGCTTCCCTCTCCCTTCATGGAAAATGCTGCCCTCTTTTTGGTATAAATCGCAAAAGAAACACCTGTAATAATAAACGAGATTGAACAGGCAAATAACGCTCCTTCAAAAGGTAACTTGAGTACAATTACCAAAGCCAAGAGCAAAATGAAAAGTCCATTCCTTAGAACATCCATGAAGTAAACCTTGGGTTTTACTTTACCAAAGCCTCGGAAGACACCGGATAACATTTGAATCAAGATAAAAAAGGGGATTGCTACGGAGAATATTTTCAGAGATATTGATAGTCCCGGATCATGAAATGCCTTTGTAGAGATGATGTCAGACGAGAAAAAAAGGGCCAGTGATACCGGCACCCCTGCAACAATAGCCATTTTAAGTGCAGAACCAATTACACCGCTAACCTTTGGTTCATCACCTTTTCCTCTATAATAGGCAATCTGTCTCGGCAAGCCTTCATGGAGTCCAAGCATGCTAAAAATGACAAGGATGTGCATCAAGACAATTGTTAACGAATATATGCCGTATTCGGTCTGGGTAAAGAATCGGGCAAGGAGCACTCTGCCCACAAAACCACAGAGCATGACGACAACTGTCCCCAAGAAGAAGAACCCGGTGCCTCCTGCTATTTCAACCAGTGATTGGTCTGCGGTTTTAGACATGATAGCCTACGGGAGTATCTATGAAAAGATCCTTAGTAATGATAATATTCCCAAAGACATTAGAAAAACATAGAAGCCCATTGTATACGCATCTTACTGTACCTTCTTTGCCGAAGGAATGAAGCTCAAACTTGCCAGCGGCTTCCGATTGCTGTTCTTCCATAGCATGTTACTTACAGCAAGGAGGTGGAGACGCTTAGATGAAGACCTTCTCTTCCTGCCGAGCCTCCTGCTGAAACCTCTGTAATGCCAGAGGAGATATATCTGGTAAGGGCGAGCCCCGAGTCAGAATAAGCTCAGCCATGATCCTGCCAACCGCCGGTGAGTGCATAAAGCCATGCCCGCTGAAGCCGCAGGCAAGATAGAGCCCTTCAATTTCCGGCGACTGTCCCACTACAGCATTAGCGTCCGGAGTGTCCTCGTGCAGACCAGCCTGGGCCCTCATTATGCCCGCATTTATTAGCAGAGGCAGGCGATGGGATGCTACTCCAGCTAAATGATTTGCCAGGAAATCCCAATCAACTGAGATATCATAGCTCTCGACCTCGTCTGGATTGCGCATGCCAAATATAAGGCTTCTCCCTTCATGCCGGAACCAGAAGCCATTTTTAAATTCAACAATCATAGGTAGATTTTTTCGCAATTTTTTGACTGGCTCTGTAACGAAGATGTGACGTTTATGTGCAGCAATAGGTATGTCTATACCCAACATTCTGCCGATTTCTTTTGCCCAAGGTCCAGTAGCATTGACAACTACAGGCGCATAATATTTGCCAGCAGATGTAACCACTCCGGTTACTTTATCCCTCTCCAAAATTATGTCGGTAATCGGTGTTTCCTCAAGAATTTTCACACCAAGACTTTTGGCAGCTCTGGCAAAGCCCTGGACGACTGAATAGGGGTCGGCATAGCCATCAGTTGGGCAGAAAGTGGCTGACAAAACATCATTTACGTTTAGCTGTGGAACGATTTCCCTGGCATCCTGTGGAGAAATTAACCGGACATCAACGCCCAGTTTCTGCTGCAAGACTACATTCTCTTTAAATTGCTTCACCTCATCTTTTGTGGTTGCCAGCATCAAATAGCCATATTGCCGGAAATCTGCGGTGTAACCTGTCTCCTCTTCAAAACGTTCAAAGAATTTAACGCTCTCCATTGACTGCTTGATATTGACTTCAGTAGCGAACTGCTGCCTGATGCCGCCAGCGCATTTCTCGGTCGAGCCGGAACCTATATAGCTCTTTTCCAAGACGATGACGTCATGGCAGCCCATTTTAGCCAAGTGGTAGGCAATACTACAGCCGATAACTCCGGCGCCGATGATTATTACCTCGGTACTCTTCCGCATGTTTACTTAAGGTGGCCCTTTTCGACCATGTAATGCCGGAGCGCTTCTTGCCAAGGCCTCATGTCATCCATACCAAGAAGCCTTAAATGATAGTTATCCAATACCGAGTAATGAGGCCTCTTAGCCTTTTGGGGATACTGGTCTGAGGTGATGTGTATGACAGGCGTCCTTAAGCCTGCCAGATTTAATATCTCCCTGGTAAACTCGAACCAGGAGCACGCACCGCTATTGGTGATGTGGAATGTTCCATAATATTCGGTGCTTATAAGCTGTGTTATCTTTTTTGCCAGATCACGGGTGTAGGTAGGAGAGAAGACCTGGTCATTGACTACCCTCAGTTCATCGCGCTCTTTAGCTAGCCTGAGCATGGTTTCGACGAAGTTGCCGCCTTTGCCGCTGGCGCCGGCAACTCCGAAAAGTCCCGAAGCCCGGATGATGAAGTGCTTAGAGCAAAGATGTTGGACAAAGTCTTCACCGGCCAGCTTGGATTTACCATAGATGCTGAGAGGAACAGGTATATCGAATTCAGTATAAGGAGTGGTACGCTTTTCAGCTTCGCCCCCAAAGACATAGTCTGTACTTAGATGTACTAGTTTGGCTTCAAGTCCTTGAGCTAGTACAGCTACATTTCGAGCGCCCAGAGCATTTACCTGAAAGGCTTTATCTTGGTTAGTTTCACAGTCATCCACGCGGTGAAACGCGGCAGTATTGATTACCACATCGGGTCGTTGCCTACCCATAGCTTGTTTCACCGAACTTATGTCGGTGATTTCAATATCTGAGTGAGCTAGCGCCACAATATCTTCAGAGCCTAACTCATGGCAGAGATCGCTTCCCAGTTGGCCATTGGCTCCAATTATGGCTATCTTCATCTTTCCCTAAAGTACCTTGCCTGTCTTTTTCAACCTCTCTTCAACCTCCACAAGTAACTTCATCCAGCGCATGTTGTAGTAGATGGGATGGTCAAAATCTCGGTATTGATCACTGCGAAGCACTTCTACAATCTCCTTGACACCTCCCTCCACTGAGACTGAGGGGGTAAAGCCTAGAACCTTGGTTATCTTGTCTCCAGCGGTTCGGTAGCTCCTGTTATCAACCTGGTCATAATTTACATCCACATCGATATTGATTCCCATTTCTGCCAACGCTTTTCTTACCCGATGGGCTAACTCCAGGATGCGATAGTTTTTGTAGACCAGGTTGAAGATTTCCCCTCGAACTTTCTTAGGCTCAGCCTCAAGACAGCAAATATGTGCCTCGGCGGTATCCCTAATATGAACTATCGGACGCCAGGCTTCACCACCAAACCAGACATCGAGTCTTCCGGTCTTAAAGGCATGCATGCAAAAAGCATTGATAACAATGTCCCATCTCATTCTGGGTGAAAAGCCGAAAACGGTGGCCTGGCGAAGGATAACAGGACAGAAATTTTGATCAGCCAGTTCTTGCAATTTCAGGTCGGCATCCAGCTTGGATTTGGCATAATCGCTCTGGGTGTTGGTGGGAAAGGTCTCATCTGCGATGCCCTCCAGATGAAAGCCGTAAACGGCACACGTGGAGGCGAAGGTAAAGCGCTGGATGCCCCGCTCTTTACAAGCTCTTGCTAGCTTTATTGTGCCTTCATAATTTATGGTCCGGGTAGCATCAGGGTCAAAGGCCGCAGTGGGGTCATTGCTTAAAGAACCGAGATGTATAACACCGTCAACTCCTTTGAGAATTGAGAGATCGAAGTTTCTGACATCGCCGGGGATGAATTCTATTTTATCCATGACCTTCTTCAGCGGCTCTTCTCCGAAGTATAGTTTGTCAAATACTCGAACTTTGTATCCCTTTTCAAGCAAGATGGGCACAAGGACGCTGCCAATATAGCCGCAGCCACCAGTCACCAGTATCTTCTTGTTCATTCTATCCTCCCAGCTTTCTATTTGTGCGGTGGGTAAAACCAGTCCCAGGGCTTGTTTACCCGCGGGTCATTCTTATTGCCATTTATCTCCGAGGGAATGATTTTGGGGTCATTCCATGGTCTTCGTTCTTCGTCGGGGTTTTTATACTCATAAAGCCTGGTTACAAAATAGACGGTTAGCGATGGCTCGCTGCTGACTGTTTCTGTCCCGTGCAGGTAATGTCCGGGTATTCTGACCAACGTAGGTTTTTCACCACTGCCGATAACTTCGGCGAGCCTTTTCGTCTCTTCATCATAGGCACAGATCTTCATGGCGCCCTTAACCACCAGAAAATAATCAACCTGACCGCGGAGATGCTTGTGCCAGGCACGGACCATGCCCGGGTAGCTGTAACTCAGGTTGACCTGTACTATCCATTCATCGATGAAGTCTTGCCAGTCCTTCCTCAGAGCTTCACCGAAGAAACCCCGCTCATCGGGCAATAGGTTGAGTTCATAAGTTCTAACGCCCTCTAAGGGATATTCTTTCATCATCGCTTAGCTCCTTACTTAAATACGAAAATGCGAATCGTTGCTGTAATCTCAATGGTGTCCCCGGTATGAATCTCTACGCTTGCTTGGACACCACGGAATTCTTACCAATAAGACTGTTGGCTAACTGCTCAATCCTTCCTAAAACGCTACTTTTCATTAAGTTCATAGTCAACCATCATTTTAACCAGATCCTTAAATGATACCTCTGGCTTCCATCCTAGCCTTTCCCTGGCCTTTCTGCTATCGGCTAACAAGTGATTTACTTCTGTAGGGCGAAACAACGACTTGTCAATTTCCACATAGTCTTTCCAGCTAATCCCAATATACTTACTAGCTATCTGTAATAAATCTTTAACTGAATGTGCTTCTCCTGTTCCTATTACATAATCGTCTGGTTTATCTTGTTGGAGCATCAAATGCATAGCCCTCACATAGTCACCAGCAAACCCCCAATCCCTCTTGGCTTCTAAATTTCCTAAATGCAATTTCTTTATCCTGCCTCTTTTTGCATCTAATAACCCTTTGACGACCTTTTTTGTCACAAAATTCTCTCCTCTTCTAGGAGATTCATGATTGAAACCAATGCCATTACAGATAAACAAGCCATATGCCTCTCTATACACTTTACACATATTATATCCATATAGCTTTGCAGCTCCGTATGGACTTCGAGGCGCCATCGGGGTATTTTCATTTTGTGGAGCGGGGGCATTCCCAAACATTTCTGAGCTGGAAGCTTGATAAACTTTGCTCTTAGAACTGAAGTTTCTTACTGCTTCCAGAATTCTGGTAACACCAAGGCCAGTAATATTTCCGGTATATTCTGGAGCGTCAAAACTAACTCTTACATCGGACTGTGAAGCTAAATTATAAATCTCAGCTGGTTGAAGCTTATACACTAAACTACAGAGATGATGCTCATTTTCTAAATCGCCATAATGAAGATATACCTTGTCTTTTATGCCCTCAATATTTTTTAAATTATCTGTAGCAGACCTTCTAATCAAGCCGTGAACTTCATAATTCTTAGACAATAGAAACTCAGCTAAATAACTGCCATCTTGCCCAGAAATCCCGGTGATTAGACTGGTTTTCTTAATCATTCCTCCTCCAACTAATCTTTACAACTTTGCCGAACAGTCTTAAACAAAGTTAAACTCCCATCATCATAGAATTACAATTCTATATTAA
>Ga0315289_10002668_pt1 | contig 27266 bp, 31 predicted proteins | sample YL17G11_40_MG_FD_203452 | JGI IMG/M metagenome (GOLD analysis project Ga0315289, IMG submission 203452) | Sediment microbial communities from Yellowstone Lake, YNP, Wyoming, USA - YL17G11_40 | ecosystem: Environmental > Aquatic > Freshwater > Lake > Sediment | place: USA: Wyoming | collected...
TACGAAACGGCAGGTATTCTCTATACTTTACCATCCACTCTCGGTGTCGTATCAAATAGAATAAACCAATAACTAACAATGCGATATCCGCATAAATGATGGCTCTTACACGCCATAACTGTGGCATGTTCGTATTCCTGATAACGGGGACATACGGCATCGCTAATGGGTGCATTGTGATATTACTACTTAATAATAGCAACTGCGTTATCGGGTCGGCGTGATATACTAAGGTGTTCCAATGGAATATCTCGCTTAGTAATTCGCCTCCCGCAGCGTAATGGAAATAGGTGAAAAAGGAAATAACGCCTACTGCAAATATGGTGGCGATAGTCAGCCTTTGCTTTGAGAATAAGACCATCGCACCTACCCAAACCAAAAGCATAATACCCACCGAGTAATGACACCATAGCGTCAACACCACTAATAATGAGGCAATGGGTATCTTATATTTCGGTTTGAGATTGCTGAATATGACTAACAGAGCTAATACCGCTATCGGCTCGGCGACCTCGCTTTTCCCCCGTGTCGGTATCTCCTGATAACTTGGCGGTAAAGTGGCAAAAAATAACGCCCCTAAAAACGCCATATTCGGCTTAATAAGTTTCCTGTAAAGAATATAGAGTAATACAGGTGTAAATGAATAGACGCAGGGAAACACATATCGGTATATATTAACTACATCAGTGTGGAATAATCTTGCTAATGAGGGGGCTATATAACCTACGACAACAGAGGTATAACTTTGACCATTTTGCGCCCATACATGCCAGCCATTATTATAAACATCAGTAGAATTCGCAAGGTCTACACTATTATCGGTGGTAAGATTGGCGGGTATTTCATGGGTGCTGACATATAAATTAAGAGATAGGGCTATTACATACAATAAACAGACGGGCAATATATAACTTGATATCTTCTGATAATAACGCCTCATCATTTATTTCTTTTCTATTGTGTACCGCTTTAATTTCTCTTTTTCCTTAACAACACCGATAGCCTCTTGGGACGTTCCATGTTGTTCTCATGTTCCACTATCTTAGCTCGGCGTTTCCGCTTCTCTCGATGCCTTATAGAATTACTCAATTATCTTCCTCCTTTATACATGAACCGATTATAGATAAAGGAAGCCCGAAGCATAATATCGCTATTATACTTATTATCTGAATTGTTCTATTCGGATTAGGACTATTTATCAACGATTCAGCAAGGTATAATCCTAAACCAGCAAGCGTAATTGATGCCCCAATACCTACAACTAGTAACTTCTTACTCATAGCACCCCTCACATAGATATTCACGCTTCCACCGTTTATCAGCACCACGCACACGCTTTTTAATGGCGTATTCTCCCTCTATAATCTTTTGGCATTTACCACAAGTAAGTTGCCTGCCGTCTATTCTTACTCTGCTAATATCATTCTTAATTATATCTTCCATTTTACTCCACTCTTTTATCTCATATGTTCTAGTATCTGAGTAACCAGTACCTTTTTAACACGCTTAGGTTTATTAACTACATTATTTTTGGTATTACTTCGTATATACATTGGTTTAATCAAGTCAATATTAATATCAGGGTGTTCCTTTAATAGCCACGCCAACTTTACCCTAAACTCCCGCTCCATCTTACCCTTGACTTCATCATAGCGTGTTTCGCCGTTCATCTTGTAGGAGAAGTCTATTGTTATCTTAATGTTAGGCTTCAAACATAACTGGAATGGTATCTGATATTTTAAGTCTTTTATAATCTTCGCTTCTTGGAGCAAGTATAATACTTCGCCATGTTCACACTCACCTTTACTAGCAAACTCTCGTTGGCAGAGGTCGCTATAAGTCCTGACGGCATGGTTTTTATTCCTACCCCACCAAGTCACAATCCCGCCTGCCTTTTCCACCAGTTTCCGATAGCATCATAAAACCTAGTAAATGGCTGATTGTCATGTCCCCACTTAGCAACGAATAACTTTGTTACATTCCTTGTCGGTCTACCATCATTATACTGTCTAATACTTATAACAGAGCCTACATGGTGTCTATTCAGGCGATTTACAGCATATAATACGGCTTCTCTAAAATTGGTGGCGTTATTATTAGTAGAATACCATGTTACGATTTTGCCCCATTTTACTTTACCGCCTGAAAACCGATGCCCACTACCATCTCTATCATAGACTAATTGGCTATGGATACGGAATGTATTTTTAGTTCTTTTCGCCATGTCTTTTTCTTATTTCCAACTCTAACTTTAGTTTCTTATCCTTTGTCTTTGTCCTATCTGAAAGTATCCACATGATTATACCAACCACAATAAATATTAAATTAGCCATTATGTATTTGTCTGGCAATAGATAAATACATGCTACTACAAGTATACCAGATAGTACCATTAAATAATCATAGGTTTTTGCTTTCTTTTGCAGTTTTAGGTCATTCCATTGATACTTTTTGAATGATATCACTTTAATTCTCCATTCTAATATGTTTATTCTTTTCTTCCTTATTCCCACCATTTTTATGCCCTATAACTAAAATCACAATACCTGCTAATATAATAAGGAGTATCCCAGTTAGCAAATTAGATAAACTAACGCCAAGATTAAACATATTATTAATTAAATGCGGAAGCCACGCCATAGCAATAGTACCTAATAACACGCCAATTATTATATAGAATATATCACGCATAACCTACCCTCCTATTATTTAGAATCCTATTATGGTTGATGATAACTCTGCATGAATGGTTGTAATACCAATTGATAATACAATGGGATTATGGGTGTAGTCGTCACATCTAACTGCAATGTAAGCCATAATGATATTTGACTATTAGCAGGAATACTTAACTGTGATACTCCGTATCCCCAACCACTCACGAACATTAATCCCGCCCCCGATGGCTGATATGTCCATAATACACTACCACCATTGGATATCAACTGCGGATAACCACTTACCCATGTTGCAGTTGGAAATGGAGTCCCCGTAGCACTAATAATGCCAACCCCTAATACCAATTGGTCTACAACCTTATTGGTGTTGTTTTTAATTATCAATTGCCACGTCCCACTATATACAGTATTATTCGCTGATATAGTCATAGTTACGGGCATATTACTTATCGTATTAACAGTAAATGTCAATAGGTCTGTTGGGCTTGTAGGAGTAGCGACTTGTTCATCCTCCAATGTCTTTACCCGTACAGTCAAGGCGGTTATTGTATTATTCAATGTTGTAAGTGAGGCTTGCAGGTTGCCTATATCCGCTTTTATACTATTAATAGATGCGTTTATATTCGTTATGCTACTTACTACGCTTTCACTTTTACTTAGTGCATTGGTGCTATTACTGATTGCCGTTTGTACTTGTACCTGTACGCTATCTATTTTACTTGATATAGAGGTTATATTGCTGTTTATCTGATTTATTACGGAAGCTATTGAACTATTGACTTGAGTGTTTACTTTGTCGGTTATTCCCGCTACGGCATTATCAACGGCGGTTTTGCTAGTCGCTAAATCCGCCTTAGCTTTATCTAGCGTGGTAACGATACCCTGCATATTAGCCGTGAAATCTTTTTTTGTAACGAAGTTACCAACGCCTAATATTCCCATCCCCATAAACACCAATATAGCCACAACAATTGCTATAACGATTGTCTGAATAGCACCACCACGCATATTAAATCTCCCCCCTGATGAATTCCCTTGTGGTAATATCGGAGGCTCAATCTCACCCGCATCAATCCTATCCTGCGCTGTAGCTCTCGGTGGTCTAGGCGGTGGAGGTGTTTCTAAAGGTTGTTCATCTTGTGGATTTTTCATTGTCAATTGATGCCCCCTATATCGTTAATCCGTATTGTTTTCTATGCCTTGTGACTTCCTTAACAAGTAAATCACGGTGTTCTTTCATTCTCGGACACCACCCACATATCCCATCTACTTGTGCCTCTGTACTTCCGTATTCCTTACAGACATCTTCTTTCATATTGATTATTCCCATTATCTGTTTTGCTATGTACTTACTCTTAAAAGTTTTTTCGGATAACCCATCAACCATTACACATAATGTCTTGCGTTTTTCAGTTCTTGGCACTTTAGGGTCTGTCATTGTAGGCAATATTGCCTGTGATAGCACACTAAGTTCCTGTAATGCTGAAAATATACTCACGCAGTTTCCCTCGCTTTCATTTCTTCTTGCATACGGCGGATTTCATCCCGTACCGTTTCAACCTCACCTTTCGGTACTTCTTCTAAAGATAATACCCAATGCCAATGCAATACAACCTCATGCCCCTGTTCATTCCTGAACCTCAAGACTTGCTGGTTAGACCTGAAATAATCAATACCCGTACGATAGAGTAGCATTATGCTATTGTTAGCACGTTCCACCTTGTACCATCGCCTATTCCTTGAGTTAAAGAATGTCCAGATACCGATGATAACCACGATTACTATGAGTGCAATGCCTACTGTCATGTTCATTATTCTACCTCCTTAATATCCTCATAAAATGTATGACCATGTTCACATTTACGCCTTCGCCGTTTCCCCTTTTTAACCGTTGTGTTATACCCGTGATGTACGGTCTTTATACTACCACACTTGGGACATTTCATATCTTCCATCATCATTATATATACCTATCTATACACATTCTATAACACAAATACTCTATTTGTCAAGCCCCTTTTTATCTTTATGGAGATTATTTCTGCGGTTATTTCTTTTCTGCCAAATCATCTCGTCCATCGCTACTGCGTCTTTATATGGATTACCCAAGTTATACGCCGTTGTCTGGTCAAGTTTCAGGTGTTCTATATCACCTAACATCTTAGAAACATCCGCTTTACGGCAACTAACAACATCCCCATGCTTTTTTGCCTTTTCCCTTGCTTGCTCTGGTGTCCTCGCATCTATGTGAAGCATTTTGATTGCTTTGTTATAGAGATACTCGCCGTAGTAATCGTAGTATTCTATCGGTGCACCTTTTATCCTGATACGCACTTCAAATGTCGTGATGTTTGTACTCATGGTTTACCTCAGTAACTTTTCCCTGACACGATGTCTCGTTTTAAGCCATACTGGAGAACATCCATTTTTAAACTTCCCGTGCTTTTTCTTTTTCCCTTTGATTTTTAATTGATATTTACTTCTTGCCATGCGGTTCTCCCCCTTTCTTGTTTTTCAAATATCGGAGAAGTTTTAATCTAGTGCGCTTAGGCAAATTATCTATTCTTTCTTTAATCATTTTCTTTCTTTTTTCTTCTTCATCTAACTTTTTAGTATTCGCACCATAACTCGTGATTTCCTCTCTCACGACATTTCTTAACTCTTCTGGTGTAATCAGATGCTCACGTTTTTTACGTTTTAATTTAAGTTTTGGTAGAAACATTCTTTTTACGCCTCTTCCACAATTTTATCAATACCCAAGACATAAACCAACCATATACTACCAATGATATAATAAAAAACGCATTACGGCTAGATTGTAGTATATGATGCCATTCTTTTACTTCAAGTTGTCCGCTTATATATAAATAAGGGTTAGAAGGCTTCCATTTCCATTCGGGTTGCAATTCCTGCCCTATCCACCTACCAACATAAGTCTCATTTCCTTTCGCTAACTCTATAACATATTGGTATACTTCAGGCTTAGTTTCTTTCGCAATCCAAACACCTTCATTGAGTTCGGCGATAGATAATTCTATTTCACCTTGCTTAGTGATGTAACTCTTACTATTACTTGTTTCTAATTGTATCCCCTTTTGTTTCAATATAGCTACATAGTTATCGTCAGGTAATGAATCCGTTGAAATAGGAATGATATTTCTATGTTCTTCTTTATTATATAAATACACCATAGACCAATTCCAGCCACCACCCATGAATATCTCACCATCTGGTATCTTGGGCAATTCCTCATTATAAAACTTCATCGCTGACATTTCAGAATCTAAAGTGCGCCCAATGTCAAAGTAGTTAGTGTTCCAACTCATCAGTCCTATCGTAGCAATCAATACTACAATAGCCCATTTCTTACGCATATTACTTAATCCCAATCCTACCGCAATTGAACCAAATGCTATTGCTACAATCATATAAACATAGGTTTCCGCAGTTAAATTAATAGCGAAGAATATTACTGGTATTAATACTAACCACAGCAAATGATTACGCCATGTTCGTGTTTTTACAAAGTTATATATCAGTGGAATAATGCCTAATCCAAAACTCACCAATAATATTAATATTGTATCTATAAATCTTTTGGGCATATCCCACATGGACAACCCACCAGTAAGCATCAATACCATACCGAATGTACCGCCGAAAAATCCTTTAGTAGTTTCATTGCCCCACATATTATCGTTTGGATTTATATGTCCGATTATCGGTATGTAAAGGTAGAAGGCAAAAAAGGCTATCGTAATTAAATATCTTCTCCAATTGCGCATTTCTTTGTAGGTAAAGAACAATACCACCCATGCTATAAAGGCTAGGAACGGGTGAACCGCTATACCTATTCCCAATAGGACACTTGACCACGACCATCTTTTAGTAAGTGCAAAGTAATATGCACCTACACCACACATTGTTGCCAATGTATAGGTTTCAATAATCGTACTCTGGCTAATAACTAATGCCGAGCCACCATATACAAGGCTTGATATAATGGCATACAATCTTGCCTTACTGTTATCTTTTAATAATCTCCTGACAATAAGGTATATAAATACACAACAACCCACCGTTGCCAGCATGGATATTAATCCCATACGCCATGCCTCAGTACCCATTGGTATCCATAAGAATACATGCCCGATTAAGAGATATAGTGGAGCACTCATATGATGAGCCACTGTCATATACTTGGCTGCTAAGATATAATGCGCACCATCGGAATCGGTTGACATCCAAGTTATATTTGGAGACAGACAAACTAACAATCCCCCAAATATCGCACCGAAAACTAATAATTCAATCCAATATTTCTTTATAAATTTAATCATATCACTTCAACCAATATATCAGTGTCGGGATTACACCAATACCTAATAACACAAATATTAAAGCATTAAAAGCAGGGGACTTTTTAGATTGAATGATTATCCCTGCTAAACACGCCGTTATTATCGCTATAACAGTAGATAGGTCAAGAGTTATCCGATTAAACCATAATATATCTACACTATTAAACCAAAACATACTTATTAAGAATACCCCACCGCCAAGTGCGATAATCATGCTAACAAGTATAAGTAAAAATACTCGTGTTTGGTTTCCTATCACAATTTCTTTTCTCCATTTTAGATACTGATATATTGCAATGGCAAACAATATCACAATGACTGATAAATAACTTATTATAATCAGCAAAGATTGAGGTGACACCGCTGACAATGATGGCGAGGGAATTATTGGCAGAGATTGTGAGGGCACTGTTGGTAACGATGGCGAGAGCACTGTCGGCAATGACGGCATTACGATGTTACCCAATGATAATTCTTTATAATTTGCAACGCCAATATACTTTGAGGATAACAAGATATTCATTACAACTAATCCTATACTATAGGGTAAAACTTTTATTAATGTTTTAAGTTTGTGCGTTTTCCACGCATATATAATGTATATTACCAATGCTATTATAATTATAAATGGTAAATATAACGAAGTTGCATGAAATACACCGAATAATACAAAGAGCAATATTCCTAGTATTATATTCCATATCCCTTTTCCGCAAAGCCACCTGACTGAAAAGAGTATTGCCAAAGGCAATATTATATACATACTAACAATATTAAATATCACCCCGTAAGTAAACAAGGCGAATATACCAACGGAGCAAAATATAGCCATCGGAATAACAAGCAAAGCCGAAATATTATTCACCAGTTTTTTAACAATGTAATACAATGTAAAAGCACACGCAATTAAGATTAAGAAGCTAAACCACAGATATATAGTATCCAGGTTGTCATTCTCGGCAAATGGATAAAATAAATATTTCAATATTGTTTGCCCAGCATAAAGCGTATACGTATTTTCTCCTGTTATAACCCCGATATGTGCTTTCATGTCCGCACTAGAGCGTATAGAATCTATTATTCCATTGTTAGTAAGCAACGGCATAATAAGGATTACCACGCATATTAAGAAATATATTAGTTTCTTTTTCATAACCAAGCCACAACCTTAGAATAAAGTGCTGGTGCTACCAATATCAGCCAGCAAATAACATAAGCACTAAATACAAATATCGGGACTGCCGAAAAGCAGTCCTTTACTATTTTCACTTTCACGCTATACGCTGGGTGTACAATATCCATTAATACCTCGATACTCGTATTCGCAATTTCCATTCCCCAACCCAAGCAAGCAACGGCTACTAATAACACCAATTGTGTCATTCCTATATCGGCTACAATGCCTAACACTATTCCGATAATACATAATATAAGCCACGCTTTGAATGTCCTTTGTTTCCATGCCACCTTTAACGCATTACCCAAACATTTTAACTTGAACATCATTGTTTAAACGGTTTAACAAATTTACATATCATGTCTGAACCCATCGGAATAACAGAGCGTGAATATATCAATCCATTATCTTGGCAAAGTTTTATCAAACCCTCCAAATCAAATTTCAATGTATGTTCTACCTGATACCCACCTCTTTGAAATATCCCATATAATCTATCCTGCATTTTGCCAGTCCAAGAACCGAAGTTAGGCGTTGCTATAATAGCCTGCCCACCTTGCCTTAATACACGATTTATTTCCTTAATTGTTCGTGTCGCCGTATTCCTACTTCGTAAATGCTCTATTACCTCTATAAATAAGACAGTATCAAATGAATTACTTAGAAACGGCAATTTATCACAACCAGATACTTGAAATTCGCAATTATCCAAGTTTTTATTCTGCATATAAAGAATTTTATTATAACTGCTATCAACTCCCGCATAATGACTATGCGATGTATTAATCCCCAAAGGCGATGCACCGCATCCGACATCCAAAACATTTCCGCAATCGCCAACCATATCCCTGACTATCTTGGCTATCTTTTGCTTCCATCTTTTTTGCCAGATTAATCCCTTATAATATGACCGCCATTCGTAATCTTCATTACAAACCTGACTTCCTTTTTCTTTCCAGATGAACTTGTTGGCAATGGTATATTTGATTATCGCTGCTACGCCTGATGCTAAAAAGGCACTAAACATATACCAAACGCCGAATACTTCGGTAAGTAAAACAAGTACACATAAATCTACACCATCACCAATAGCGGAATTGCCGAGATACTTTAACCATCCCTTGAATAGACTCTTGTTTGTGTCTTTCTTATATCGGAAAGTCCAATAATGATTTATGAGATAATTATTAGTTACTGCTACCAATGTTCCTATTATTGCTGATAAGATATACCATAATCCTACATATTCTGTGAGTGTATAAAGTAATATGTAATAGGCAATAGAACCTATCCCACCCACAATTGCGAAGTTAATAAAATGCCTGTATTTATAAAATAATAACTTAAATATATGAATTGCATGGCGCAATCGCTCTTTATTACTATTCTTACTTGCCCCACCAATTCTATCTTTGAAATGTATCGGGACTTCTTTTTTAAATATCCAATTGCCTTTAAATAGAACCTCAAGCATAATTTTCCAGCTATGCGGTTTTAGAGTTACACCATCTATAATAGACTTGCGAAATGCAAAGAATCCACTATTTGAATCGCTTACACCTGTAACTAATTGCATCAGTTTCACGCCGATAAGCGATTGTATCTTGCGTTTTAATGCCCAGTTACTAAAATCGCCACCCTTAACGTAGCGACTTCCGATAACTAAATCAGCACCATGTTTTAAGATAGGCTGAAGCAAATCGGGAATAGCAGACGTTGAATGCGAACCATCCGCATCCATTACTAATACAATATCACCAGTAGCAGTATTAATACCATCTATTATCGCCTGTCCTAATCCTTTACGTTGTCCTTGAATAACTTTTGCACCTAAAGATTTAGCAATTTCAGGCGTTGCATCATCACTATCATCTACTACTATAATTTCATAGTCACAAAGTATTATCTTTAGCAAAAGTTTCTTGATATTCGCCTGTTCATTTTTCGTAGGTATCACAACTGATACTGATGGCATCATCACCGCCTTTTTATTCTCTTTTATCTAGCAGGGTAGGATGCAAAGTAACTACAAGCCCGATTACGCTACAACCATCTCCCCTAATTTAATTATCACTTTTAATTTATAATCCTGATACCCATTATTGTCCAATATTTTCCTTCGCCCATTATAATATTCTTCAAATGTTTTATTGTCCAAAGGATTCCGCTTATCTTTTGCAAATGGGTGAGCCTCTATGAAAGTACGATTTATTTGAAAATCAATGAATGAAATGCCAATAGGTATTTGTACCCGAATCGGCATATTTAATTTCTTTAATTCCCGATATACATCCATCTCAAAGTGCGATTGAAATTTATACCCATCTTCAATATAAGGAGCTTTTTGATATATAGCCCTGAATGCTAATGGGGCTATTCTACGATTATGTTCTCTTAATAATTCTGGATATTTTCCTCTCCACCTACGGAGAGCCTCCAATCTCTTATCAAGTCCCTTATTAGAATAACGATTTTGATGGTTAAGATGTTTACAAGTCCATATAGGATACCTGCTACCATTACCGTTATCTATCCATGTATTAAAGCACTTGCGACTACAGAAGTTGGCATCATAACGTTTTATTTCTTTATTACACTGCTTGCAATATACTAACTTCTTTTTACTTGGATGGCGCATTAGGGAAAGCATAGACTTGTTATTATCATTAGTGCATTTCATACATAACCCTGAAAATCTAGGTCTTTTTAAAGTATACGCACTTATCCACCTATCCTCTCCACATTTAGGACAAGTAATTAATACTTTTCGTATTTTAATCCCATTTACTAGAATAGAGTCGACTTTTTTAATTAAACCAACAACACTCACATTTCCCCTTGCAGAGTCTACCCACGCTTTATTTAGTTCTCGGCTTCATTCCATGCAAAATACCACGAAGTAATCTTGCTTGTTTTTCCGCTTTCGCCTTAGTAGTACCTTTAGCGACTATTCTATTCCCGTCTTTCACACGCCATTTATTTTTTCGGGGCAATTTTCGGATTGTTACTGGCATCTTAATCACCTCCCAATCCCAATCACAATTTTTGACTCAAAAACTTTTTTATAGCTGTCCAATTAAACGAAAAGTGCTTAGGTTGTAATCCACGTTCCTTTAATCTCGCTATCAGTTCACGTTTCTGTGCAAGCGACAATTCTTTATCAGCAAGTCTATTTTCAGCATCCTTCTGTTCTGTTTCTTCTTCTAATTCTGATATTGACTTGGGTCTTTTAAATAATCCGCCTACCATATTTCACCACCTTTTAAGCATTTAATTCTGGTCTTACATTACTATATATTATTTGATTTCGTACTAATTTAGATATTCTATAAGGTGTCAACCCAGATATATTATTATATAACTGTTCAGCAGTCGCCATACCATATCTAGCTAAATAATATACTACCAACATACCTGAAGTACGTGTAGCCCGATGACTATGAGCAATTTCTTGCCCCAAATTTGTTAATTTATAAATTACTACCATCTCTTTTAACACTTACATGATTAAGCATTTTTATATGCCATAATAACAAACTAATAGTCTGCGATTGCCTATCCAACTTATCCTCTAATATATTTATTCGGTTTTCTAATATAGTATAAACATGATGATTACCATGAACCATTAATTCTAAGTTTTCCAGCCGATTATCATCTCTTATATGATTCTTATGATGTATTATTTCCCACTTATGCAGACACCTACCTAAAGATTTAGCCATTACCAAACGATGTTCAAGGACATATCCAGCACCATGATACATCCTAGTAGATATCATCGGAGCAAAAGGACTGTCTTTTGTAACATATATTAAGCGATATCCCTCTTTATATTGGATACCACCTTTCCACGTAGGACAATTTGCACCTCTATGCCTCAATCTACGTGAATCACTATGTCTTTCACAATCTACGCATATTCCATTTTTACCCTTTGACAATGACGATTTGTATCCATATAAGTCTATCCATCTGCGTTTTTGACAATCAGGACACTCTATATATATCCATCTACCAGATTTACCGTTTTTATTTATCTCATCATTATATCTAATATCTCCTATTACTGGGTTATCCAAAGTTCCTTTAGGTTTAGGAGTCCTAGCTCTTTGCCGTAAACTTTTTTGCCTATTTGAACAAGCGATACATCTTATTGAACGGGGTCTACCACCATAAAATGCAGTAATCCATTCGCCTATATTACAATCTACACAAATACGCCAAACCATCAATTTCGTCCCCTTTTTCCCAATAATCGGGGCTAACGCAAAGTCATCTTCTTTAGGTGGTATATTTGTGTCCCAATAAGTAGCCTTTGTTTTCATAAACTTATCTCCGCCGATTATTCCGTAATGCCCCCCTTACCCTTTCACGATATTCCTCATTAGTTCTATTCATTAAACCACCCACTTGTGATGGCGGTGCTTTAACTTGCCTATCATATTCGGCTTGTTCGGGTGCTGTTCGGGGATAACCTGAATATCCTCTGTTTCTATTACGAAAGAACATAAACAGCGTGGCAATTGCCATGATTATAAAAGCATAAGTCATAAACTCATGGATGTTAGAGCCTTGTGTTATCCCTGTAGGTGGATGGTCTAAATTATACATCCATAACGCCAACCAACCGATAGAGCCAGCTAAAGAAAAAAGCATATTAATCCACTTTAATGATATAAGACTAAGTGCTATCGCCACTACCAACAAAATCCAAATCGTCATTTCTTTTCACCTCCATTCACCGAGACTTTAGGTTTCGGAATCTTTTTGCCGTATCCTTTAGGCTTTTTTATATTATGCCGACCTTGCTTACCCACCTTTATCCCCTTATGGTGTAGCGTTAAATTGTCCCCATTGTCCCCACACCCCACTAATTTCTATTAATATATGAGTAATATTATCACTGGTAGTAACTGCCGTTATGAATATCTCATCGGGGTTGACTTTTTTAATGTTTTCTGTCTTTGTTGCTACCCCTAATTGCTGTTGCAACGACACCACCGAGGCTACTACTTTGGCATCATTATTACCTTTTACCTTTGTGTAACCCCAGAATGAACCTCCTGCTACAATTATAATAGCCAAGATAACAACAACTGTTTTCCAAACATTCCACTTAGCTTTCATAAAAACCCCCTTATCTGGTTACTCCTAATGTCATTCTAAAGAAATCGCAATCCAAATATCTCGCTGCTGCGGCAAGCGTTTGCAGATGAAATCCAAAACTAAGTGCGGTATCAGGCAAAGTCGTAGTTATAGTGCCTTTAGATACTCCGTTGATATAGTAATCAACTCCCGTAGATGTCCTTACTACTCTTAATGTATACCAAGTATTTGCAACAACGGTTATATTCGTAGCAGTTCTTGTGCTTGCCGAACCTGACCCAGTGGTCATCATCCAATAGGTATCCGTTCCCGCTATAAATGAAAATCCGTATCTATCTTGATTGCCTACGGCTGTAGTCATAGCATCCATAGCACCCACGAATGCTGCCATTGTACTTATATCAGATATTCGTATGACAAAGGTGAAATCACATAAGTCACCAAATTGGATATTGTCATTGTTGGCAGCACTACCCAAGTAAAAAGCATTCACGGTATTGATTGTCGTAGAAGTCGTCAGCCTTCTTATGCCTAGATGGTTAGCAACCGATGCTTGGTATGTTGGTGCGGTTGTTAAGAATGACCAGCTTAAATTCCCTATATTACCAGTTGTTAAAAGACCTGCTATAAACTCCTCAGACATATCAATCGTGGTTACGGGGTCGGAACTGCCACCTGTTGGAGTTTGGAAAGCAAAAGCAGAACCATTATAGTAGAGATAGCCAGTCGCTAGTGTTGGTAATGCCACATCTTTCAATCCCGTGTTGGTTATGGCGATAGATGTCGTGCCACTACCAGAGGCATCGCCACTAAGACTTATGTTTTGGTTGTCTGTAAGGTATATATTATTATCAACTATATAAGTCCCAGTACCAGTACGTTTCAATAATCCATTGGAACTGAATATATTATCAAGCTCATTGCCTGTTATTGAACTAAGTTTATTATTCCAGTTAGTTATATTGGCTGATTGTATCCCGTAAGCAACGCTCGCCAGAAATTCAGGGTCAAGTTCCGTAAAAGAGGATAATTTATTATTCCAATTTGTAATATCCCCCGATGAAATTCCGTGAGCAACACTAGCAACAAATACAGGGTCTAGTTCTGTAAATGAGGTTAAGTAGGCACTATCATCCACTGTATAAGTCCCCGCACCAGTACGCTTCAGTAAGCCGTTAGAACTAAAAATGTTATCAAGTTCTGTACCAGTTATGGCACTAAGTTTTCCACTAAGAATCCCACTTAAATCAGTTTGGGTGGCAATATCACCAGTAATACTCCCCCAAGTAGGATAACCGCCTGATGGTGGGGTTGCCCATATCCCATCACCTCTTAGGTATGTGGTATTATCCCCAGTACCAGTAAATGTAGCAATGTTAGGAATTTGATAACTCTCCTCACTGTTAGAAAGTACATCCCAACACTGAATACAAATGGTTAATCCCAGAGCTTTAGCAAGTTGGCTTTGACCACTAACCCTATTACCCCAAACATCCACTCTGTGCATATCCCTACCACATATAGCACATATCAACTCACCTTTAGTATCATTAAGCTGTTGGGTATAATTTACAAGTATAGGTGATGTTTTGGCGGATGATGACAACGATGGTATTATACCAATGCCCAGCATAGTGAATAATGTAAAAACCACTAACAACAGACGCAATCGTTTATTCATAAGCTCCTCACTTATTCCCCTAATTTATTTGACGTATATTCTATCAAAGCCCCAATTAGTGTTGGTTTTGCTGTTGGGTTATTACCCCCAACTAAAGCTACTCTTTTAATCTGCACACCTATTACATCATGGGCTTGTAAACCAGCAGCAGGTATAACTAATATAATCTGCACTAAATGCTTTGCGATTGCTGGTATATTGATGTCACCACTATCTATTGTGGTTGTAGCTGCGTCAACTGTCTCTGTATCATCCTCTCTAGTTGCCGTGTAAATTAAATTCCACCTTATCTCACCGTTAGGGGCAGTAGCATAAGCCTCATCTATATACCAATGGAGTTCAATCCCAAGGTCTGATGTAGAATCCCAATCATAGGGTACTTCTGTAGAATAATAGACAGTATCACCTATGGTATATTCATAGCCAATATAATTTCCGATATATATAGTTGCGGGGGCTGCCACACCTTTTCCAAACGCAGTCAGTGGTATTTCAACATCTTTATCTACTCTCGCTGAACCAGCCATTGTTAATACACCATTATCATCAAAATAAGAGTAATTTGTATTATCTAATCCTATTCTGGTTGCAGCGAATAGATGAAGGTCATCAGTATTAAAATTACCGTATATAAGTGGCGTTATTGTATCAGAGTTGTCTATATAAAGGGTATTGCTCCCGCTTTCATAGTATCCTGCACTAAATCCCATAAACACATTACCACTGCCCGTACAGTTATCACCAGCGAACATTCCACATGCAGTATTTCTATCGCCTGATACCAAAGAGGCTAAAGCATCCGCCCCACAGCCAGTATTAAATGCTCCATCTTGTAGAGCTATAAGTGCACCTTCGCCAAAGGCACTGTTTATAGTTCCCGTTGTAATACTGGCGAGAGCCATGTCGCCAACTGCCGTGTTATATTGACCCGTAGTAATATTGTGTAATGCCCAACTACCGACGCCTGTATTATACAAACCTTCAAAACCACCAGTATGTGATAGGGCATCATTACCTGCAACATCCACTCCAAGAAATGTATTAGTGGTGCTACTAAGCCATCTATCGGTAGTAATATCGCCATTAAAGAACATCGCTGGCAGTTTCCAAGTACCTGATGCCGTCCATGTTCCTTTACCAACTGACGATGTAAGCGTTTTGTTGGTTAATTCTTGCGTAAGGGTAGTACCCGTAACATTCCCAGCCCCTACACCATGTATCCCAGTAGTAAGTGGTGGGTGTCCAGTCCATCCTGCTCTATCGGCAGCAGTTATCCCGAATGCGTCACTGGCTGTCCATACGGGGTCAACTTCTACCCCAACTCCTGATATATTAGCAGATGTAAATGTTATTCCATTAAGAATAAGGTTATTTATAAAGGCTTCATTGTAATATAATAATGGACTACCTATATCATATATATTATTCGTAATAGGATATATATTTCGGGTGTTTAAATCTACTTCCAATGGGTCATAAACACATCCTGATAGTAATGATATGAGTGATACTAATACTACAAATAATATAAGACTGTATTTACGCATTTATTCTCTCGTTAGTCCAATAATTTCCGAAATATTGTGTAGCGTCATAGACAATTTCTTTAGAACCTTGCTCACCTTTTTTCTTTAATGTATAAGCAACCTTCCGTGTTTTCTTATTATAAGTACAATTTATATGTTCAGTAGGAATAGTCCGTAAAGCCCAATCTATCATCCTCGCCATATGGGTGATGATAATAACATCTAATTGCATTTTCCCGTATTGAAAACTCTGCGTTTCCAATTCTTTGCCTAGTAACGTCATACTACCCCTAGCATTCATCCCTACATGAGCCTCGTCTAATATTAACCAGCCATCCCGTATAATACCCTTTTTAAGCCAATATAATATATGCCTGAATGATGGGCAATACGTATAGGGTATCCCAAACAAGTGAAAATTACAAAATATTCGCATGGGGGAGCGCAATTCATAAGCCTGCGGTATTCTTATTAATTTTCTTTCGCCTTGATATTTTATTTTTGCTATTCTATATTTGCGGTCATATCCTATAACTTCGCATTTTATTTTTAATATTTTATCACAAAATATACTCACACAATCGTTGTCATAAGAATCCCTTACTTTGCCCACTGCTGTATTAGTCTTACCACTTCGTTGTTGACCTTCAATAATAGTTACATGCGCTTCGGTAAAAGGTGCACGACCATCAGTGGGTATGACTGGCGTTTCATTAACTGACACTTGTGATAGTTCCAATTCTTCTATTTTATCACTTGCTTCTTGCATAGTAAGAATTAGTTCACCAGTATCATCACCAGTCAACTGATGTATTTTAAATAACTGCCTTTTAGTAGCAGGTGCATTAGGATTATTTAAGACTACCATTCTATCCCAACCCTAATTCCTTACTTAGTTTATCCATCTCTTGTTCATGTGCCACGCCTGCAATTTCGAGTCTATCTATTATGCCACGCCCCTCATAACCTATTGATAATCCATCTTGCGTCATAGAAATATAACCCACAACATCTACGCTACAATCATCAGGCTTTTTATCCTGCAACATGGAAAGTACAATAAGTTTATTCTTATCCAATAGATTATCGGGAAATATTCTTGATACCATCGCAGGTTGTAATAAGTCATTCAAACGCTTACTTGGGAATCGTGGTGTCAATACTTTCAATATCGCCTGAATATCGGTTTTTTGCTCTGTTCCCTCCTCTTCCTCTGTAAGAGTTTTACCTCCATCATAATCATCAAGGTTTATTTCACGTTCAGGTTCTTCTTGCACCAATTCTTCATAAGAGGGTAACTTACTCACGGGTTTACCTTGCGTATTATCACCAGTATCCTTTTCCTCATCAGCCATATTAATCTCCTATTTTGCAATCGCTTTAAATGCATTCTCTAATATTGACATGTGGTTACTTAATGCTTGTTGATTACTATACATCCAAACTCCTACAATCACTATAAGCAAGATTGCAATGAATGGAAGATACTGCATTATAACACTCTGTTTTTTCCCCGTAGGAGATGGGGTTGAGGTTTTGAAATAAGATTCAACTAATTCGGAAGCGTTGATTGCTTGACGTACTCTAGGAGTTTCCCAATTGTAAGTTAAAGTATTAGGGTTTAATGGTGCTGAACTATCATAAGCATAATCTAATGTTGCTACCCATTGCGGAAATAACATATGCACAATCCCTGCTGTGTACCATTGAAATACAATACGGCTTGGAACTATGTCATACTTACCACCATCAAATATCACATAACGAGAGTGCATCCTAACAAACTTGGCTATCATTGTTTTATTTACACGCCTAAATCTACACAATATTTTATTTCTTTTACTTGTATTGGCGTACCAAGCCAAAAAGAGGATAATAATAGCCATTACGACTATCAGCGTTTGCGGACTCATTATCAGACCTCCGTATTAATATTCCCTTAACCTATATTATAGATATATATGTGTATGGTGTCAAGCCAGTTTAGATATTTATTATTAAAATATTTTATTACCAACTAAGATTACCTGTTATGATACCATAAGTAAGCAATATAACTGACAAGAAACCCATTGATACAAACGGAAACAGGAATATCCAATAAAACATGCCGTAAGCCATTGTACCATCGGGGTTAAGCATAAATGACCATTGCCAAGTCATAACTTTGTAGATTGCCCCCCAGATACTCGGATTAAATATTACACTAATAGTATTGAGAGGGTTGCGTTGGATGGATTCCCAAGCATTCATTATAGTACCCAATGTTGTGTTAGGGGCTTCACTATATCCACCTGTTCCATTCGCAGAACCAGCCCAACCCTGCGATGGTTTCATCGTATATAATCCAACACCAGTAGGCACAATGGGATATAATGAATAGAGCGTAATATTTGTCGGGTTTACAACCGCAAGTATTTTTACCCATACACCATCAGAATTTGATTTTATCAATCCATCTTCCATAGTAGCAACCCATGTAGTACCTATACCTAATACACCCGTACTGCCTTGCGTGAAGTTGGCTGTTCCAGTAGTATAAGATAAACCAGTTTCGCTTCCTGTATTCTGGAAGTCATAAGTGCTACCAAGATATGCGCCTATTACCCACACGAAGATAAATAACGCCAACCAACCTGCTTTAAGTCCCATTAGTACGCCACCTGTTTGTAGAGGTACATAATACCAAACTGGACTACAATAATAGAGAACGGCAACCAACTTGGCACGATAGACATACTTGAACCTACAAATAAGACTATATTAAAACCTACCACCGCCAATAATGCAGAGCGTGTAAATAATACTAATAACAGAAATACCCCAAACGCAAATCCTAACGCTGCCAAAAAGTATATAGTTTCCAACGGTTGTCCTGTTGAAACTGATACTGCGAGAAAAGCATCATAAAAAGGTAAGCCAGTTAATGAGCCACCAGCAAACCAAGATGATGGCATTTCGGCTTCAGGCATAACCCAACCACCTACAGTTGTTCCTCCTGCTTCCGTACTCGCATAACTTACCATTTCACCATAGGTTACTGTTAAACCAGAGTTAGTACCCCATGTTATCGTGCCATTTTCATAACCACCACTATTTATACGGTCTGGTAAAATCGCACCTGTCAGCATAGTATTAGGCTGATATAATAATTTCTGGACACCTCCGACTGATATACTTATACTCGTAGCGTATGAGACAGAGTTTCCTTGCATATAAGACCAATTTGCGGTGCTATTCGGGAGAGCGGCAAGGGCAGTTGTGTTTGATGTTGCCCCTACTGTAAATGTTAATGTCCCTCCTGCGAGGCTTGCAGTTAAATTATATGCCCCACTAGTTATTCCAGATACACTCGTTGACGTAGCCCCTACTCCGTAAGTTGCCAAGTTTATTTTTCCTGCCGTAGTGGTATCTACATAACATAATATTCCACCATTTGTTGCATCCTCATGCGAAAATATTTGCTTTGTGCTACGAAAACCAACAATGGCAATAGTGTTCGCTGCCCATTGCGTAGTTACTGTTCCAAAAGTGCCGGGGTCTTCCGATGCGGCAGTGGTGGTTATTTCTGCCGTTGAGGTATATGAGCTATTTGCTCCCCCTGTCACAAGGTTACTATATCCCGCTGGGGCACTTGCCATTGCTACCCTTGAGGCCGCTACTGCAAACCATCTGGTAGTCCAAACTCCATACCCTGAAGTACATAACGGCGGATTAGGATTACTTGCTGCCCCTGTTGCCGTTACCCCCGCAACTGGTACTCCGATATAAGTTCCTGTCGTAATAGCTATACATTGGAAACAGTAATAAGAGTTCCTATCAACGGTCACATTCGTAGGATTCGCTTCTGCGCCAGTGGCTACTTTATAATATGCCCCAAATCTCTCCCATGTACCGTATGCCGTATGATAAAGTAATGTCCATCCTGCGGGTGTAGTGATAACGGGACTTGCTGCCCCAGCAGCGTCATAAACACTTATGAGCATCATCAGCATATCGCCAGCAGCCCAACCAGCAGGCATGGCAACTGGGACAATCGCCGCCGTTCCTGCCGTAGCCGCTGTCTGTGACCTTATTGTAGGGTAGTTTCCCGAACAAAATGTACCAACTGTTGTATCTATCCATGCGTCCGTAAGTGCGATTGAGCCATTAGCAGACCATTCAAGGTCGGCATCGTTGGTTGTTGAGACATAGCCGTTATTTCCTACGATTATCGGAAATCCTGTTTGCTCTGGCGCATAACCTGTGTACATATCCGTTGTTGACTGACCCCCGCTAGGTAAGATGGGGAGTACGGCGGTAACATTTGTGGTGGACATCATATACTTGATAGAGGTTGCCCCTATCTGCAAGTTGGTATCGTTACCTGATGTTGCTATCTTACCAGCATTAACTAAGTTCTGCCCACCGAAACCAAGCATTACTGGCAACTGGCTTCGTGTAACATTTGAGGTATCAGTTATAATAATAGGATATTTATATTCCCAAGTGGCTGCGTAAACCACCCCACCTACCAGCATTGAGATAATCAATACGATAAATAATAACGGCATAAACTGTTTAAAGAATTGTTTAAATAATTTCACAATACACCCCGACTAAAGAAGAAGAAGCTCAATAATACAATAATTATTATAACAAATATAAAAGCAAGAGCCAGTGGCATAAGCCCTAAATATGCACCCGCAAACGGCGTAGCGGCGACTAATAATAGCGTGGCGATACCACTTTCTGTTTTAGTAAACACAAATACAGCAAATGCTATCACAATTACAAATAATACAACGCTACCTGCCATCGCTTGATTAATACCCAAATATAATCCTAAGTTGGTTAGTCCATTAGCAACAGTCGTTCCCCATTTAGCGAGAGGATTTAGTGTACTGGCATACGCACCTGATGCTTCAGGTGGTGCTGATGATAATGTTTCTAATCCAGCCTGAAATAATATAGGACACATCGTAGATAAATTCGGTACGCCCACAAGAAATATATCACCGCCATATGTAGTAAGATACCTGATACCTTGAACGGTAACTATATATTGAGCCAGTGCTGGCGGGCTATCTTCTACTTGTATATTATCTGCCATTATTATCATAAAGTTTCGCATAGGATTATTTGTAGCAATTCCACCGTCTACACCTAAGAGTTGGTCTACATAATCACCAGCGTTTAAATAGGCAGTAACATTATTACCCACAGACGAAGCAAATACTAACGGATTACCCAGTATCCTTATGCCATAAGGGTCGCCAATAGTTAATGCAGTAGTTTGATTAGCAGATAAATAGATAGATATAGGTCTATCACCATAGGCTTGTAATGTTGTTGAGGCAAGCGTAACATTACCCGCTTGATTAATCAATTCAAAATTAAACGCTTCACTAGCTGTAAAGTTTTGAGATACGCCACCATAATAAACATATCCCTCTGCTGCGATTAACCAATCGCCAGTTTCTAAGACATTATAAAATACTTTATATAATGACGTAGTACCCGTACCAAAAGAAATAACAGCAGGATTACCTTGTGTTAATGCCAAGACTGGCGAGGCAATAAGCAATACGGAAAGCAATACTACTATTATTACCCTGATATATATCTTTAGTATATTTATAACTTACCCCCCAAGTCTGGCGGCAATAATCTGCGCCCCATATAATACCTACCGCCTACACCGCTTGTGTTTATTACCTCTATATTATCATAAGAAGGCTCTTCCCACCAATTTTTAAGGTTCTTAGGTTTTTTAAGGATAGCCTCATTCATAATATCACCTGCCTGTAATTCTTCGGGGGCGATTTCTTCTATATTTTTAGTTTCCGCACCAATGGGAACTTGCTCGGCGGATTTTTTGCTTAATCTCCTAACCAATTCCGCCTTGCTTATACCTTCTGCCTTTGCCTTATCCCATTCCTCTACGGATATCTGTCCTTTACCCATACCAATAGTCTGCGAGCGCACACCTACATTAGCTTCTTCATCTTGGACATATTCTATGACAGGTTTACCACCTTCTATATTGATGTTTATCCTCGCCCACCCTAAGTCAATATTTTCTATGTTATTTGGAGGCAATCCGCCGATTATTTGGAGTGACTTGTATGCACTACCTTTACCTGTGAAACCCTCATCATTATAGCCAGGCGGAATATCACGCATAGTAAAAAAATCTTCCTGCTTATAAGGTGGAGGTAAGAGTTTGTACATAGCTGCATTCCTACCACCTTTAAAAGTTGGTCTGCCTTGTACAAAACACGCTGTACCTGGCTTAATCTTGGCTACTTGTTTTTGGTATTTAATTTCCTTTTCAGGTTTTATTATAAGTTTAGGTTTAGGAGTTGTTTTTAATTCTTTCTCAGGTATTACAATAGGTATGGTTTGTAACTCGGTTTTAGTCTGTGGTTTTGTTTCTGTTTGAGTCTCCGTTTGAACTTCTGTTTGCACTTCCGTTAAAGGTTGAGTTTCTGCCAATGGTTCTGTTTGTGGTTGTACTTGTGTTTGAGTTTCCGTCAGAACTTTAGTCTGCGTTTCTGTCTGTGGTTGCACCTGTGTTTCTGTTTCTGTCTCTATTTGCGGTTTCACTAAAGGTTGTATTTGGGGTTGAACTTCTGGCATCACCTGTATTTCAGGTATTGTAAATTCTTTTATTCCAAGTTCTACTCCAACAATAGGACGAGATTTAACAAATGGTATAGTTTCCGCCTGAACACCAATTTCAGTCCTTTTTAATGGCAAGGCAAATGGAGATGGTATTATCTGTGGTTTTTCTTCTATCTTAGGGACAGTTATTGCCTGTTTTTCTAATTCCTGTGCTTTTTTAACTCTTTCTTCTGCTTCCCTTAATTTTCTCGCAGCCTCTTCAGATAGGGTTTCTTCTTGTTTAACTTTTTCTTCTCTATATAATTCTTTATCTAATTCTTCGGCAGTTTTAGTTTCCGCCTCTGTTTTAACCTTTTCTTCAGAGGCTACACGAGTTCCACCTTCACCACCTTCAGGGATTGGTTTTTTCGGTGGCAATTTAGCACCTAATCCCGTTCCCTCGCCACCTTGTCTATTTATAATATCCCAAGCCTCACTTGGTGTCATTATATCTATTTGCTCTTGGGTATAACCAAGTTTTTTAAGTTGCGATTCCATGTTAATTGTCATCATTGTCGGGACACCCTCACTTGGTTTTTGTTTTAGTGAAGTCTCAATATCCCGTAGTGTAGCTTCAATATCTGATGTAGGTTTCAAATCATCAGGTGTTTTCTTTAATATATCATCAACCTCTTTTAACACAGCGTCTCGTGTTAAATCGGAGGATTTTTTAAGCATATTTTCCCATTCGTTAATTGCAGAATCTAAATCATCTATTTTTAATGGTTCTTCTTTAGGTTTGGCAAAGGTCAAGTTATCTATTTCACTTTCTTCCGCTTTTAATGGTTCTTCTTTAGGTTCAGGCATTTCACCAGTTTTTATATATTTCTGTAAGGCTGAAGTATCACCATCAAAACTTGAATCGGCTATTTTTTTGTATGTTTCATCAAGGAATGATTGGTATTCTATCTTAGCTTCATTAGATGCCTCTAATTCCTTACTACTTTCGTTGTATATATCATCAATTATTTCCTTAATCCTAATCCTTTGGTTTTCAACACCTTCCCAACTTACTTTCGGAGCAGTACCAGTTTTGCCAGTTCCTTCTTCAGCTTTTGCCCATATATCATTCCACATTTTACGAAGTTCTGCCAAAGTATCATCAGGTATATTTTCCAAATCTAATTCATTAAGTTGTCTTTCTCTTTCCTTGGCATAAGCTAAGGCATCCTTAGCATCTTTGCTATATCTTTCAGAACGTTCACTATATTTACGTAGCCATTCTCTTTCCTTATCAGTAAGTAAACTGTCAAATCTTTCGCTTTGTGTTTGCAATTCTCTTTGTGCTTTTAATTCAGCCTCACGTGCAATTTCTGATAAACCACTTTGTTCTCTTTCCCATTCTGTAAATTGTTTTTTCCATACGCTTCTTTCTTGATTATATTTATTAAGTTCTATTTGTTCTTTAGTTAATTCTTCTGTCGCTTCTTTGAGAACTTCCTCTGATTTTTTAGTAGTATCTTCAACCGTTTTTTGCCATTGCCTAATAGATTCTTCATTACCTATTGCCTTTGCTTCTTTCCACTTCTGAACAGCCAAATCCCTTTCCGTAGCCGTTTCTTTTATTCTTTCAAGATACTCATTTAACCGTGTCCGCACTTTAGAATTTTCTTTTAATAAAGACTCCATCGCATTTCTAGCACCTGCTGAATCACCCTTTGCAAGAGAATCTTCCAAGTTTTTCAAATTTCGGGCTATACGTTCTGCTAACTCTATATCTTTAATTTTTGATTTTATGGATTTGGCAAGATAATCCAATTTATACATAATACCACCGAAGTCAGTACCTTTTGGAGCGACTTCATAATAAGCGGAGAACCGTTGTATCTTACTTTTTAATCCATCTTTTATAATAATGTTAGTTTCGTTAATCTCATTAATCTGTCTCTGCAAATTAATCTTTGCGTTTGAACTATCAACTTCTCCTAATTTCTTTGTTAGTTCAGCAATTTTAGCCTCATTTTGTGCAAGTAAATCCATATCAGATTTTAATTCGCCTAATGAAGTAAACCCCTTTTGCACATATCGTTCAACCTCTTCAGATGTACGATACAGACTTTCAGCAAATAGTTTCTTCAATTCGGCGTGTTTAGATACTACATCATAAAGTTGCTGTTTTAATTCATTTTTTAATTCAATAGTATCTGCTTTTTCAATTCCACTAACCAACTCATTCGCCCTAAGATTAGCTTGGTATAATTCCTCGCCACCCCCCAACCTTTTCCAATACAACTCCGTGTTTAACTGGTTAAGATAATTAGTTCGCCTCTGGAGTGCATCTGCATCGTTTAATGCCTTACTAATCTTTAAGTTTTCAATTTCTTTTGTCACCGTATCAATCTCTGTCTTAATAATATCAATATCTCTAGGATTGACAATTTCCTTAGTAACGGCGTTCATATCATTTATAGAATGATTATATGAATCAACTATATCGCTGATGGTAGATGGCATATCTCCGCCAGTTCTTATTATCTTACCTCCACCCTCTCCCATAATTTCCTTGAATACTGCCAACCATTCGTTGCGACTTAATTCTTCTAATTTAGCTAATTCGGGCAATTTCTTATTTATTTCTTGTATTTGCTTTGTAAGTTGCTCAATGATTAGCACTTCATTATCTTTAGGTTTCTCTAATAGTATTTCATTTAATGTTCGTTTTAACTGCTCTAGCGTTAGTCTTTCGTTAGCATATTTTTGTAAATCACTCGCCCATTTTATATAACTTCTTACATATTCATCGCCAGCAAGCAATTCAGTATTCTTGCTGTTTTCACTTATTCTCCCGAACATTTCATTAAGTATTTGACGTTGTTTTTCTTCAAGTTTAACTTTTTCCTTTGATATATCAACGCCTTGTTGTTTAATTGATTCCTTAGTATTGGAATTGGCTTGCATCGCTTCTGCCATAGCACTTACCGTTGCTAACTTTTGCGCTCTAGCCTGTGCCTGTAATGCTCTTACCCAAGATTCAGATTCGTATATTTCTCTTGGTTTACCAGCCATACCATCCTTAAAACCACTGGCTAATTCACCTGTATATGTTTCGTAGGCATCCTGTAATCTATATAATTGCCCCCTTGCCCCTGCTACAATATTATCTCTGACATCTAATAATGCGTTTTTCATGGTCTGTAATGCTACACTAGCATTTTCACCCAAGTCATAAGACATAACCTTTTCGGCTAAGACATTGATATTCTCTAAAGCATCATTCAGTTTTATGATACCAGTTTCATAGCCAGCACCTATTTTACCCATTAATTCTCTGATAGACTGCGCAGCATTATTCTTAGCATCTACAAATGCCTTACTTACGGCATCCGATACCTCACCAGACATTACCTTTTCGGCAAGTACATTAATATTTTCTAAGGCATCATTAAGTTTGGTGATTGAAGTTTCGTATATTTCTGGTATTCTCTGCCGTATCTCTGCCAATATTGCTTTTACTTTATTTATTTCATTTACAAGTGCCTTACTAATAGCAGTGGAATATTTACCAGACATTATATTTCCAGCCAATACATTAATGTTCTCTAAAGCATCATTTAACCCTACTATTGCTTTTTCATAATAAACTGGAATATTCCTGATAATTCGGCTATTAACAATGCTATTCTTTAAATCTGTCATAGCCGTTTTAATATCGTTGGAATACTTGCCAGACATTACATTTTCAGCAATAACATTAATATTTTCTAAAGCATCGTTTAGTTTTATGATACCGCTTTCATAAGCCCTACTTGTCGCTTGTATAACATTTGAAGCACCTTGCTTTACTGTATTAGTAGCATCTACTAATCCCTGTTTAATAGCATTAGAGATTTCGCCAGACATAACTTTTTCGGCAAGCACATTAATATTTTCTAAAGCATCATTGAGTTTTATGATACCGTTTTCATAAGCCTTACCAGTTGCTTGTTTTATATCGGATACACCTTGTTTAATCGTATTAAGTGCATCGGACAATGATTGTTTAACTACATCGGAATATTTGCCTGACATTATATTATCAGCTAAGACATTGATATTCTCTAACGCATCATTGAGTTTTATTATACCCGCATCATAAGCCTTGCCAGTCGC
>Ga0315289_10002669_pt1 | contig 27262 bp, 13 predicted proteins | sample YL17G11_40_MG_FD_203452 | JGI IMG/M metagenome (GOLD analysis project Ga0315289, IMG submission 203452) | Sediment microbial communities from Yellowstone Lake, YNP, Wyoming, USA - YL17G11_40 | ecosystem: Environmental > Aquatic > Freshwater > Lake > Sediment | place: USA: Wyoming | collected...
CCCAAAAACCCCTCCCCTCCCTTTCTCTCTCACCTTGATCGCCCTGTCGAGCAGGTTCATCTGGTTGACGAAGAGGTCCCTGAAGACGCCGGAGCAGTTGACCACGACGTCGACGCGTGGCCTCTTGAGCTCCTCGAGCGGGATGACCTGCAGCTTGTTGACGCGGCCGAGCGCGTCGGCAACGGGCCGCACGCCGACCATGATCATCACCTGCGCGAGCGACTCGCCGTACGTCTTGATGTTGTCGGTGCCCCACAGCACGACGGCCACCGTCTCGGGCCAGACGCCGCCCGCCTCGGCGCGCTGCGCCTCCAGCAGGCGCTCGACGACGACCTCGGCCGACTTGACGGCCGCCGCCGTCGGGATCGACTGCGGGTCCAGCGCGTGGATGTTCTTGCCCGTGGGCAGCACGCCGGGGTTGCGGATCGGGTCGCCGCCGGGGCCCGGCTCGACGTAGCCGCCGGCGAGCGCCTGCCGCAGCGCGCCGAGCTCGTTGTCCTTGACGATCTGCTCGAGGCAGCCCTCGAGGTAGGAGAACGCGGTCTGCATCTGGGCCTTGTCCGCGCCCGCGAACTGCGTCCCGGCGAGGGCCTGCTCCCAGGGGGACTTCTGGAAGCCCAGCCTGCGCGCGAAGCCGGCGAACGAGTCGGCCGAGACCTTGCCGTTGGCGTCGAGTCGGTCCTCGACGAACGCGCGGACCATGAGGCGGCAGGCCTCCTTGATCTCCTCGTTGAGCGTCACGACCTCGAGGTCGCCGCGGTTGTTGCCGGCGTAGATGGCCTCGATGTTCTTCCCGATCGAGCGCGCCAGGATGCCCGGGAGGCCGGGGACGGGCGCCGGCTCGACGTCGGGGCGGTCGATCTCGGCGATGTTGACCAGCGTCGCGATCGCCTCGGTCGCCGACGGCGGCTCGCCGACCACGTGCAGCCCGCACGGCAGCAGCCTCGACTCGATCTCCATCAGCTTCGAGTAGACCTTGCCCACCACGTCGTCGCGGTCGGGCGTCGTCATCGCCTTCATCGCGGCCTCGTCGTCCGTCTCGGGCAGCTTGACGTCGCGGTCGAGGTTGCACTGCCTGGCCGTCTCGATGATCGTCGAGCAGATCGCCTGGCCGCGGCCGGTCTCGCGCAGGCCCTGGTAGGAGGAGATGAGCTCCTTCAGCTCCTTAAGGCCCTTGTAGAGCCCGGCGTTCTCCGCCGGGGGCGTCAGGTAGCTGATCGTGTTGGCGTACGAGCGGCGCTTGGCGATCGTCGCCTCCGAGGGGTTGTTGGCGGCGTAGTAGTAGAGGTTGGGGATGTTGCCGATCAGCGAGTCAGGGTAGCACCTGGTGTTTTTTATTTGGGGGAGGGGGGGGGCAGTTTTGAGGTGGGAATTGGAAAGGACAAGGAGAGGAAGAGAAGAGGAAGAAAAATGAGCGAAAGAGCGAAAGAAGAAGAAGAGATCTCCGAAAACCCGACCCCCAAGTGATCAAAATCCTCAAAAAAAAAAAACCTTACCCTCCGCTCATGCCGACCTGCTTCCCGGGCATAAACTCCAGCGACCCGTGCGTGCCAAAGTGCAGCACCGCGTCGGCCCCGAACACCTTCTCGACGTACGTGTAGTAGGCCGCGAAGCCGTGGTGAGGCGAAGCCGAGCGGGAGAACAGCAGCCGCATCGGGTCGCCCTCGTAGCCGAACGTCGGCTGGACGCCGATGAAGACGTTGCCGAAGCGCTTGCCGTAGACGAGGAGCTCGGAGCCATTGGAGTTGAGGTTGCCCGGGGGCTTGCCTGAATTAGGCAGCGTGGTTGAATTGGAGAGGGAAGGAAAGAGAGAGAGGAGAAGATTTTTAAAAGGAAGGTGAGTTTCTTCTGTTCTTTCGCGTTCTTCGACGTCGAAAAAAAGCCCAAAAAAACTTCAAGCAAGAAAGAAGAAGAAGAAAAAAAACTCCTCCAACCAACTCACCCCAGTTCTCCTCCAGCGCCTCGGCGTACGGGCACAACCTCTGGTATTCTTCCACAGTCATGCGGTAGGCCACGTTCATGTCCGCGCTGTTGTACCTCGCCTCGGTGTCGTCGAGCACGCTCTTCATGAGCGCCTCGGACGTCGCCATCGCGGTGCCGTCGGGCTTGGCCGGCAGGGCCGAGGCGTCCAGGGGCGCGTCTCCGACGTCGTAGCCGTCGTTGCGCAGGTCCTCGAGCACCTTCGCGATCGAGCCGAACACGTTGAGGTAGGCGGCCGTGCCCACGTTGCCCTTGTCGGGCGGGAAGGAGAAGACCGTCACGGCGAGCTTCTTGTCGTGCTTGGGCTTGGTCGCGAGCTTGGCCCAGTTGATCGCGCGGGCGCAGAGCGAGTCGATGCGGTCCGGGAGGGAGTGCGACTTGCCCTGGTGTTGTTTGCGGAGCAAGGGGGGGGGGGAGGAAGAGGAAAAGGAAGAGAGGGAGGGAGGAGAAAAAAAGAAAGAGTGAGTTTTCCCCCCCTTGCCTCTGCCGTCGACGCCCTCTCTCATCACCGCCGCGACCCCGCGGGAAAAAAGAAAAAAGAAAAAAACGTCCAACTCACCGTCGCCGAGTCGCGCCCGGCGAACACGATCGGCTCCAGCGCGCCGTCCAGCTCTGGGAGCGCCACCTGCAGCGCGACCTGCACCGGGTGCACGCCCAGCTCCGAGCTGAGCCACTCCTCGGTGGTCTGGAACACCAGCGGCAGCGAGCAGAGGTACGGGACGTTGAGCCTCTTCAGCGCCTCGACCGCCTTGGGCGCGTCCTGTCGCGCAGGCCCCCCGACGAGCGCGAAGCCGGTCAGCGAGACGACGCAGCCCACGAAGGCGCGGCCGGTCCCCAGCGGGTCGTAGAAGAAGCGCTTGACGGGGCTCGAGAAGTCGAGCCCGCCCGCAAAGACCGGCACGACGCGCGCGCCGCGCGCCTCGAGCTCCGACACGACGCCCGAGTAGTGCCCCTCGTCGCCCGTCACGAGGTGCGACCGCTGCAGCACCAGGCCCACGACGGGGCTGTCGGCCGGGAACTGCAGGTCGGCCCTCGTGTCGTACCAGTTGAGGTACTCCTTGAGGTCCTCGAACATGCGCGGCGCGAGCGGGTGCCAGATGCCGACGTCGGGGAACACGACCGGGTCCGCGATCTGCAGCCCGGCGCCCTTGAGCGCGGGGACGTACTCCTGCCCGACGTTGAGCAGCAGGTTCTCGAGGTTCTCGGCGTTGCCCCCGAGCCAGTACTGGAGCGAGGTCACGAAGTTGCGCGCGTCCTGCGCCTTCTCGCTCGGGAGGTACTTGAGCACCGAGGGCAGCGTGCGGACGAGCTTGAGCAGCGACTCCTCAAAGTTGTCGTTGTTCTTGCGCTGCGCCTTCATGAACTCCGCAAAGGGCGACGCCTTGCCCCCGGCGGCGCCGCCGCCGCCGGCGCCGAGCTGCGCCAGCGAGAAGGTCCCCAGCTTGTTGAGCTTCATCACGGCGGGCATCGACGGGAAGACCAGGCACGCGTCGAGCGAGTCGCGCGCGGCGCCGACGGTCTCGACGATCTTCTCGGCGAGCTCCTCGATGAAGATCAGCGAGCCGATGAACAGGTTGGCCGAGGCCACGTCCGCCTGGAACGCCGCGTACGAGGTCGGGTCGCGGAGCTCCTCGAGCAGGTAGCCGATGATCTCGACGCAGACCTTGTCGTTGTCGGCGTTGATCTTCTTGACGGCCGCCCCGAGCGCCGACTGGTACTGCGCCTCGAGGACGACGTAGACGACCTTCAGCTTGACGCGGCCGCGGACGTCGGACGGGCTGATGCGGCGGGTCTCCGGGTCGGTGGAGGTGAAGAGGCCGCCGCCTATTTTTTTTGGGGTGGGTGGGTGGGTGGGTGGGGTGGGGTGGGGGGGAGAGACAGAGAGGGGGTCGAGAGATCGGGGGAAAAGCGAAGGTGAAGGAAAGTCAGGAGAGGGGAAAAAGAAATAAGCTTGTTTGACCCCTGATCGGTGCCGCTCGGCGCCTTCAAGCGCTCTGGTCGCAGTCGCGACCACTCCAGCAGCAGAAGGGACCGGTTTCGCTGTCTTCAAGGGGCAGAGCGAGGGCGGGAAGATGGGATAGAGGGCGAGATCGCTTCGCCAAGACGGCGAAGAAGAAACGGCCGCCGGCGGCGGCGATTCTATCCTCTCGCTCTTTCCCTTTGCGCCGATCGATCAACCTCGCCTTTCGACGCTCAGCGCTTCTCGAATTGCCTCCAAATTGGGTCAGACACCTGAGACAGAGCAGCAGCTCCCCCAATGCGACAACGGGGGAGAAGAAAAGGCACCACAAGGCCTCGTTTCGTCAAGGATAAGGCTCGATCGAAAGCAGGAGACGGAATCACATTAGAGCTAACGTGGAACGCTTCTTGCTGTTCTCGAGACCAATTCGCCTTCAAAAGAGGCTCGAGGCTCTATATTTCGGACAGACATTTCTTGCAGCTCTCGCCACTCGCCCCCCCCCCCGCGCTTCTCCATCGAGGAAACACTAGACTCACCCATTCCCGGTGCCTCGCCGATCGAGAGCTTGAGCGGCGCCTCGTCGTTGGCGTAGGTCTGCGCCGGGGAGCTCGAGGCCGGGGGCTTGATGGCGGCGACCTTGACGTTCGCCGCCGCCGCATCGGCGGAGGTGCGGGCGGCGCTCGAGCCGAGCATCTGCGGGGCCGCCGGGCGGGCGGCCTGCTTGTTCGCCAGCTTGGCGCCGCCCGCGACGGCGACGGTTGGGCGCGCGCCTGCGAGCGAGCGGGCGCCCCTCATCGTGGGAGGACGAGACACGGAGCGCGCGGGGGAAAAGGGGGGGGATGACTTCTTTCTCTTTTTCACTGAATTTAGTCTCGAGCAAAGTGACAGGGTAAAGGAAAAGTCCGCGGCTTGATTTTTTTCATTTTTTTCCCTTCCTCGTTTGATTTTTTTGACGCTTACAGCGATTGATTGTTTTTTTGTCTCTCTCTCTCTCTCTTTCTCTCTTTCGTTTTCTCGCGCAAAATGTTCCGCAAGCGCGTCGGCGACTATTACCTCGGGCGCACGCTCGGAGAGGTCCGTGGAGTTGAGAAGAGAGCGAACGCGAAACGAAAAAGAAACGAGAGAGAGGCTAGGTCTCGACGTTTTTTTCTTTATTCTTGACCTCCTCCACTCCCCTCTCTCTCTCTCTCACCCTCACCCTCATTCTGCTCCCCCCCCCCTCTCTCTCTTTTCACGCACACACAGGGCACCTACGCCAAGGTCAAGTACGGCAGGCACGCAGAGACGGGGGAGGAGGTCGCGGTGAAGATCATGAGGAAGGACCGCGTCCTGGGCCCCGAGGCGACGTCGTCGACGACGACGACGACGACGAAAAAGAACGGGGGCGGCGGAACCAACAACGCCGCCGCCGCCCCCTCTCAAACCTCTCAAGCCTCCGCCTCGCGCTCCCGCCTCACCCGCGAGATCGCCATCCTCCGCAGGCTCCGCCACCCGAACCTCGTCGTCCTCCGCGACGTCCTGGCCTCCAAAGACAAGGTCTACGTCGTAATGGAGTTTGTGGCGGGCGGCGAGCTCTTCGACAGGGTCGCGGCCGAGGGGCCCCTGCCGGAGCGCGAGGCGCGGAGGCTGTTCCAGCAGCTCGCGGACGCGCTTGCTCACTGCCACTCGGCGGGGGTCTTCCACAGGGACCTGAAGCCGGAGAACGTGCTGCTGACGAGGGAGGGGGACGTGAAGCTGTCCGACTTTGGGTTCGGGCACCTTTCGATCAGCAGCAGCGGCCGTGGCGGGGGGCGCGGCGGCGGCGGAGACGACGGCGGCGGAGACGACGGCGGAGGAGACGACAACGACGCGTTCATGCTCTCGACCGCCTGCGGCACCCCCGCCTTCATCGCGCCGGAGGTCCTCGCCCGGAAAGGGTACGAAGGGGGTCCCGCCGACGTCTGGTCCCTGGGGGTCACGCTCGCCGTCATGCTCTCGGGGCGCCTGCCCTTTGACGAGCCGTCGCTGCCGCGGCTGTTCCGCAAGATCGCGGCGGCCGAGTTCTCGCTCCCGGCCTGGGTGCCCGAGGGGGGCGCGGACCTCGTGGCCGCGATGCTGAGGGCCGACCCGCGGGACAGGCCGACGCTGGAGAGGATCTTCGAGCACCCCTGGGTGAGGCCCGGGCTGCGGAGGGCCGTTTCCGGCGGGGGGGGCGTTGCCAGCAGCGGCGTCGGCAGAGGCGTCGGCGGCAGCAGCTGCAGCAGCAGCAGCAGCAGGAGAGAGGCGGCGGCGGCGACGCCGCTGTCCCCTCGCTCGGCCTCTGCCGCCGCAGAAAGAGAAGACGACCCGTTCTCCGACTCTGTCCCCCCCGTCGCCGAGCGCACCCTCGACGCCGCGGAGGCGGCCGAGGCCTCCGTGCGCGGAGGAGGAGCCGGCGGCGGCGCCGAAGGCGGCGGCCCCCCCGGACGAGGGGCGCCGCCGGGAGCCGCCAGGATGAACGCCTTCACCCTGCTCTCCGCCGCGCTCGACCTCTCGGGCCTCCTCGACGAGCGGGAGGGCTGCGTGCGCAGGCACACGCGCTTCACGACGCGGTGCTCGCTGGGGCAGGTGCTCGCGTGCGTGGCGAGGGCGGCGGAGGGCGTGGGGGGACGGGCCTTTGGCGGCGGCGTCGCCGCGCTCGGGGCGCTGGCCGCGCCGTCGGCAGCGGCCGAGGATGCTTCCTCGAGGCCGCTGCCGGCCTCGGCCTGGAGGGCCCGCCTCGAGCTCCCCGTCGTGGCCGCCGCCAGCGGCGCCTCCTCCTCTTCCTCTTCCTATAATACTTCTTTTCCTGCGAGCGGGGACAGCCCCGGCCGCCGCGCGCCCTCGCCGCTCCGCCTCTTCGTTTCCGCCCGGGTCGACGTTTCCCCTCTCCTGCCGGGCACGCTCGTCGTCGACGTCACGCGCGCCGGTGGCGCCGCAGCGGCGGACTTCTACCAGGCGTACGGCCCGTTCGAGGCCGCGGTGCTGGAGGAGCTGGCCGCGGCGAAGGAGAGGGAGAGGAGGGAGGAGGAGAGAGAGAAGGAAGAGGGATGCAAGGCGCCGTCGCCGACTTCGACTCCGCCGCCCCCGCCGCCTCCCCAGCTTCCGCCGCTCGCTCCCTCTCCTCCGCCTCTTCCTCCGTCTGCTGCTGCTGCTGCTGCTCGGAGCTCCGATGCTGCCACGCCCGATCCCAACAGCAGCAACAGCAACGAAGCAGCTTCCGTCGTCGGCGCGCGAGCGCAGGGAAGCCTCCTCGCGTCCTCCGCCGCCAGTGCCCTCTCCGCGGGCGAGCGCGGCGGCGGCGGCGGCGTCGTCGGCGTTCCGCGAGTCTCTTCTCTGCGCTCGCTCATGAGCGCCGGCAGCGGCCAGGGGGCCAGGCGAAGCGGCAGGGAGGACTTTTGGGACGACGACGGGTCTTCTGGCGACGATTTCGACGCCTTTGACGACGACGAAGGCCGGTCTGATTTCGATGGAAACGAAGACGAGGAAGGTGTCGCGACGGCGGTCGAGAGGCTCGTCCTCGACTAGACAAGAGTTTTTCCCCTTCCTTGCGAAGCGGCAGAGGAAATTTCTATATCATCAAGAGGTGTAATTCTACAAAAAGAAGAAAGAAAAAAAGCGTGCGCGTTACCCTCGATGAAAGAAGGGACGGAGTTTTTCTGTTGAACGAAAAGGCTAGATATAAAAAACAAGGCATGAAAGCAATTTTCTTTTGAAAAGACAAAAAAGTCAAAAGGTTTTTTTCAAAACCCTTCCTCGCTCCAGATGCCGACGCTGCCGTCGTACGACCCGCTGAAGACGTGGCCCTGGCCGTCCGCCGTGAGCACGCGCACGGCGTCTTCGTGGCCCGTGCAGGCCAGAGAGGCCGGGGGCGGGCGAGGAGAGACGGAGGGCAAGGGCGCCGGGTCTTCTCCCGGCTCTTCTCCGCCGCCGCCGCCGGCGGTCGCGGCTGCCGCCTCGCCCTCACCGTCGCCGCCTTCTCCGCCGCCTCCCTCGGCGGCGATCCCGGACAGGTCCCACAGCCGCACGCTCGCGTCGTAGCTCCCGCTCGCCACGCACGCCCTCCCCACGGCCAGCGCCAAGACGGCTTCGCCGTGGCCGCGCAAGACGCGGACGCATCTGAGGGAGCGGAGGCACCAGGCGCGCACCGTGCGGTCCCACGAGCCCGAGAACAGAAGCGGGGGATTCCCCCCGTCGGCCGTGGCCGCGAGCACGCGGACGTTGTCCTCGTGCCCGCGGAGCGTGGCGATGCAGGTGAGGGTGCGCGGGCACCAGGCGCGGACGGTCCCGTCGTCGGATCCGGAGAAGAGCAGGGGTCCCAGGGGAGGAGGAGGAGGAGAAAGAGGGGTCGTCGTCGTTCCGTCTGCTGCTGTCGCCGCCGTCGCCGAGGGGGCAACGTTGACGATTTTCGATCGGTCGACGGCCACCAGCGCCCTGACCGCCGCCGTGTGGCCCGTAAGGCAGGCGGCCGGGTTGAGCGAGTCGGCGTGCCAGGCCCGGATCTGTTTCGGAAATGTTTTTTATGGTTTCGAAGAAAAAGGGCAAGGTGAGAAGAGGAAAAGAACGCAGATCGAGGTCGAGGCCGACATCCCAAATTTGAAAAAGAAAAAGGAAAAAAACCCCTCAAGCCTTCCATCGCACCGTCTTGTCGTACGACCCCGAGAACACCAGCCCGTCCACGCTCGCCAGCGTCCTCACGGGGCCCGAGTGGCCCGGCAAGGCCGCAAGGGCGCTCAAGGTCGCGACGTCCCAGACGCGAACGGTGCCGTCGTAGCTGGCGGAGAACAGCCGCCCCCTCCGGCCGAGAGAGTTTCTTTTCCTCTCGCTTCCTCCCGATCCTCCCTTCTTCGGGGGAGGAACGTACAGCAGCGACCGCACGGCGTCCCCGTGCCCCGTGAGCGTCGCGACCCGCGACAGCGTGCGTAGGGACCAGGCCTTGATCGTGAAGTCGTACGACCCCGAGAACAGCAGGTCGTCGCCCTCGAATCCGCTCGCGCCTTCGCCCTCCTCGCCGTCGCGGGGCCCCGACGGCTCCTCACCGCCGCCGTTGCTCCCCGAAGCTTTTACCACTCCTCCCTCCTCTTCCCCGACGGCGTCCGCCGCAGGAGCCAGCGCCAGGCAAAGCACGGGCCGCGCGTGGTCCTCCAAAACGGCCTCGCACCTCCTCGAGCTCACGTCCCAGACGCGGACGGAGCGGTCGGCCGACGCCGAGAAGAGCCTGCCGCCGCCGCCGGCCTGCGCCTGCGCCTCAACGGCCCAGACGATCTCATCGTGGCCGCGGAGGATCGTCGGAGGCGGCTGGAGCAGGGGAGGAGCATCGGTGTTCGTTGCCGATGCAGATCCTGGCGCTGCCGTAGGTGTCGTCCCGTGCTGCTGCTGCTGTCGCCGTCTTGGAGCCTCCTCCTGTTCTCCTTCTTCTTCTCCCTCGGTCGCCGCTGGCGTCGCCTCGTCCTCGGCGAAGCGCAAAACAGCGGCGGCGGCAGCAGCAGCAGCGGCCGCAGCTCTCCTCCGACTGCTGCTGATGCTGCTGCCCTCTCCTCCTCCGTCTCCGCTGCGCCCTCCTTCTTGCTCCCCGTCGCCGCCAACGCCGCCGGCTCCGCCCTTGTACAGCAGCGCCGCCGCCGTCCTCCCGGACCCGTCCTCCGGCACGGGAACCGGAACCCCCTCCCGCAGCGCCCACTCCGTCACGGCGTCCCGCAGCGCGAAGTTGGGCGTCAGCTCGAGGTGCCTGAGGCGCGCGCCCGTCGCCGGGCAGGTCCCTCGGCCCGCCCCGAGCCAGCGCTCGATGCAGCGGCGGTCGTAGGTGTGGCCCGTGGCGACGACGACGGGATCGGCCATGAGCTCCATCGAGATCGGGCAGTAGAAGGAGGCCGGGGCCCGCGGGAGGGAGGAGGAGGAGGGAGGGGGAGCGGCGGCGGTGGCGGCATCGGCGGCCGTCGCCGCCGCAGCTGCCGCCGCAGGCGTCGCTGCCCCCGCCGCCGCCTTTGTCACCGCCGCCGGCTTTTTCGTCGTCGCCGTTCCTCCAGTCGCTCCTCCACGAGACGCGGCGCTGCCCTCGCCGTCGTCGCTGTTCTTGTCGCCCGAGGAGCTGGCGTTGTCGAACGCGGTCCCTTCGGTCTGGGCGGCGGAGGCGTTCCTGCTTTTTTGTTTTTTTTAGGAGGGAAAAAGAGAGAGTGAGGAGCGAGGGAACGAGGTCGGAGATAGAAAAATAGGAGACATTTGACGCCTCGAACGTTCGCCCAGCGGAGCTCACACAGTCGCTTTCGGTCGCTCATTCATGCTCCACGCGAGAGGCGATGCATTCTCGACGGATTCCCCAGCAGCGAAAGAGGGGTAGAGAGAGACAGAGAGCTTCGAACGAGAGAGGACGCGATGATGATGACGATGAAGAGAGCAAAAAAGCGCTTGCGTCGTCTCGAAAAGCAAAGGCATCTGTCGCAATCGTTTTCCCTCTCTCGCGCGGCAACGCGCAGCTCCTTTGCGAAAAATGCGAGTGGAGCGAAGGGAGAGAGACGTAAGCTCTCTCCAGAGAGGGCGCGCAAAGATGAAAACGACGAACCTGGTCTCCGCGAGAGGCCGAGCAGCAGCCGCATCGGACATGCCCTGGCTCGCTTCCTCGGGGTGCACCGTCGTCGTCAAGTCGCCTGCTGCGCCCTCTGCTCCCGCAGCAGCAGCAGGCGCGCCGCGACCGCCTCTCGACGAGACCAACAGCGAGCGCAGATGCTGCTCGAGGCGCTTCATGTCTTTTTTTTGGATAGAGAACGAGAGCCCCACTTCCTCGAGAGCGAGAAAGAGATTCTCGAAGCGAGTTGAATCGAGAGAGCGGAGTGTGTGCTTACCTTTTTTTTCCACTGTCGGCAGTCACTTTTTCTTCCTTCTCTTCTTTGTTCAAACCAATGACTCGAAACCAAAACGTCTCCTCCGGTGGCGGCGGCGGAGGGGCGTACATCCTCGACCGCTCCCTCGTCCCGCGGATACGGCTGTTGGCACAGGTACGCGCGCATGCTCAAACCAGAGCGCAGCAAAACAAGGACAAAAAGGGCCGGCACTGGGCGTTTCTTTGACAGCCGCCAAAAAAGGCAAAGCCGCATGCGGCTAGTTTTAGAAATGTCGCCGCCGCCGTTCGTCGCCGTCTCAACACTGCTCCCCTCAACTTATCCTCAGCTTCTACCTCCCGATGGCTTAATCGTCGTGTCTTTAACACTGAAGAGCAATCAAACTGAAGATCAAAGTTCGTAAACGCCTCCCAATCCGCTCACGTCCAACTTTTCTCTTAAAAAAAACAATGCATTCTAATCTTCAGTCGACGCCTTCGGTCCTCGCTGGCGGCGCCGACGCCGTGGCCGCGGCGCTGCGCGAGGCCTTCCCGGAGTACCGCCGCAGGCAGACGGGCGCGTTCCGAAAGCTCGTGGCGAGGGCCCTGGGAGCCGCGGTGGTGACTGGAGGAGGGGGAGCGGCGGCGGGAAGCGATCCCGTCCGACGCTCCGATGCCGCCGTCGTGAGCAACGGCGCTGCCGCCGCTGCCGCAGCTGCTGCAGCGGTCGCCACGGCCAACGACGCCGCGATGAACGCTGACTCCGATTCTGATTGTGACGACTTTGACAAAGACTCTGACGACTCTGAAGATGACGACGACGAAAGCAGCAGCGGCTCTGGAGAAGACGACGACGACGACGACGAGGAAGAAGAGGCAGCGCTCGCTGCGGCAGAGGCCGCCGACGCCGACAACGGCAACGCCGCCTTCTCTGCTCGCGTTTCCGCTCCCGCTCCCGCTCCTTCGAGCAACCCGCTCAACGCGGCCTTGCTCTCGGCCTACGCCGCGGCTCCAAAGGAAGCAGCAGGACCACCATCGAATCCGGCGGCAGCGGCAGCTCCCGCGATCGCGGGGGGCTCGGCCTTCGCGCCACGTGCGGCGGTCGCCGCCGCCGCGGCCCGCGCGCTCGCCGCCGAGGCCGCTGCTGCCGCTGCTCCTGCTTCGAAGCAGGCCACCGCCGCCGCCGCCGCTGTCTCTAGCGCCAACGCTGGCGCAGCCGCTTCCGCCCTCGCCCCGGCGACGCAGCTGAGAAAGCAGCAGCAAATGCAGAGCAGGGGCGTGAGCGGCGGGGGAAGCGCCAAGAAGCGAGCGAGGCTCAGCAGCAGCGGCCGAGCAAGAGGCGGGGCAGGAGCGGCGGCGACGCCGACGGGCGCCTCCCTCCTCGCCCCCTCCGCCCATCACCAGTTCCTCTGCGAGCCCCGGGCCATCTCGTTCGACGACCTCGGCGGGCTGGACCCGGTCCTCGCGTCCCTGAGGGAGCTCGTCGAGTACCCGCTCTCGCACCCCGAAGTCTACGCCTGGCTGGGCGTCGACCCGCCCCGGGGGCTCCTGCTGCACGGCCCGCCGGGGTGCGGCAAGACGGCGCTGGCGCACGCCGTCGCGCGCAGGGCCGGCGTGCCCTTTCTGCGGGTGGCGGCCCCGGAGGTCGTCGCGGGCGTGTCGGGCGAGTCCGAGGCCATCATCAGGGGCCTGTTCGCGTCGGCGGCCGCGCTCGCGCCGTGTGTCGTCTTCATCGACGAGATCGACGCTATAGCGCCGCGCCGCGAGTCGGCGCAGCGCGAGATGGAGCGGAGGATCGTGGCGCAGCTGCTGACATGCATGGACGACCTGGCGAGCCAGGCGCAGCTGGCGAGGGAGGCGGCGAAGAAAGCGGGGGAAGAGGGAGGAGGAGGAGGCGAGGAAGCGGCGGCCGCCGCCGACGGCGACCCTTCTTCCAAGCCTCCTCCCTCGACCTCCCCCTCGACGCTCGCGGCCGTCTCCGACGCCCTCCGCCGCCACGTCGTCGTAATCGGAGCCACCAACAGGCCCGACGCGCTCGACCCGGCCCTGCGCCGCGCGGGGAGGTTCGACCGGGAGATCGCGCTGCCGATCCCGACCGAGGCCGGGCGCGCCGCCATCCTGCGGGTGCTGACGCGCGGGCTGCGGCTGTCGGGGCGCTGCGACGTCGAGGGCCTCGCGGCGAGGACGCCGGGGTACGTGGGCGCGGACCTGGAGGCGCTGGCCAAGGAGGCGGCGGCGTCCGCGGCGACGAGGATCTTTGCGAGGCTCGACGGGAGCAGCGACGGCGGCGGCGGCGGCGACGGAGGGGGAGGAGGCGGCGGCGCAGGGGAGGGGAGCGCCGCCGCGGCGGCGGCGGCGGCGGCGGCGGCTCCTCTGCCGATGGAGGGCGTCGAAGAGAAAGGAGGAGGGCGAGGAGGGGCAGCAGAAGCTCCCGCCCCCGCCCCCGCCCCCGCCCCTCCCACCCCCGTCCCTTCCTCGCGCCTCGGCGCCGGGCCCCTCTCCCACCTCGAGCTCGCCACGCTCTCCATCGAGCCGCGCGACTTCGAGGCCGCGCTCTCGCGCGTCCAGCCCGCCGTCCGCCGCGAGGGCTTCTCGAGCCCGCCAGCCGTCTCGTGGGACGACGTGGGGGCCCTCCAGGCGCTCCGCTCCGAGCTCGAGTACGCGATCACGCGGCCGATCGCAGACCCGTCCGCGTTCGCGGCGCTGGGGCTGTCGGCGCCGACGGGCGTCCTGCTGTACGGCCCGCCCGGGTGCGGCAAGACGCTGCTGGCCCGTGCCGTCGCCGCCGAGGCGCGCGCCAACTTCATCTCCGTCAAGGGGCCCGAGCTTTTGTCCAAGTACGTCGGCGAGTCCGAGGCCGCGGTGCGGAGGATGTTTGCGCGCGCGGCCAGCGCGGCTCCCTGCGTGCTGTTCTTCGACGAGCTGGACGCGCTGGCCCCCCGGCGAGGGCGCGGCGGCGGAGGCGAAGGAGGCGGCGGAGGCGGGGACTCGGGCGGCGCGGCGGCCGAGCGCGTCGTGAACCAGCTCCTCACGGAGATGGACGGCCTCGCCTCCCGCGGCGCCGTGTTCCTCGTCGGCGCCACCAACAGGCCCGACATCATCGACCCCGCCCTCCTCCGGCCCGGCAGGCTCGACAAGGCGCTGTACGTGCCGCTCCCGGACTCGAAGGGGCGCGAGGACATCATGCGGCGGCTGACGCGCAGGACGCCGCTCGCGCCCGGGAGCGACCCGTGCGCCGTGGCGGCGTCGGCGGCCTGCGAGGGGTTCTCCGGGGCCGACCTGGCGTCGCTCGTGCGAGAGGCCGGGGTGTGCGCGATCCGGGAGGCGGTGGAGAGGGCGGACAGGGAGGGCGGGGGCGCGGCCGCGTCGGCGGCGGGTCGGCTTCCTCCCCCCGCCGTCGCCGCCGCCGCCGCCGCTCCACCGCCGCAGCGCCTCGTCGTCCGCGACGCCCACTTCCGCGCCGCCCTAAGGTCCGTCGGCCCCTCCGTCTCCAAGAGGGACGTCCGGGTCTACGACGCGCTGCGGTCGAGGCTGGCCCCGAAGCCCTTGCTGGTCGAAGAAGACGAGGGCGACGAGGAGAGGGGGGTCAAAGAAGGCCAGAGCGGCGGCGGCGACGGGAAATGAAAAAAAGAGAGAGAAATAGAGAGAGAGAAACATTTTTTTCTCTTGTAAGAACTTGGAATGATTGCAGTAATTTTTGTTTACTTTTGGCATGTGCGAGCGAGCACCACGCACTTGAGAGCGCCCGAGTAGGGGTTTCCTGTTTCGCTGAAGGAGAAAAAGGAAAAGGAAGGGAACGAGAAAACAAGCAGGACAGAGTTTGAAGAAAAAGTAGTTCTTTTTTCAATCTCGATTGCGGGTGCGGAAGCGCTGAGACTGCGACTGCTGCTGAGGCTGCTGAGACCAAGACGCGGGAGGAGGCGGCGCGGTCGCGGCAGCCGCTGGCGCTGCCTCCGCTGTCTCCGCCGCCGCTTCCACCGCAGGAGCAGCGCCGTTGTTGCCCCCCCTCCCGGGCGGCGCCGTCACCGCCGCGAAGGCCGTCAGCGCCCCGAGGAAGAAGGGCCGCACCACGTTGAGCTCCGAGGCGGTGATGTTGGTGAGCTTCACGGCCATGGGGCCCGTCAGCTGGCCGATGCCGTCGCGGAGCTTTCCGTACCGGGCCGAGCGCACGGACTCGAGAAGGCCAGAGATCTGAGTTTCGTTTTTTTGGGGTTTTTGTTTTCGGAGGGCCGAGGGAAGAAGAAGAAGAAGCGACGTGAGTTTTCCTTTCTTCTTTCTTCTCTTTCTGCTTTCTGCTTTCCTGTTCTCCCTCCCTATCCAAACACGCAGAAAAAAAAACCCGCACCTCGTCATACTCCCTCGTCTCAAACTCCCCGCGACACCTCGTCAGCAGCAGCCTCCCGACCTCCAAAAAACCCTCGGGCAATGGCTCGAACCTCGAGCCCGAGGCGCGCTCGGCCTCGTCGACGGCCGCAAGCGCCGCAGGGCTGAGCCACTCGGGGGGGAGGAGCCGGCACCGCTTCATGCCGTGGAGGGCCAAGGCGAGCCAGAGCGGGACGTCGACGGGGAGGTTGGGAGAGAAGGGTCCGAAGGAGCCCTGGGGTGTTTTGTGAAGGAGAAGGTGGGGTGGAGAGGAGAGAAAAGAGAGAGAAAGATGTGAGAAGAAACGAGGTGAAAAAATTGACAAGAAAAGTCTGACAAAACTCTTTTTCCAATTCCCCCTCTTCCTTTTCTCTTCTCACCGCGATGCACCGGATGAAGCCGCCCGTCGCAGCAGGGAGCGAGAAGTTGGGCACGATCGTGACTGTGGTGTCCTCGGCCATGAAGGCCATCTGTGTTTTGTTGGAAGCGGAGGGAGAAAAAAGAGAGGGGGGGGGGTCGAGGTTGAGGTTTAGTGAGCGGAAAGAAAAAAAAGCTGCGCGCATCTGTCGCTCTCTCGTCGAAATCGAGTTTCTCTTTCTCCCTTTCAGCCGAATCTCCTCTGTTCAATACGAACAGCCTCCAGCAGCAGGCAGCTCTTTTTTGAGACGCACCTCCTCGGCGGAGAAGGTCCTGCTGTCGCTCCACATTCAGACGACAAAGAGAGAGAGTCGACTTCTTTTTCTCAGCCCCTTTCTTTCTTCGTCTCTCGTCGTCGGCGAATCTTCGTCGGTGTCGGCGTCGTGCAGCCAATCGAACGCCTTCTCTCTCTCTCTCTCTCTCTCTTGCTTGCTGGTGCTTTTCTCGAGCTGCGGCGGAGAGACGAAAAGCACCTCGCCGGCCTCGAGCGGGAGGGAGCGAGCACCTGCTATCTGAAAGCGCGGAGCGAAATGCCTCCTTCTTCTCCTCCTCCTCTGAAAAAGAAAAAAAAGCAAGAGAGAAGTGAACACAAATCAATCTTACCGAGTTCTTTTTTCGTCCTCGTTCTCGTCCTTCTTTTTCTCTTTCTCTTCTCTCCCCCTTCTTCCTCCCTTCCCCTCCCGATGGGCGGAGGAGGAGGCGGAAGAGGAGGCGGCGGAGGCCAGCCCGCGTTCAGCGGGCGCGGCGGAGGCGGCGGAGGCTTCCACTCGCTCAGGGCGAGCGGCGCTCCCGATGCAGCTGGAGGAGGCCGGTGCGTCGCCGAGAGTTTTTCAATTTGCATCATCGTTCGTCTCCCTTCTTTCGAGTCTGCTCTCTCTCTCCCTCTCACTCACGATGTACTACTCTCACTCAATCACCCACTCCTTCTCTCACGAAAGGGGCCGTGGCCGCGGGCGCGGAGGTCACGGCGGCGGCGGCGGAGGCCGCGGCGACGGGAGCGGCCGCAACAACGGCAACTTTTTCGGAAACCGCGACGAGGGCGAGCAAGCGGCGGTGAGTCCTTTTGAATTTGAGCCCCGCTTTTTTTGAGCTCGCTGCTTCCCTATGTTGCCTTTGCGCTCACTCGCGGGTGCTCGCTATCGTCGTCATCTGCTGCCTCGGCGACGTAGTTTTGAGAAAGCGGCCGGACCCATCGAGAATGAGAGAGAGAGAGAGTTCGAAACAGCATCTTGATTCCATCATTTCTTTTTTTCTATTCGACCTCCGTTCTTTTCTTCTTCGCCCCTTCTTTCGCTCTTTCTCTCTCTCACTCTCTCACTCTCTCACCCCCTTCCCCTCGCCTCACCATGCAACGAAAACCAAAACCAACTCTCCAGGACAAGGCCGAGGACAACCCGGAGCTCGAGGCCGCGATGGGCTTCCCCCTCTTCAACGACGGCCCGCCCGAGGGCAAGCTGGGCTGGCTGCTCAACGTCAACGCGACGCTCGTCGACGACCGCGACGCCGGGCGCGCCGTCGCGGCGGTCAACTGCTACTTCCAGTGCCAGGACGGCTCCGGCTTCAAGGCCCAGGTGCCCTTCGCCCCCTACTTCTACGTGGTCACGAGGCCCGGCGCGGAGGGCAACGTCGAGGGGTACCTGCGCAGGAAGCACGGCGCGGCCGTCCGCGACGTCGCGGCGGTGTCGATGGAGGACCTCGACCTCAAGAACCACCTGGCCGGGATCAGGCGCAGGCTGCTCAAGGTGACCTTCTGGACGACGCAGGGGCTCGGGGAGGTGCGCAGGGACCTGCTGCCGGCCGCGAGGAAGGCCAAAGCCAGGGACGCGAGGGAGGGAGTGGACTCTGGCGGCGTCGGCGTCGGCGGGCCGAGCCTGTTTGGCGGCGGCTCTTCTGCCGCCGGGGGCAACGCCGGCGGGGCCCAGGACGACGACTGCGCCGACATCGAAGATGACGACGACGACGACGGAGGTCCTTCGACCTCCGCCCGCGGCTTCGGCGGCTACAGCAGAGGAGGGGGCCGAGGAGGAGCGGGCAGCGGCCGCCCCGACGCCCGCGCCCGCGTCGCTGACGCGCTCTCCTCCGTCCTGGACGTCAGGGAGCACGACGTCCCGTACGCGACGCGCTTCCTCATCGACACGGGCGCGCGCTGCGGCCACTGGTTCCGCGTCAGGGCGCGCGGGGGGGTCACGACGATGGAGCGGAGGGCCGACCTCATCGCGAGGGCAGACGTCCGCGTGTGCGCCTTTGACATCGAGACCACGAAGCTGCCGCTGCAGTTCCCCAACGCCGAGTTCGACCAGATCTTCATGATCTCCTACATGGTCGACGGGCAGGGGTACCTGATAACCAACCGCGAGGTGGTAAGCGCCGACTGCGCCGACTTCGAGTACAGCCCCAAGCCCGAGTTCCAGGGGCCCTTCACCGTCTTCAACGAGCGCGACGAGGCGGCGCTGCTGCGCAAGTTTTTCAGCCACGTGCGCGAGCTGAAACCGGCGGTGTTCGTGACCTACAACGGGGACTGGTTCGACTTCCCGTTCATCGCCAACAGGGCGCGGTTCCACTGCCTGTCGATCGAGGAGGAGATCGGGTTCAAGCCGCCCGCGGCGAAAGTCGACTTTGGCGGCGGCTTTGGCGGGAATGATGCCGAGCCCGCCGCCGTCGCTTCGATGGACCCCTCGTCGCCGCTCTACGGCCCCGGGGAGTGGCTGTCTCGCACGGCGGTGCACCTTGACTGCCTGCACTGGTGAGAGAGGGGAGCTTTGTTTCTGTCTTTGGTTTCGCGAAAAGAGAGGGGGAGAAAAGAAAGAGCGCGAAAAAAAGGGAGCGAAAAAAACAAAAAAAAACTCACCTCAACTTCTTCTCTCTCCATCTCTCCTTCCCTCCACCACGGAACCAAACCAAACCAAACCAAACCAAACCAAACCAAACCAAACCAAACCAAACCAAACCAAACCAAACCAAACCAAACCAAACCAAACCAAACCAAACCAAACCAAACCAAACCGCCACCACCTTAAACAAAACACCAGGGTCAACCGCGACTCCTACCTCCCGCAGGGCTCCCGCGGCCTCAAGGCCGTCACCAAGGCCAAGCTCGGCTACGACCCTGTCGAGGTCGACCCGGAGAACATGGTCCCGCTCGCTCGCAGCGACCCCACGGCCATGGCCGCCTACTCCGTCTCCGACGCGGTCTCGACCTTCTACCTCTACCTGACCTACGTGCACCCGTTCATCTTCTCGCTGGCGACGATCATCCCGCTCAACCCGGACGACGTCCTGCGAAAGGGGTCGGGGACGCTGTGCGAGGCCCTCTTGATGGTCGAGGCCTACCTGGCCGGCGTCCTCGCCCCGAACAAGCACGTGGCGCGGCAGGAGAAGACGTTCCGGGGGAAGCCGCTCGAGTCCGAGACGTACATCGGGGGCAAGGTCGAGGCGCTCGAGTCGGGCGTGTTCCGCTCCGACCTGCCGACGCGCTTCTCGTGCGACCCGGCGGCCTACCAGGCCCTGATCGACTCCGTCGACGAGGACCTGGGCTACGCCCTGCGCACGGAGTTCGACGGCACGACGCCCGAGGACCTCGAGGACTACGACAGCGTCAGGGACGCCGTGGTCGACGCGCTGGCGGCGCTGCGCGACAAGCCGGCCCGCGAGGAGCGCCCGCTGATCTACCACCTCGACGTCGCCGCGATGTACCCCAACATCATCCTCACCAACAGGCTGCAGCCCTCCGCGATCGTGACCGACGAGGACTGCGCCGCGTGCGACTTCAACCGACCGGGGAAGACGTGCCTGCGCCCGATGGAGTGGGTGTGGCGCGGAGAGACGTACGCGGCGACGACGGCGGAGTACCGCGCGCTGAAAGCACAGCTGGAAGCAGAGACGTTTTCGGTCTCGGCCGCCAACGGGCAGATCGTCTCCGGGGGAACGAGCGGGGGAAACCGCGGCTTCGGCGCCAACTCGTCCCGCGCCTCCGCCGCCACCAACGGCCCGGCGCGAGCCTTCTACCAGCTGGCCCCCGAGGAGCGCGCCAGGCTGCTCAAGGACCGCCTCAAGGCCTACTGCTCGCGCGTCTACAAGCGCGTGCTCGACAAGCCGGTCGCCGAGACGCGCGTCGCGGGCGTCTGCCAGCGCGAGAACGACTTCTACGTCGGCACCGTGAGGGCCTTCCGCGACCGGCGGTACGAGTACAAGGCGCTGAACAAAAAGTGGAAGGGGAAGCTGGACGCGGCGAGGGACGCCGGGGACGCGCTGGCGGCGCAGGAGGCGGCGGTAAGAGGGGAAGAGTTTTTTTTGACTTTGAGAAGAGAGAGGGAGAGAGAGAGAGGAGACGGCGAAGGAGAAGAAAAACTCACTTTCCTCCCTCTCCAAAAAAAAAAACTCAAAAACTCAAAAACAGGACATGGTCGTGCTCTACGACTCGCTCCAGCTGGCCCACAAATGCATCCTCAACTCGTTCTACGGCTACGTGATGGTAAGAAATTTCTCTTTCTTTCTTCATTTATGGAATTGTTTCAAAGAGAGAAGAGAGAGAGAGTGAGAGAGAGTCGAGAGGTTTTCTTTCGTCCGAAAGAAAGAAGAAAACTCACCCACCTTTTTCTCTCTTCCCTCCCTCTTTCAAAAAAAAAACCAAACCAACAACAGCGCAAGGGGGCCCGATGGTACTCTATGGAGATGGCCGGAGTCGTCACCGCCACGGGCGCCGCCATCATCGACCGCGCCGCCAAGCTCGTCCGCGGGATCGGCGCCCCGCTCGAACTCGACACCGACGGCATCTGGTGCTGCCTCCCCGCGTCGTTCCCCGAGGACCTGACCTTCTCGCGCAAGGGCGACGGAGGCGGCAAGGGCGGGAAGAAGGTCAAGGTCTCCTACCCCTGCGCGGTCCTCAACGTCATGGTCGCGAGGAACAACACCAACGAGCAGTACCAGGACCTGGTCGACGACGTCGAGGCGACCGTGGCCGGAGGAGAGGGCGGGGAGGGAGGCGAGGGCGCCGCGAAGGGGGACGGTGGCGGCGGCGGCGGCGCGCCCGCCGCGCCGCGCCGCCGCCGCTACGCGACGTCGTCGCAGATGTCGATCGAGTTCGAGGTCGACGGCCCCTACCGCGCCATGATCCTCCCGGCCTCCAAGGAGGAGGGGCGCCTCATCAAGAAGCGGTACGCCGTGTTCAACTTCGACGGGTCGCTCGCCGAGCTGAAGGGGTTCGAGCTCAAGCGGCGCGGCGAGCTCAAGCTGATCAAGGTGTTCCAGGCCGAGGTCTTCTCCAAGTTCCTTGAGGGGGACTCGCTCGCGGGGTGCTACGCGAGCGTCGCCGCCGTCGCCGACCGCTGGCTCGACCTGCTCGACTCGCGCGGGGCGGGCGTCGACGACGACGAGCTGATGAGCTACATCAGCGAGTCGTGCACGATGAGCAAGGCGCTCGACGAGTACGACGGCCGCAAGTCGCTGCCCGCGACGACCGCGCGCCGGCTCGCCGAGTTCCTGGGCGACGCGCGCATCAAGGACAAGGGGCTCAACGCGACCTACGTCGTCTCCAGCAGGCCGCTGGGGGCTCCCACGTCGGAGCGGGCCATCCCCGTTGCGATCTTCGCGGCGGAGCCCGCCGTCTCGAGGGCCTTCCTGCGCAAGTGGTGCGGCGGCGGCGACCTCGACGACGGGCGCGGGCCCTCCGAGCGGCCCGACGTGCGCGCCGTCGTCGACTGGGCCTACTACAAGGAGCGGCTCGCGTCGACAGTGCAGAAGATCGTGACAATCCCCGCCGCGATGCAGCGCGTCCCCAACCCGGTCCCCCGCGTGAGGCACCCGGAGTGGCTGCACCGGCGCGTGCGCGAGAAGGAGGACCGGCTGCAGCAGCGGAGGCTGGACGGGTTTCTGGTGGTTGGCGGAAGAAAAGGCGGCGGCGACATCGAGGACTTTGGGAGCGCCCGCGGCGGTTCCGCCGGGGGGGCCTGGCCCTCCTCCGCCCGCAAGGGGGATGGGGGCCTCCCGGCTCCCTCTCCGCGCGCCGCTCTCCCCGCGCCTCCTCCTCCTGCCGCGCCTGAAGCGCCGCCGTCGCCGCCGCAGCCGGTGCTGGAGCGCGCCGCCGACCCGGCGGCGTGGGTCGTCTCGCAGAAGCGGCGCTGGCGCGCGGCCGTCGCGGCGCGGAAGCGGCGCCGCGCCGACGCGTCCGCGAGGCTAGCCGCCGCGGCGCGCGCCTCGGGAGGGGATGCGCACGCCGTCGAGAGGCTTGCGCGGCTCGACGCCGCCGCCGCCGCCGCCGGGGATGGCGACGCGATGGCGGAGGGAGGAGCTGCCGGGAATGGCGCCCGCTCGGCGGGGGGCGTCGGCGCGCTCCTCGCCCGCGCCGGCGGTGGCTGGGACGCGCTCGCCGCGGGGGCCCACCTCCAGCTCCTGTCGCTCGAGGGCGTCGTCGGGGCCCCCCCCGGGGAGCTCCGCGCCTGGGCCCTGGTCTACGACAACGGCAACTCCACCTCTTCGGCAGCGCTGCACTCGTTCTCGCTGCGCGTCCCGCGGACCTTCTTCTTCGCCTCGACGGCGCAGGCCGGCTCGGCCGAGCTCGCTGCGTTTTCGGCCGTCGCCGGTGGCGGCGCCGTCGTCGCGTCGGCCAGGAGGGAGGTCCCATTTGGGAAGCTGCCCCCGGGGGCCTCCCTGTACTCGGTCACGCTGCCTTTTTCTTCCTCGAACAAGAAGAAGAGGAATTCTTCCGAGAACCAGAAGCGGGGAAGAAGAGGAGAAGGGGGCATGGAATGCAGCAGCGAGGAGGAAGGGGAAGGAGAGGAAACCAACTCTGACGACGACGACGACGACGACGAGGAAGAGGCGCTCGACGCCGCGCTCGCCGCCCCGCACGTCGTTGGCGTCTGGGAGCGCTCGCTCTCGCCCGCGGCCTCGGCCGCGCTGTCCCTGGGCTGCTGCGCCTCGCTGTCCCCGCGGGTCAGGGCCGCCAAGAGGTCGCTGGCCGAGGGGCTCGAGCTCGGGGACCTGGTGATGAGGACGACGGCCGAGTGCGACTTTCTGGAGTCGGCCGCTGACGCTGCCGCTTCCGTCGCCGCGACGGCTTCCTCTTCCGTCTCTTTCGGGGGCCTCCGCCCGATCCCCGTCTACGCCCGCTTCGACGCCTCGAGGGGTCGCGCCGTGCTCGCCGCGCACTGCCCCGCCGCGGACAAGGCGATCATCGTCGTCGTCACGGGCGCCGCCGCCGCGAGCGGGAGGGGGAGCGCGCCGAGGGAGGTGACGGCGTCTGTCGCCGAGCGCGCGTGGCGCGAGGTGTCTGCTGCTTCGCCGCCGCCGTCGGCCGCTCCCGACGGCGACGCTCCCCGCTCCCGCTCCGCGTCCCCGGCCCCCGACCAGCTGCAGCAGGAGCAGCAGCAGCAGGCCTCCTCCTCCTCCTCCTCCTCTTCTGCCCCTCCCGCCTTCGAGGTCGCGTTCGCCCCGGACGCCAAGGGGGGCCTCCGGGCGCTGCAGCGGGCCCTCTCCGATTGGAGGGCCTCGCACCGCGGCCCGGCTGTCGCCCTCGTCTCCTGCCGCGGCGCGGGCGACTCTCCCTCTCCTTCCGTGGCCTCCTTCGTCGGCGGCGGGGACGAGCTCGCCCGCAGGCTCCCGGCCCTGCGCTCGATGCCTCGTGTGGACGCCGCGCTCTCCTCGGCCTCGACGGCGGCTTTCGCGGCAGCCGACCCCTCGACCGCCGCCGCCGGCAGCGCCGGCGACAACGGCGACGCCGCCGTCGCCGTCGCCGCTGCGGCCGCCGCCGGCGACGACCCGGGCGAGGCCGCGCTCGCCGGCGCGCTGGTCTGGCAGGTCCCCGCCGCCCGAGAGGCCGTCGCCGCCCTCTGCGGCGCGCGCGCGTGGCTCCGCGGCGCCTCGGCCGCGGCGCGCTACGCGCACCTGCCGCTCTCGGCGCTCGGCGGCGGCGGCGACTGGCGCTCGGCCGCGGCCGACGCGCTGCTGGCGCGGACGGCGAGGGACGCCGGCGTCCTGCTCTGGGGCTCTCCGCTCTCGCAGGGCTGCGGCGGAAGCGGGCAGGCCCTGCTCGCCGGCTCCAGGGACGGCTCTGGCGGCGTGGGCGTCGGCGGCGTCATCGGAGGAGGAGGGGGCAGCGGGGAGGAAGGCGGCGGCGGCGGCGGCGGCGGCGGCGGCGGCGGAAGCAGCCTCGGCGGCGACGCCTCGTGGCTCAACGCCTCGTCGTCCGCCTCCGCCGCCAACGCCTCCTCCTTCTCCGCGGGCCCGCCCTCCATCGACATCCTCCGCCCCGGGGCCTACCGCTGCGCCTGCGTCCAGCTCAGGCTCCACCACCTGCTCGTCGCCGCCGTCGACGCCGCGCCCGCCCTGGCCGACCTCGACGGCGGCGCGCTCGACGGCGGCAGCGGCGGCGGCGCCGCGATGCGCTGCCTTCGCAGGCTCGTCCGCGCCTGGGTCGTCGACGCGACGGCCCGCGGCTCCAAGCCGGCCGACGCCCTGCTGCTGTCGCTGGGCCGCTGGCTGCGCGACGACCGGCGCGGCGGGATGTACGCCGTGCCGCTGGGCGAGGGGTCCCTGAAGCTCGCGGGCAGGCTGCTGGCGGCGCTGCTCGACGCGCTGGCGCGGCTCGGCGCCGTCGCCGTCGCCGCCGACGAGGGCTCGCTGATCCTGGCCGCGGCCGGCGGGGGCTCCTCCTCCGCGACGGGCGGCGGCCGCCGCGGCCTGGGCTCCGCGCTCGCCGCCGTCGACTACGCGCTCGCCGCCCTGCGCCGCCGCAGCGACGGCGCGGCGCTCTTCGGCCTGCTGCAGCTGACGCCCGCGCGCTGGTGGCACGCGCTGCTGTTCCGCGACCGCTACAACTACCTCGGGCTGAGGGCGACGCTCCCGGAGGCCGTCGAGGCCACGCTTGCCACCCCGGGCGCCCTCACGCAGGGAGGGGATCCCGTGAACGACGGAGGCGACGGCGGCCCCCCTTCGTCGATGGCGGCGGCGGAGGCCGTGGCTTCGGCGGCGGCGGCGGCCGAGGCCTCGGCGCTCGCCGCCCCGGACGTCGACTGCCTCTGGACCATCCGGGACTACCTGCCCCCGGCGGTCCAGCAGGCGTTCGCCTCGGCCGTTGCAGAGTACCTCTGGCTGCCCTGGAAGGCCACGGCGGAGGGGTCCAAGGCCTCTTCGTCCCTCTCCTCGCAGGCCCTGGCCGCGGCCTGCGCCGCGGGGGGCGAGGCGGCGCAGGTGGCGTGGCTGAAGGCCAACCTCGACGGCGCGCTCGGCCGCCGCCTGCTCCGCGTCGTCGCCGACGCCGACGCGGCGCTGGGAGCGCACGACGGCGACGCGGCCCACGCCTTCCCGGAGCTGGTCGGATCCCACCTGACGTCGGAAGAGCTGGGCTCCCCTGCCCTGGCCCTCACGAGGGCCGTCTGCGAGGCGATGTCGCTCGACCGCAGGCTCTCCGGCGAGGTCTCCGCGCTCCGCCGAAACATGCTCCGGCTCGCGCGCACGCGCGAGTTCTCCGGAGCTGCGGCGTTCCGCGACCCGTGCGCGACGTTCGTGCTCCGCGGCGTCGTCTGCGGCGGATGCGGCGCCGCGGCCGACCTCGACCTGTGCCGCGACCCGGCGCTAACGCGCGGGTCGTCGGGCTGCTGGCGCTGCGGGGCCTGCGGGGCCAGGGCCGACGCGGCCGCAGTCGAGGCGAGGCTGCTCGACGCCGTCGGCGCCGCCGCGGCGGCCTACGCGACGCAGGACCTCAGGTGCGTGCGCTGCCGCGGCGTGGCGTGCGGCCACCTCACGCGCGCGTGCGACCAGTGCGGCGGCGGTCTCGAGCTGACGAAGCCGCCCTCGAGCGTCACGACGGCGCTGCGGACGCTGCGGAGGGTGGCGAGGTTCCACGGGTTCGAGCTGCTCGACGAGGCCGCGAGCTGGCTGCTGCAGGAAGGGTAGAAGAATTTTGAGTTTTTTTGTTTTTTTTCCGAGTGTTTTTTTTTTACGCTTTGGTGTTTTTTTTGGGGGGGCCTGGCTTTGTTTTATCTTCCGCGGGCTTAGAGAGGGAGAGAGAGTGGAAAGGGGAGTACGGGGAACTCAATGGAGAGAAAGAGAGAGAGAGAGAACCAAAAAATGAAATCCGACGACATGAATTTTTTGCTTCGTTCCTTCGTTTTCCTTCTTCATCTACATCAAAATCAAACCTTCCTCGCCCTCGTCCTCTGCTTCGTCGCGCTCTCCACCACCCTCGCGGCCACGGGAAGCCCTTTCCGCTCCCTCACCGCGTCCACGAGCCTCCGAGCCAGGTTGGGCCCGCCGCCTCCGCCCTGCCCTTCCTCCCCGAGCTCCTCGCGCTCGACCTCCGTTTTCGGCACGAAAAAGGGGTCGACGGGCAGCCGCTCCCAGTGCGACAGCAGCAGCGACGCCGACGCGGCCCCCGAGGACCGCGCCCGCAGGTCGTCGGCCAGGCCCAGGGCCCCCTGCGCCGGCAGGTGGGCGTGCACGGAGAACACGCCCCCGCCCTCCCTCGCCGTCTCCCTCAGCACGCGCGCGCGCCGCCTCCCCAGGGCCGCGTACACGCCGGAGAGCGCCTCGGCCGTCGCGGCCGAGACCTCGCATAGCAGCACCGGCTCGACGAGCCGCGCCCCTCCCGGGCAGCAGCGCAGGCTCGCGCGAAGCAGGGAGCGCGTGGCGGCGGCCACCTGGCCGACGAGCGGGCCGTAGACGTCGGAGGCCGCGGCGGAGGCGGGGAGGTCGAGGAGGCGGGGGCGGGGGAGGTTTGGCATCGCCGGGGGCTCCGCCGACGACGGTGCCAGCCCTTCGAGCCTCGCAGAGACCTCGAACGCGACGCCCCAGACGGGCTCGTCGCAGAGCGGTCCGGCGGCGGAAGCCATCTGGAATCCCGCGGCGACTCCCGCGGCGGCGTCTTCCGCGGCGCGGGCCGCGGCGGGGCCGAGGAGGAGGGGGGGCGGCGAAGGACGAGGAGCAGCAGAGGAGGTCGAAGAAGCCCTTGCAGGCGACGAAACCGACGCTTCTTCCTCCTCCTCCTTCTTGCTCCGCCACCCGAGGGCCCGCGCCACGGCGGGCTCTCCCAGGCGGACATAGGCCCTCTTGCCGGCCGCGGCTTCCTCCGCGGCGGCAGCGGCAGCGGAAGCAGCAGCAGCAGCTCCGTCGGAGGAAGTCGCGGCCTCGCCGCTGCCGACGTCGCCGTCTTCGCCGCCGCCGCCGCCGCCTCTCTGCGCCGCCGCAGCAGCAGCCTCCTCGTGCGCTTGCATCCCCCCGCCAAACGTGCCCCCGTCCCGAGTGACGGTGACGACGCATTCCTTGGGAACCGACCAGAGGGAAGCCGCCGAGCTCGCGGAGGCAAAAGCAGCGGCACGGCGGTCTTTGGTGCTGCCGCTTTTGCTCTTTTCTCCTCCCGCTGCTTCTTCTTCCTCCTCGTCGCCGCCGCCGCCGTCGAAATCGTCGGAGAGCAGCATGCAGGGTCCGGCGCCTCCAGGCCCCAAAGCCCAGCATCGGGCCCCGAGCACGGGGGCGTACTTGGCCACGGCAGAGGAGAGCCTCGAGCGGAGTCGGAGAAGCTCAGAAGAAGGAGACGACGATGGACAGGGGCTGCTTTCTCCTCCGCCTTTCGTCATCATTCCGGCGAGCGAGCTCGGGTCCAGGGCGTCGAGCGCCGCCGCCAGCGCGCCCGGCAGCGGCACCGCCCTCGCCCGCAGCGTCACGGCCCCGCCGGGGGTGCTCACCTCGACCACTTTCGCGTGCCTCGGCAGCGGAGGCACCGCGGCGGCGTCGGCGGC
>Ga0315289_10002670_pt1 | contig 27247 bp, 19 predicted proteins | sample YL17G11_40_MG_FD_203452 | JGI IMG/M metagenome (GOLD analysis project Ga0315289, IMG submission 203452) | Sediment microbial communities from Yellowstone Lake, YNP, Wyoming, USA - YL17G11_40 | ecosystem: Environmental > Aquatic > Freshwater > Lake > Sediment | place: USA: Wyoming | collected...
GCATCGATGAACTGCTCAAGTTCCGCAGCAACGAGATCCTCAGTCTTCATCTCGACTCCTCTCCAACAGCCTGCCCCTGACGCGCTTGCACTCTGACAAGCGTAACGGATTGCCGGTGCCCTCACCGCTCCTTGCGAACAAGACGACTCCCCTTTCGGCAGCCTGAGAGGACACGCCAGAAGTCATGCTTGGAAATCTGCTGCGAAGAACGGGCCTCGAACTCAGCGTGAAGCTGGTCGAACTCGTCGGTGTACGGAAGATCATCGACCGTGCTGCGAGTCCTCGCGTATAGCTCGGCAATCATCGCTTTGTGCGCGTTGGTGAGATTGAGGCGTCCCATGTGATCTCCGCTGGCCACCGGGTGACTGGAAATACCCGAACATCCGGGCGCGCCGGGAACGCCCCGGCACGCGCGATTGTCTATCCAGCCGCCCCGTGCGTCAAGAAACCTATTTGCGATGTTCATGATGCGGCATTCGGCATGCACTGCTATGTATCGACCTCGGCGAGCGATATGACGGTACTTACAGAATGGCACCGGTGCCATCGAGATTTCTTCCTGGCTCGCAATCGGCCTCATATTGTGGCTCACGTGAGGCTCATGGCACCGCGCCGGGTTCACGGGACGAGGGGTTTCATCCGGCTCTCTACTGTCTCTTGTGGCCCAAACCGCAGAAGTGGAAAACCCGCCATAAAAGACTATGAGAAAACCACATGCAACTGCGGGACAAGTCTGCACTTCGTCACGCGATTCTGAGACTTTGAGACGATCTCGGGCTGTTTTGGGGCGTCTGGCGGGTGGACCTCGTCACGAGATCGGCGGCGGCCGGGGCGCACTCGAGAGCGTAAAGGTCTTTCTCTTGGCGAGATATACGAAAGGCCCGCCGGGTGGTTCCAGCGGGCCTTGTTTTCGTTCGAGACGGGTTCTTCTTATACCCGTCCACAGGAGGCGGTAGAAATCAAACCCGATTCCAGTCACGACTTGACGTTCGTTCTTGGGCATGCTGCTGTTCCAGAACGAACGCACAGGCCTTGCAACACAAGCGGCCGATACCAAACGATGATTTCGACATTTCATGGACAAGAGCACGGTGCTCAAGACTGCCACGAGTTGTGCTGCACCGTGTCCGCTCCGGTCAGCAGATTCACATGATGCCGCACGGGAACGATCCGGGCGAGCGCGTGAAGAGCAGCGGTCGACGTAGCCACTGTGATCACCCGCTGGAAGCCCGCTGCCAGGCATTTGTCCACGTTGCCGGCCGCATCGGATTTGCCCGTCTCGATCTCGAAGGCTATGCGTTTGCCGCCCTTCGTTGCCACCAGGTCAATGGTCTTGCCGCCTCCGACAGCGAATTCCTCCACCACCTCGTAGCCGCTGGCGCGCAGGTGGTCGGCCAGGCGCCTCTTCCAGTACCTGTGCTCCGGCCCGCCCAGCCTGTCGGCATCTGGTTCGATGATACCCAGGATGGCTTTCCCCTTATCAGTAAGCGACAGTATCTTTGTGCGTCCTCGTCCTATCGAAATCGACAGGGCAACAACAAGTCGCTTAGTTTGCAGACTCTTTTGCACCCCCGTGCCCCCGCGGGAAGAAAGACAAAGAGAAGAATATCTTTGAGTGACCGTAAGGGTTGGATGTGTCCAGATGTGATTCAGAAACTGCCTTTCCTGCGTTGTAAGCCTAATTGCGCACCGATCCTCATCCATCTTTTCATCTTCTTTTCCTCCAGGTGGAATAGCTGATAACATCTCGTCTTTCCCGCCGGGCGGCGAGGAATCTCCTTCTTGCCTGGAAATCACTCCGGAAGATTGTTCCTGCTGTTCGATATCTTGGGTTGTGGGCATCGACATGGATTGGAACCTCTGCCGGATGTCCAGGTCGGTGACGCTTCCCTTGTCCACGTGAATTAGCGGCAACTTGACCAAGAAAGGCAGGAACCACCGGCCCTGGAGCTTGGCCATCGCCCAGCCAACCTCCAGCCGGCCGAGATAGCCCGCCTGCTCGCCGTCAAGGTGCAGGCAATCCTGCATCATGGCGATGTCGCCCCGGTGCTTGAGGTTAAAGGCAAAGGTGGTGTACGTGTTGCCCAGGGCAGGTTTGGAGATCAGGCTGGGGTGCTGGTCCAGGCAGATGACCGATTCGCCCAGTTCTCGGATTTCACGAAGGATGATGTCGGTCACGGTTTCCTCGCCCGTGGCCTCCTGCTTCTTGCGCAATAGGATGTGGTGGGCTTCCTCGATAACGATCGCGTGCTTGAACTCTTCCCGTTGCGACTGGGCCAGCCGGTAGTGGTGGATCCACAGCAGCAGCGATTCGATCAGAAACGTCTTGTCCGCGTTGGTCAATGCGTCCAGTTCCAGCGCCACCCGGCGGTCAAGCAGGCCGACGACATCGAATGGCCGCGGGCTGTTGAGCACGTTGCCCATCTCGCCGTAGCAGAGCACCTCCACCGCACGCAAGGCCGATTCCATCCACCCGGCCGTCCTACCCTTGGCCTTGTAGCCCAGAAGGTAGTCTCGTACGTTGCCCATGGTCGGATACGTGCGAGCTTGGCCGTCGTACATGCCGGCCTGGCAGTAGAGGTGATCTATCGACCGCATCAGCAGGACGGTGACGCCCTCGCCGAGGAAATAGGCGTGACAGATCACTTCGATGAGCTTCTTCAGCCAGACCGTCGCCTGTGTGCCAGGTGGAGGGATCAGCGGGTTGAAGTGGAATGGGGCGATGTTCCGCCCGACGGTAAAGATCTCCAGGTCCTCGAACCCCGGCAGCTTGGTCAGGTCGCGGTAGTTGCGCTTCCAGTCAAAGACCAGGAAGGGCTTCTTCGCCTGCGAAAGGCTTTGCAGGAGCATGTAGCAAAGGTTGGTCTTGCCGCTGCCGGATCGGCCGAAGATTCCGACGTGCTGGATCAGTTCGCCTTCACGCAGGCCGAAGGGGTAGAAACCATGCTGGCCATAGTGGACCATTCCGGCTGGGTATTCACCAGCCGCCAGGTCGGCTGGCGGAGGCTTTAGGAGCACATGCTCGCTCTCGAACGTCTCGTTCAGCCGCTGAGCGAGTGCGATGCGCAAGGTCCGCTCGATGGTCTGGCGGGTATCGCCATCCGAGACCAGGTACTCCTGCCACAATAGGTCGAGTTGCGGACCCATGATCGGGCGGAGCTTTCGAAAGACATCGTCAATGTTCATATCCTTTGTAGCCTCCTCTTGGTGGCGAGGAGGGCTTTGTACTCGTCGAGGAACTTCCGCCTTTCCTTGGCCAGGTTGACGCCGTTTTCCCAGTACTTCAGTTCTTCGCTGCGGTGGTCCTTGGCCCGGCTGGTGAGGCTCTTGTGGAGGCTCAGGCGCATGAATTCGATATCGGGGTGGAAGCCCATCCTCCAGGGCGGCTGGAGCATGTTCAGGTAGCCCCTGACCTCATCCGCCTCGCGTTCGATCTGCGCCAGGAACTCGCGGTTAAGGACCTTTCGCCCGGCCAGGGCCAGGTCGATCTCCTCGATAGCCTCTCGAAGGTTGGCCAGCCTCTCGTCGAGAATCCCTGTGATGGCGGTGTCTTTCGAGTCAAATGACTGCCATTCCTCGTCGTTGCTGGAAGCACCGCTATCAGAATCCGCTCTTCTATGTTCATGCCTCTCCTCTTCAGCCATATCCAATCCCTGCCACGCTCGCCGGGTCTGCTCAAGGATCCCATGGAATCGCACCCCTGTTTGAGCTTATGAATCGCACCTTCACTGCCTGGGCGGCCGGCGTCGCCACAGCACAGCCGCCTGGGTGCCCAAACTTGACCACGACGAAGCATTGCTGCCGCGCCTTCTTGGCAAGCCGAGCCTGGGCCCGAATGGCCCTGAGTTGGTCCTCCACCAACAACACGTCGTTGCCCTCGACGCACCACAGCAGCCACCGATACCCGCGCCCTTTGCCGTTCCTGGAAACCAGGACGGCCGGACGTTTCGAGACCAGCTTGACACGATGGTCGTGCTGCTCAAGGTAGCAGACCCATTCCCTGACAAAACACTCCAGCGGCAAACATCCGTTCATGGATCTAGGTTTGCTGGTCCGGCCTTAATAGACTATCGCGAGCTGCATGCCATGCGTGCCAAGCCGTGCCCTGCCGCCCATGGCCGAGGCAATCCGACGAAACGAGGCAATCAAGCGGTCATGCGCCACTGCGGACCAGGCAGGCTGAAAGCGGCTGCCGGTGTGGACATGAAGACCCTATCCGTCAACCAGCTTTTTGACCTCAAGAGCGCCGTGGATGCCCGACTTGGCCAATATCGTTCAGCGGATGCGCAAGGCGAAGTCAGCGTTTAAGCGATTGGCGTGGACTGCTCTGGAGGCCGGCCATGAGACGACGCCAGGCTACACTTCATCAGATCTGCCTTCCGCTGCTGAGCCAATGTCCGGGTCCGCTCGCCTTGCGGAGCTCGCCGGGTTGAAGCCCCGGTCCATGCGGGCAACCTGTTTCGTAACCTCTCGCGATCCGGCGGGGATGGTGAATTGGCATAACCTGACGGGTTATGGCGGGGTTGGCTCCGCTACAGCGTGACCAACCACCTAGCCTCCCGACTTGTGGCCAATCTCGCCGGCGGCCCATGCAAAGAATGCAATGGGTGAAGATAAACCGAGTTGCAGATCGGCATGATAACGGGTAGACTCCTCGTGTCCGATTCGGCTGCTGCCTCAGTTCGCTAACGTGCTGCAGGGGACGTGGGTTTCTGCCCCGCAAAGCTGTGGGCCGCGCACGTCGGTGCAAGGGGCGGCCGCTTGCGCAGACGAGATGCACCACGTTAGGGTTCGACCAGATGACCGACAGCGGTTTGACATTGCCGGTAGGCCGTTCAGTGCCCTTGCCCGGCCACTTCGACACGCCCGTCGTGCTTGAAGAGGCCCGTCGCCTGGGGTCTGGCTATGAATGCCGGGTGCGCCTTCCCAGCGGGGGCATCGAAGAGGTCGTGATTTCGGCCGAGGAGGCCGCCGCCTTGGCTTCTCTGACTGGCGTACAGCAGAAGTCCAAGATCGTCGACCCCAGGGATCTCCAACTGCTCGTCGAGTCCGCCCGTATTCGGCTCGCCTATGCCCATGACCGCCAGTTTGCCGTCAGCCTGTCGGGTATCCGCACGCTCCCGCACCAGATCGAAGCCGTCTACCAGAAGATGCTCCCCCAGCCGTGCCTGCGCTTCCTGCTGGCCGACGATCCCGGCGCCGGCAAGACGATCATGGCCGGCCTGCTCATCAAGGAAATGAAGCTCCGCGAGGCCATCGACCGCGTGCTCATCATCTGCCCGGCGCCGCTGACCATCCAGTGGCAAGACGAAATGCAGCGGTGGTTCGGCGAGACGTTCGACATCATCTTCGCCGCCGTCGATCAGCAGCAACTCGCCAACCCCTGGAGCCGCAACTCCCAGGTCATCGCTTCGCTCGACTACGCCAAGCAGAACGATGTCCGCGAGCGAGTCTGGCAGCAACACTGGGACTTGGTCATCATCGACGAAGCCCATAAGTGCTCGGCCCGCACCAAAAGCGGGGGCGCCGGTCGCAGTCCCCAGGTCGATGCCACCAAGCGATACGAGTTGGCCGCAAAGCTCTCCGAGCAGACCGACCACCTGCTTCTGATGACAGCCACGCCGCACCACGGAGATGAAGACAAGTTCGCCCACTTCCTGCGCCTGGTCGATCCCGACCTTTTCGGCGAGCCTCATCGCCTCGGCAAACAGGCTGCCGACCTCCGCGGCGACATCTTCCGACTCGGCGGTGACTGCCCCTGGATGCTCCGCAGGCTCAAGGAAGACCTCAAGGACATGGACGGCCAGCGGCTCTTCCCCGACCGCCATTGCATCACCGTCCCCTTCGCCCTCAACGCCGATGAGTTCGCGCTCTACAAAGCCGTTACCGCCTACATCAACGAGTTCATCCCGCAGCAGCAAGGCCAGCGCAAAACTTCCGCGGCGCTCGCCCGCACCGTCCTCCAACGCCGCCTGGCATCCTCGGCCTGCGCCATCCACGAATCGCTCAAGCGCCGCCAGCAGAAGCAGCAGACCCTGCTCGATGAACTCGAAGTCCTGCCGCCGGCCCAGCGCAGTCGCAAGCTCGCCCAGCTCCAAGGCCGCGTCATCGACGCCGAGCAGGATGAAGACGACCTCGACGATGCCGAGCGTGACGTGCTGATCGACGAGTTCTCCGTCGCGGTGGAACTCGACCAACTCCGCGCCGAAATCGCCGTGCTCAAAGACTTGGCGGAGCAGGCCCGCAAGGTGCGCGAGGCCGCCGCCGACTCCAAGCTCAAGGCCCTCAAAGAATGCCTTGCCCGCGCCACCTTCGCCGAACTCAAGGACGGCCGCGGCAAACTGCTGCTGTTCACGGAACACCGCGACACCCTCAACTACGTCAAGGAGCACCTCACCCGCTGGGGCTACACCACCTGTGAAATCCACGGCGGGATGAACCCTCACGAGCGCAAACGTGCCCAGGAAGCGTTCCGCACCCAGTGCCAGGTCTGCGTGGCGACAGAGGCCGCCGGCGAAGGCATCAACCTCCAGTTCTGCCACCTGATGGTCAACTACGACATGCCCTGGAACCCGACGCGCCTGGAGCAACGCCTCGGCCGCATCCACCGCATTGGCCAGCGCGATGACTGCTACGCATTCAACTTCGTCGCCACCGAAGGCGAAGACGGCGGCCCTATTGTCGAAGGCCGCATCCTCGAACGCCTGCTCCAGAAGCTCGAAATCATGCGGGGATCCCTCGCCGGCCGAGTCTTCGACGTGATCGGCGAGGTGCTCAGCCTCAACGACGTTAACCTGCCGGAAATGCTCCGCGAAGCCGCCGCCAACCCCCGCCGGCTCGATGACTACCTGGAAATCATCGACAACATCGACCCCGACCGCCTGCGCCAGTACGAACATGCCACCGGCATCGCCCTGGCCCGCGCCCACGTGGATTTCTCCGGCTTCCAGAGGCGGAACCTCGAAATCGAAGAACGCCGGCTCATGCCCAAATACGTCGAGCAGCAGTTCATCGACGCCGCCAAGCGCGTGGGCCTGCGCGTCGAGCCGCGGGCCGACGGCCTGTGGCGCGTCGAGCATGTGCTGGCCGACCTTCGCTCCGAGCGCCTCGCCGCCGTCCAGAAACTCGGCAAGGCCGACAGCGAGTACCGCAAGATCACCTTCCACAAGAAAACGCTGGAGCAGGACCAGCATATCGATGCTGTCCTCGTCGGCCCAGGCCACCCCCTCTACGCCGCCGTCGATGAGAAACTCAACGCCGCACTCAGCCACGCCGCCGGCGCCACCGCGCTTTTCATAGACGCCCAGGCCGCCGCTCCATACCGTCTCCATTTCTTCGAGATCACCGTCAAAGGCAAAGACAGCCGAGGCAAAGATGTCCCCCTCTACGCCGAAGTCGTCGCCGTCCGCGAGGAAGTCGGCCCTGCCGGGGGGTTCGAGGTCATCCCCGCCGACGTGCTGATCGACCTTGCCCCGCACCCGCAACCCTGGCCGAATATCGACCCGACTGACCCCCAGCCCGCCGCCGACCACCTCAAGAGCACCTACCAGCTCGAAGTCCGCCAGCGCTGCCAGCAGGAACGCCAGCAGTTCTCCGCCGTCGTCCGGGACTACCTCGAACGCTCGTTCAAGGCCCGCATCAACAAGGCGCAGGACCGTTATATGGCCATGATGGGCGAATTGGGTACACGGCCCGAATACCGATTGGCCGCCGAAGAGGCGCAGCGATATCTGAACGACCTGGAACGCACCAAGGCTGAGCGCCTCGCCGGCCTCGACCGCCTCCAGATCGCTCGCACCGGCCCCATGCGCCACTTGGCCACCGCCGTGGTGCTGACCGCCACGGGCGATGTGGCCGCGCAAATTGGCTCTTTGGCGCGAGAGGGGGATCTCGAACTGCGCCGGCAGAAGGAACTCCGGGCCGAGGAAATCGTCATTGACAGCCTCGTGGCCGAGGGCTTCCCGCGCGAGAACATCCAGCGCGTCGGCCATCAGAAGATCGGCTTCGACATCCGCGCCCACCGTGTTACTGACGCGACGACTGGCCAGATCGAAGTCCGCCGTATCGAGGTCAAGGGCTACACCCGCGGCAACGATATCCAACTGACCGTCAACGAGTGGTACAAGGCCCAGCAACTCGGCTCCACCTACTGGCTCTGCGTCGTCTGGAACCCGCTGGAGGACGACCGCGAACTGGTGAGCATCCACAACCCGGCCGAGAAACTCGACCACGCCAAGAAGGAAGTCGTCGCCGCCAGGATGTTCACGGTGTCCGCCGAAGCCATTCACGCCGCCTCCGCGCGAGGAGGGTTGTCATGCCTATAGGCAGCCTGATGACCCTGGTAGGGATCACCATCGCGCTGGTCGCGCTCGCCAAACCAGTCCAGCGGCAGTCCATTGCGATGTTTGTGCCCGTCAAGCGTATCTTGGCGGTAGTCGTCTGCTCCGCTGCGATATTCCTTGCAGTGGATGGCCTTGAGGCGGCTGGGGTAAAGTGCTGTCCGGTCGTCTGGTTCACGGCACGAACCGTGGCCGTCCTCATGCTGATCGCTGGGGGAGTATGGGGCTACACCCTTTGGCGCAAGGCAGAACTCCGCCCCGACGGGTCCAGCCAATTCCGAAAGTTCCTTCTTTCTTGCCTACACGACGACACCTTCGATGAACTCATCAGAATTCTGGAAGCGAATGCCGGCCGATTGCCTGACGTGTTGGATAAGGACACCCTAAACCTGCTCTTCGAGCGGAGGTCCATTCGCGCTCTTCTCTTAGCCCGCTCCTGGATACACCTTGATTTACTGTCAAACCCGGATTTGCTTGAGGCATTCCCCAGACATTTCACCATTGTGGACCGCTTGGCCAGGGAGTACCTACCTGCCGACGAATCGCCTCTGCGCACGGCTGCTCTCTGGCACGAAAGCGGGGATGAAACGCTCGGATACTCCGCTGAAGAACACGCACTGATCGAGAAGACGTTTCTCGACCCAGATTGGTATAGGGACTGCCGTATCGGATACCCGGTTTTGATGGGTGCGATTGAAGCACTGACATCCGGCAGACTGGACACCGCCTACAACCGGAATGATCTGCTTTATATCGCCAACCAAGGGATCAGTTCGCGTTCTCGCTGTCCCATTTTCCTTGCCGAGAAGACCATCGGCAACGGCCTCATGAAGGCAATCGAGCTTCAGAGAGATGGCGACTTCTACGCGACCGATCTGTCGGACCTCTTGCGGAGTATAGCCGAACGCAGCCGATACGACCCAATGGTGTGGGACCATGCGCCATGGGGATGCTCGGAGTTCCCCACCCCATTCGCCTATCTGATGTCGACAATATGCCTCGATTTATATTTCCTCAGCGACGAAATGCTTCGAAGAGCAGACTTCAGGCGTAATAAGCCCACGCTTCTTATCTCGATGGACATCGGGAGAACCTGGGCCATGAGCGTGTGGGACTTGGCTTCCGAAAGCCAATGCGCCTCGAAAATGTTCCGGCTCGGCAAGATGCGGGCCTTCCTGGAGTTCGTACTGGAACACTTGTACTGCGATGATGCCAAGGATGCGGGGAGGTCAGAATCAGTTGCTGCTTGGCGTGAGCTCTATCTTGCGCCGCTCAAGGACCTCATCAGCCCCAGCGACACCGAATGCTTCGAGTTCCTGGTCGAAGCCGCTAACGGATTGGATATCTGCAAGGAATATGTTTTCCGATGGGGAAAACGCCTCCGTGAAGAATTGGAACTGCCGCCACGGCCCGCGCCGAGGAATTGACATGACACGAGGATAGCGACGTGCAAAACGACCTCAGACTCATAGAGGACTACCTGCCCATCGAAGCCATCAGCAAGGAGGCTTCGCGCGAAAAGTCCGTGCGGAAGGGGCATATCTCCACGCTGCACCTGTGGTGGGCGCGGCGGCCGCTGGTGGCCTGCCGCGCGGCTGTCTACGGTGCGCTGGTGCCGGCGGACCGGTGGGTCAAGGACGTGGAGGTGAAGAACCCGCTTGCCGACGCCGCCAAGGCCGAGGCATTCAAGAACGGCGCCAAGCGCGGGCTCAACCGCAAAGCCGCCAAGGAGTTCGTCACCAAACTCTGCCGCTACCCCAAGACCGATCCGAAGGCCGACAAGGACATCAAGATCAAGCGTGAGACCGAAGCCGCCATCGTCGAGGCCCAGAGGCACATTCTGGAAGCGCACACCGAGCGGCTGACCGCCGAACTGGCCAAAGCGAAGACAACCGGCAAGCCACCGGCCTGGGTGGAAGAGTTCAAGTTCAAGGGCGACAAGGTGACCTACGCCGACATCGTAGCCGGCCGCGCCCCGCGCCCGCGGGTGCTGGATATGTTCGCCGGCGGCGGCGCCATCCCGCTCGAAGCCCTGCGCCTGGGGTGCGAGGCGTATGCCCTCGACCTCAACCCGGTGGCGCACATCATTGAGCTTTGCACGCTGGTGTATCCGCAGAAGTATGGCAAGCCCGACCCGGCCGCTCGCGGCATGACCGGCCCGAAGAACGCCAAAGACGAAGCTACCTGGGGCGGCCTCGCGGCCGAGGTCCGCTACTGGGGCAACTGGGTTCTCGACCGTGTTCGCAAGGAGATCGGCGACCTCTACCCGCCCATCCCCGACCCCGCTGTCTGGGACACCCAGCCCGAAATCGCCTTCGACCGCCAGACAGGCCAGTGGAGCGTCACCAAACCCGGCAAGCCCAAACGAGGCGTCATGCTCGATGCCCTCGTCACCGCGCCTGCGAAGAACGCCAAGATGTTCGAGGATGACGACGATGCGGACGCTGAATCTTCGGTGACTGATGTGCATCTTCCGCCAGGCTTCCTACAACCGATAGCGTATCTCTGGACTCGAACGGTGCCGTGCAAGAACCCCGGATGCGGAGCGACCGTGCCGCTGGTTCGGCAGACTTGGTTATGCAAGAAGGATGATCGTTGCGTAGCCCTAAAGATGCACGCGTCTTCTGGAGAGAAACTAGTTCACTTTAGCGTTGTCGAGTGCGACAGCGAAGACAAGCTCGGATTCGACCCCGAAGCATTCTCAAAAGGGGGAAATGCTACGTGCCCGTTCTGCGGAACGGTCGCGGATGTCGAGTTTGTGAAGAGTTCTGGATGGCAGCGGCCTTTTGGCCAACAGATGCTCGCGATCGCTTGTACTTCTCCGGCGTCACAGGGCAAGAAGTACTTAAGTGTGGACGACGTGCCCGACGCTGTGGCGATAGCAAGATCTTCGTCCGATCGGCTTACCGAGTTGCTCCTTCGATCAACTATCACTGTTCCGAGCGAATCGATTGCAGGACTGAGTCCAGGGTGCGGTGACAACTCACTGGGGATTACCGTTCGACCCTACGGCATTCGTACCTTTGCCGATCTGTTCTTGCCGCGACAGCTTCTCTCCTTGGTTGCCATCGCACATGTTCTCCGAGTAGAGAGTCCGACCATCGCAGCCATGTGCGATCCCGGCAGGTCACTTGCTTTGCGCACTTTCTTGGCGGCCATTCTCGATCGATTCGCCGACTTCAACTCTAGTCTGTGCGTGTTCAACTACACAGGAGGCAGAGGAGTCGTTCACGGCTTCGGCAGACAGACGATCACAATGGTCTGGGATTGCGCGGAGTCGAATCCATTCAATCCCGCCGGCGCGAGTTGGGTATCCGGAGTTGAAGACGTTCCGGCAGGCCTGCGTGATGCATCAATGCCGCTGGCCGCCACGGTGAAACGCGGTACTGCCGTTGACCTGCCATGGGAAGATGAACTCTTCGACGCCGTCATTACAGATCCGCCGTACTACGACAACGTGCCCTACGCGGATATCTCAGATTTCTTCTACGTTTGGCTGAAGAGATCGATCGGCGACATCTACCCCGAGCATTTCGGAGCAGAAATAACTCCGAAGAAGGCGGAAGCCATTGCGGACGCCGGACGACACAACGGCGATTGGGACAAGGCCAGAGCAGCGTATGAGAGCATGATGCGGCGTGCTTTCATTTCTTGCCATCAGAAACTGAAGCCCGACGGATGCTTGACCGTCGTATATGCGCACAAGACGACTCTCGGATGGGCGACTCTTGTGAATAGTCTCCGAGAGGCTGGTTTCATGGTGACAGAGGCGTGGCCCTTGAGCACAGAGAAGTCCGGTCGCCTCCGAGCGCAGAATTCAGCCGCACTTGCAGCCAGTATTTTCCTAGTGGCGAAGAAGCGACATATTGCCGCAGGCGCCGGCAACTACGAGGACGACATTCAGCCGGAATTGCAGCGGATTGTTCGAGAGCGGGTGGAGACACTGTGGGAGATGGGGATTGTCGGGGCGGACCTGGTGATCGCGTGCGTAGGGGCGGGGCTGCGGGCCTTCACCAAGTATGAGAAGGTCGAGTACGCTAACGGCGAGGAAGTTCCCGCCGAGAGGTTTTTGGCAGAGGTCGAGGGCGTGGTGCTCGACACGATGATGGGCAAACTGTCGGGTGTGGTGGGCGGTAACGTCTCGGCCGTGGACAATGCCAGCCGGTTCTACGTGCTCTGGCGGTTCGTGTACAAGACGGCAGAACTGGACGCCGGTGAGGCCATCATCTTCGCCAACGGCACGCACATCGAACTGGATGGCGTGCTCGGGCTGTCCGTCGGCAAGGATGCGCTGGTGGAGAAGAAGAAGGCCAAGTACCGCGCCCGAGATTTCACCGAGCGCGGGGACGACGCGAAACTCGGCCTGCCCAACGAGAGCGGCCAGTCAGCGCCGCTCGTTGACGCACTGCATCGCATCCTCTGGTTGATGGAGAACAGCCCGCGGAAGCTCAACGAGTTCCTCGACGAAGCTCGGCCTGACCGGGAGCGCCTCCGCGCGTTGGCCCAGGCGTTGGCCGGCGCGGCACTGAGCGGCAAGAGCGAAGAAGAGGCCGCCAAGCTCGTGAGCACCACCCCGGCGGAGCAAGCCGCCCTCGGCAAGCTCCTGGCCAACTGGCGGTCGCTGGTCGAAAGCCGCCTGGCCGCGGACGATGGCACCCTTTTCGGCAAGCAAGGAAGGTAGAACATAATGAGTATCCACACCCTCAAACCTTGGACTGAACTGGTCAAGCTCCACCCGGATGTCGAGAGCGGCTCGCTGGCCGAAGCGGTCTTTGCAATAGACCTGGGGGCCATCGCCACCGGCGATCCCACCACGCCGAAGGTCTACCGCGACCCGGATGCATTCTTTGCGGCCACGTATGTCACGACGGACCTGCGGCGGATGCTGGAGGAGGTCCTGGCGAGTCTGGCCGGCCAGGGGGCGTATAACCGCGTGCTCAAACTGCGCAGCCCGTTCGGCGGCGGCAAGAGCCACACCCTGGCTGCTCTGCTGCACGCGGCCCGGTCGCGCAAGTGCCTCAACCAGATACCCGATTGCAAGGGCCTGGCCGATCCAGGGCAGGTAGCCGTCGCAGTGTTTGACGGCGAAAAGTTCACGGCCACCGGCGGCAAGGACGTTGGCGACGGGAAGACCATCAACACGATGTGGGGCTGGATTGGCTGGCAGTTGGGCAAAGAGGCCTTCAAGGTCGTGCAGACCCACGACCGCGACCGCGTGTCGCCCAGCGGCGACGAAGTGAAGGACATGCTGGAGGCAGCCGGCAAGCCCGTGCTGCTCCTGCTGGACGAGGTGCTTAAGTACATGGAACGGGCGGCGGCCGTGGCCGTGCAGGAATCGACGCTCCAGCGGCAGGCAAAGGATTTCCTCCAGAACCTCACCGTCGAGGTATCCAACAGCAGGAATGCGGTACTGGTCTATTCGCTCACATGGAGTGCACGCGAGGCCCTGGGGAACGTCGCCCTGCTGGAGGAACTGGACAAGCTCACCAGCCGCAAGGACCAGGTGCGCGAGCCGGTGACCGGCGACGAGATTCTGGCCGTGGTGAAGCGGCGGCTGCTCGGCGCTGAGCCGGCGGCGGACGTGGCCCAGGAGATTGCCAAGGCATACGGTGAGGTCATCGGCGGATTCTGGCGGGCGCGGGCGGAAACGCCCTCGGCCAAACAGGATGCCGAAGAACAGATGGTGCAACTCAAAGGCCGGATGCAGGCCGCCTACCCATTCCACCCGGCGCTCATCGACGTAATGAACGGCCGGTGGACCAGCGTGGACGGGTTCCAGCGAACCCGCGGGGCGCTGCGGTTCCTGGCCTGCTGCCTGCATACGCTCAAAGCCCGAGGCGGAGCCAAGCCGGTGCTTGGCCCATCCGATATTCCGCTGAACGACCCCGACGTGCTGCGGGCGATGCTCAAAGACCTGGACCCGCGACAGGATTACTCACCGGTCATTACGCACGATCTGGTCGGCCCCAACGCCAGGGCCAAGCGGATCGACGACCGCATGGCCACAGAAACGCCGGCAATGGCGAACGTGCGCCCCGCACTGCGCTTGGCCACGGCGATCCTGGCTTACTCCTTCGGCGGCCTGAAACGCGAGGAAGGCAGCGAAGCCCTGCCGCCGGGCGTAACGGAGACGGAACTGCTGGCCGCGTGCATCGGGCCGGACCTGGACAGCACCACCGCCAACTCGGTGCTGGCCGACCTGCGGAACTCGTGCCTCTATCTGCACTATGACGGCGTGCGGTATTGCTTCAAGAAAGACCCCAACGTCACCAAGCTGATCGAAGACGCTGAGCAGGAAGTCGCCCGCGACCCCGACAGCATCCGAGACAGAATCAAGGAAATGCTCGAAGCCAGGCTGGCGGGCCGCAATGAAGCGGTTGTCTGGCCGGCGACAAGCCAAGACCTGCCCGACAAAGAGCCGCGGTTCCTCGTCGGCTACATGCCGCTGGAGGTCGCCGGCAAGAGCGGCAGCCAGCAGGATGATGCCGCGAAGGCGATGCTCTCGAAGTATGGCGATGCGCCGCGGCAGTACCGCAACGGCGTAGCGCTGGCCGTGCCGAACAAAAAGCCCCTGGAGGTGCTCCGTCGGGCGGTGCGCTACCTCATGGCCATCGACCGCGTGGAAGCAAAGAAGAGCCAGCACAGGCTGAGCAAGGATCAGGCCGACCAGCTTAAGGAACGCAAACGCACGGAGGAGGCCGCGGCGGAGACGGCATTCCGCCAGCTTTACCCGGCCGTGTGGCTGCCGCGCGTGGGCACCGGCGGCGTGCTGGACCTGGAGAAGATCGAAGTCGGCGGCCGGCCGCTCCAGGCCACGGGCGTGCATGAGCGCGTGATGGAACTGCTGACGGCCGTGGGCACGCCGAAGATTCACGGCACGCTGCATCCGCGGAAGGTGGCCGAGCGCGTCAAACTTGGCGAGGCCCTAGCCGCCGGAGAGGCGCCGCGACAGGGCGTGAGCACGAAGGACGTGAGGGATGCCTTCTTCGCTTTCCTGGAGCCGCCGCGGATCAGTTCCGATGACGTACTGCGGAAGGCGGTCGCCCGTGGTGTTGGTGAGGGGATGTTCGCCTACACCACGGGGATGCCGGTCCTCGGGCCGGACGGCAAGTATCAGGTTGCCCTGGCAAAGGTGGCGCAGGACCGCCCGATGAGCGCCGACGAAGTGGACCTCGACAGCGGCTTTCTCATTGTGCCGGCGGCAGTGCCTGTGCCGGCTCCTTCGATGTGCCCCAAGTGCGGCAAGCATCCATGTGAGTGCTCCACGACGGTGGTGTGCTCCAGGTGCGGCCAGTCTCCTTGCCAATGCGCGCAAGCGTGCCCCAAGTGCGGGAAGCGCCCATGCCAGTGCGGCACGCCCCAAGTCTGCCCCACCTGCGGCAAACAGCCCTGCGTGTGCCCTGCGGCCAAGACAAGTGTGCGTATCAACTTCGGCGCCACGCGGGATCAGGTGTTCAAGTCATTCGGCGCGATCGCCAACCTGGCGGACAAGTCGGACGGCGGGAAGGTGTCGATCCGCGTCGAGGGTTCGGCGGTGGCCGGTTTTGACCCGAACTGGTTTCGGAATGCCGTCCGAGAACCACTGGACGAGGCGAATATAGAGGGGCTGCAGATCGACCAGTAGCCGCGCCTAGGAAGAAAGGGGAATTATGCCGGACAGAGACGTCAGGACAATCCGGGACCTGCTGTTCTACCAATATGCCAAGCTGGTTGCTCGTAGTGCGTTCAAGCTTCCCGACGGCGTGGCCGTCAAGCGGGATCACTATGGGTTCATCAAGAATCTCTTCCGTGATCTTCGTGACGGCCGCAAAGAGTGGTCCGATATCCTTCGCGAGGATTGGCAATTGGCGGAGGCTGGGATGGCCTGCCAATACTGCGGCTCGACCTCCCAGTTGGCACACGAGCATATCGTGCCTTCTAGCCTTCGGATAAACGACCGTTGCGCCACTTGCGACACCATCCAGGGGATCCACAACCAAGCGTGGGCCTGCCGAACATGCAACTCATCAAAGGGAACAAAGGGTCTTTACACCTTCTACCGTGATCGGTTCCTGGACGACCGGAAGTTCTACGACCGCATTCCCCAACTGCTTGAGAAGAAGTATCTCAAGACCGTCCACGATTGCCTGACCTGTGCGGGGTACATGGACAGCGGAGATTTGGACGGCGATGGCACTTTGACCGTCCTTGATATCGACTACGCCCTGGCCTCCAATGCTCTGTAGCCGCCTGCCAAGTTGATGACGTTCTTGTCCAGCACGAAAGCCGGGCCGGGAAACACCGTCACGGGCACGCGATGGCCGATGGCGCCGGCCTTGATGGTTCTTATCCGCCCACCGGCCAGCGCTGGATGGCGCCGCCAATCAGGCACACGAACGGCCGCGCCCCTATCAGCACCGCCCACAGCCCGCCCACTGGCCATGGCGGTCTCGTCAAGCCGCTGCTGGGGCGACATCTCGTTCGCGTCGGTCGCGTGCATGCGTTGGCCTCCAAACGCACCCACAGCGACCTTCCCGTCGGGACTGGCGCGATGTCTGGTGCCTGGCTGGTTGGCGGGGCAGCCGGAGGACCGGCGCCTCTACCGTTAACCTACCGCCGGCAGTTCGGAGTTGTCGGGACAACCGAAGAAGAGCGTGGATCGTCAGCATTGGCGCATCGAGAACGACGTGGCAAAGACCGTACTTGCTTTCCCATCAGCCACGACTATGCTTATGGGCGACACAGACGCATGTAGCCCTTAGTGGAGCAAGACCATGGGGATAGTGGCGATATCGCTGACGGTTCTCGGATTCGCTGCCGACGCCACACAGGTGGGGCAGGCAATTGCTACCGCCTTGAGCAAGAACGGTTGGTCTGTGACAGACCTCTTCAGGAAGTGCTTTGTCCTGGCGGTGATGCGCCATAGGACCCGGCTCGCGCACTTCGCGCGAGGCACCGCATCGGACATCACCGTGGATAACGCGATGCTCACACGCATGTTGATCTCGGCGGACGCGCGGCAGGATCTTGCGTCGCCGGGTACGACGGTTGAAGCTCTCGTGCCCATGTTCGCCGACTGCATCGTGATCCCTGGCCATCAACTGACGCAAGACGACCTACGCCGGGAACTGCTGTCGGTTGTGCGTGATTGTTTTACAGATTTCTTCCACCGCCTCCCATCTACCCCCGATGCGTTTCGGGAAGTTGAGCTCGGCCATATTTTCGACTCGGCAGCCACCGCTGGCTCCCAGGCTGCTGATCACAGGCAACAGCAGGAGGCCCTGAGCCGCTTGGAGGAAATACTCCAGCGAATCGAGGCCAAACAAAATGACCTGGCGGATACGGATGTCTACCTCGACCCCACGGTGATGCAGCAGGAGAGTTCGCGCCCGGAGCACCGCAACCCCTTCCGCATCGTGAAAGCTGAGGATTTCGACCACGATTATGCCCGCCTTGCGATGCTCTTCCGCCAGCCATCGGACTACGACCACATCAAGGACACCGACAACCTCATCATCGCCGGCGGCCGCGGATGCGGCAAGTCTATGATTCTCCGCTCGTTGTCGCTAGATGCATCCATCGAACTGGCGCGGCTGCGGTTGCAGCAGGCATCCCCAGGAGCGGCTGTCCATAGACTCACATATACGGAAGCCGGCCTGAGGCACCTCGGCGTCTACATCAAGCTGGCTCGCGGCTATTTCTACGAGTGGACGCCCGACTGCAAACTCACGTCTGACGCGGCCATCATGCTCTTCCAGCACGTCTTCAACATGCTCCTTCTGAAAAGCCTGGTGGACACTCTCCTGCGATCCCGCGACGGCGGAGTGCTCGCAATCAGCGCTCCTCACGAACGCGTCATTGTACAGCGCATTCGTGAGATTGGCTCCTTCCAATTTCGCGACGACACGTTTGACGCCTTGATGACGGAGCTTCGCCAGCAGGAGAACCACGTTGCTCACTACCTCGGCCAGTTGAGACTTGGGGCGGCGCCGCGGGAGTACGAAGGCCGTTTGACCTACATCCATAACTTCATGAACGAGTGCTGCAGCGTCGTGCTCGATGTCATTCCCGAGCTCAAGGGCTCTCGAATGTTCTTCCTCTTGGATGAGTATGAGAATCTCGCGACATTTCAGCAGTCGGTGGTGAACACGCTCGCGAAACTGCGGCCTTTGTCCTTAACGCTAAAGATTGCCACTCGGCCCCTGGGCGTGAAATCACATGAGGATTTGCAGAAGGAGCCGATCCAGATACCTCGCGACTACCATCAAGCCGAATTGGACTACAGCATCGACGACAAGAGGTACCGCGAACTCCTCCTCGACATAGCTACGAAGAGGCTGACCGCCGAACGCTACACGCAGACCGACATTCGGCAACTGCTTCCTGCGGCGCCTCGCTTCCACCCCGCGTCAGAGGCCGCCGTCGAGGCTGCTGTACGGGACCTGGCACAATCGAAGGGCATTGACGAATCTGGTCTCGCTGGGGAGCAGTGGCGAGAGCTGATGCATCAATGGAGCCACGCCATGGTCTACAGGCTGCACTCTGACATGCGTCAGCCTCGCACCTATGCAGGTCTTGACGATATCGTCGATTTATCGAGTGGTATTATCAGCACCTTCCTTGAGTTGTGCAAGATGGCCTTCTATCAAGCTGAGGGGGAAGGAATCGACGTCAACGGCGGCGAACCGATTCCATGGGATATTCAGAACAAGGCGATATACAACACGTCGCGAGCGTATCTTGATTGGATTCCGCGAAACATAGAACGCACTGGGCCAGTGATCTCTCGCTTTGTCTTGGACCTAAGCGATGTGTTTCGCCACAAATTGCTTCAGCATGGAAGTGAACCGGAGGCGGGTCGTCTAAGCGTGAAGGATCCCGAAGCTCTGGACAGCGACGACTGCGACGAACTGCGACAGATTCTCGATGACGCCGTGCGGTGGTCCGTACTTCACCGATGTGGTCAGGCGGGCTCATACTTTCCTAAGCACAAGACGGATGTCCGCCCGAGCGAGTTCTATCTAAATCGCATCCTTTGTCCTATCCTTCGCATCAGTCCGCGACCGCGGTGGACGACAACCTTGCGCACTAAGGAACTGTCGCGGCTGCTCGTCGTGGAAACAAGAGCGAAAACGCGCAGCTCTCTCCTCAAGCGACTTCCCGCGCCGGCGCCTGGGAAACTCTTTCATCCGGATGGAGACAGCAATGAATGACGCTCCTCGTGTGATCGACGCTCTTGAGACGGACCGATCGGGATTGTCTGATCGTGCATTTATTGCATTCGCCAGCCCAGAGCCACGATGTTTAGGGGCGGCTAGGAATTTCCGCGACTATCGAGCCGAGGTCCTATGCGTGCTGCGAATCGAGGATGAGGAGAATACGGATCGAGCTAAGAACGTTGCGGAGCTTCATGCGCTCTTGTCATTCTGTGGGCGTCTCGTGGATTGTCCGATGCGGCACAGTGACCCGATCTTCGGGATGCAGACGGTATTAGACGCCATCGCATCCACCGAAAGGCAGGACGGTATCGTGTCGGTCGATATATCGACATTTCCACGGAACTCGTTGCTCTTGACATTGCGAGCTCTGATGAACGTTGTGGCGCCTGCCTGTATCCGGCTGGTCTATACTGAACCAACTGGATACAACCTAACCACGTGTCAGCCACTATCGTATGGACTCAAGCGGATCGCCGCAGTTCCGACGTTTTCTGCTCCTTACCAAGCGGAAGAGGAACTCGTACTTATCCTGTTCCTCGGTTTTGAGCGGGACCGGGTTCTGGGTCTCTGGCAGTGTGTTGCGCCTCATCGGACTTATGCAATTATTGGGGCGCCGCCCTACAAGCCCGAATGGCGAGGCATAAGCGAATACATCAATGCCGCCATACTGGCCGGCCTGCCCGACTCGAATATTCTAAGCGTTGACCCGCGTGATCCCTCTGCGACCTACCGGTTGCTGAAAAGGATGCTTATCGAAGACCCATCTGCGAAGTCCGACAACTACTACATCGCGCCTTTTGGGACGAAACCGCAGACTGTTGGCGTCGGATGTTTTTGCCAACAGTATCCCGGCGTGGCTACTGTCGTGTACGCGGCGCCGGTGGCGAACAATCAAGACTATATTACACAGGGCATTGGAGCGACATGGCTGTTGCCTATGCCACCGATGGATTGAACGTATGCAGTCAAGGTACATTAGCGTGCGTAAACTTGGGGCGGATGCCATCCCTCGAGGTCGCTATGCTACACATGGAGTGGATAGTTACCCTGCGAAGATGGTCCCTCACCTTGCCAGGTACGCAATACAGGCTGTGTCTCGCGTCGGCGACACCGTCTACGATCCATTTTGCGGATGCGGGACCGTGATTGTGGAATCGCTGATCTTGGGGAGGAATGCCATCGGTTGCGATATCAACCCAATTGCGGTTCTGCTTGCGAGGGCAAAATCTGCGACTGTCAGAATCGAACATTTGGCGGAACTAGCAGATGATGTTGTAGCTGTTGCCCAGCGGAGAGACGGCGGCGTGCATGGCTACCCGCGATGGTTGTCCTACTGGTTCACGCCGGCGGTCCTCCAAGGATTGAGCGATCTTGCCACGGCAATTCGGCGAGTACGACAAAGAGGCCCTTACGCGACCGTGCTCCTTGCTGCTCTTGCATTGGCAGTGCGGCGTGTGTCACGTGCCGACCCGCGAAGCCCGAAGCCATTTATTTCGAAGGAGGCACGCCGCGTTCGTCTCGGCAGGTTCTTTGACCCGGTCGTGCATTACCGTGCGGTTATTGAAGAACTATGTCAGGCCTATGCTGATTTCTCGCAACGGCTTCCCCATGAACCTCCAGTTGTCAGTGTCAATCTGCGGGATGCCAGAAAAATGGACAGAGGTCTTTGTGTTGATCAAGTAGACGGCGTTGTGACGTCGCCGCCTTATTTGACCGCACAGGATTACTACCGATCTTCGAAACTGGAAATGGCTATTTGCGGGTTCTGGCGGCACGGTATTGAGGCGGAACTGGGCCCCAACATCATTGGCTCAGGCCGTGGGACGCCTACACATGACGGCGAACTGGTTCTGCCATGGGAGCCACGAGCGCTGAAGCGGGTAGGCGATAAGTCGGAGAGGGCCAAGCAAGTGATTGAAGCGTACATGAAAGATATGTCACGCGTTGTGGGCAATGTGCATGACTACCTGCGACCCGGCGGCAAGTGCTGTCTGATCATCGGCGACAGCACGATTCAAGGTATAAAGCTTCCTGTGCATTCTTGGGTGTGCAGCATTGCCGAAAGTCAGGGCTTTTGTCTCGAGGGCCACGACGTTGATTTGATCGCAGGGCGCCGTGTTCCGCCCCAGCGAGAGGGTCACAGGAGCATTATCGATCGGGAGCATCTGCTGTTCTTCCGAAAATCAGCTTGCTAGTCCACCTCCGTAATATGCCTGTCCAGGCGCTTCTGCGCTGTCTCAGCCCACTCGGTGTAATCTTCGGGTGGGTAGCCAGTGAACAGCTTGCTTGCAGGGGCCTGTTGAGAGTTCGTGCGTGAACCGGAACGGGGTCGTTAAACAGAGAGCGCGAGAGTTCGAGCCAGCGGTTTTCGCCGGAGTGCCCGCAACCCCCGGGGGTTGCCTGCAATCCAGGGCGGCGGCGTTATCGAATGGAGAGCGCCGGGGTTGGGCGGGGGGCGGCGCAAGCCTTTACCGAGGCGTGGATAAACGAAAAGCCGGCCAACTCTCGCTGACCGGCTTTTGCGTAAACCGAATGGACCGCCGATTCGGCGGTTTTTCCAAGACCTCCTCGATTACAACTCAAACCAAGTACCCAGCGGTTAGCAACAGATTGGCTCTTGAGTTCTAAGTGGCCACATTCGGTAGCTCGTCGGGGTCCCGACCACCGGAGGTCAGCCGTCCCTCGGGACCGACGAACCGGTCTGGAGAAAAAGCACTTTGTTCTTGCATTTTGAATATCTAATGTTCAAACTGCTGAAAAAGAACTTTCCATGATACCCAGGCACTTGAAACCCACGCTGAACAAGGCGGCCCGACAATACCCGGTGGTTTCCTTGACAGGCCCAAGGCAGTCGGGAAAGACCACCTTGGTCCGAGAAGCCTTCCCTCGCCACCAGTACGTCTCTCTGGAAACCCCGGAGCAGCGGACGTTCGCCCTGGAGGATCCCAGGGGCTTCTTGGAGCAGTTTACCGGCAAGGTCATCCTGGATGAGGTCCAGCGGGCGCCAGACATATTCTCCTACATCCAGGGCATTGCGGACGACCGCCACGAGGCTGGCCAATTCATCCTGACCGGCTCGCAGAACTTCCTCCTGCTGCATCATATCAGCCAGAGCCTCGCCGGCCGATGCGCCACACGTCACCTTCTGCCCTTCTCGCGGGCCGAGCTGGCCCGTCAGCCAATGGCGGACCTGGCCACCTTGGGCAAGGCCGCGCCTAAGACCAATGGCATGACGCCCGCGAGGAATCTGTTCGAGACACTCTTCACCGGCGGCTACCCGCGCATCTTCGACAAGCACCTGGACCCACAGGACTGGCTGCGGAACTATTATCAGGCCTACATCGAGAGGGATGTGCGCGATATCCTCAACATCGGCGACCTGGAGACCTTCGGCCGCTTCCTCCGGTTGTGTGCCGGACGGTGCAGCCAGCTCCTCAAACTGTCTTCCCTGGCCGCCGACGCTGGTGTCAGCCATACGACCGCCCGGAGGTGGTTGTCGGTGCTGGAGGCCAGCTTCCTGGTCTACCTGCTTCGGCCGCACCACAAGAACTTCAACAAGCGGCTGGTCAAGTCGCCCAAGCTGTATTTCCTGGACAGTGGCCTGCTGTGCTACTTGTTGCGAATCCGCAGCCCGGAGGATCTTCGTATCCATGCCTCCCGCGGGGCCGTGTTCGAGTCGTGGGTCGTCTCGGAGATCGTCAAGAATTATGTCCACCGCGGCCTGGAGCCGGATGTGTACTTCTGGCGGGACTCCAGCGACCATGAGATAGACCTTGTGATTGAACGGAGCGACGGGTCGGTCCCGGTAGAGGCCAAGTCGGGCGAGACGTTCGGATCGGATTTCCTGGACGGCATTCGGTATTGGAAAGAACTGACCGGCCGGAAGGATCAGCCGGCTGCGCTGGTCTACGGTGGCCAAACGTCTTACATGCGGGAAGATGTGGCCGTGATGTCGTGGAAGGCCTGGGGGTGAGCGATTCACAACATAGGACTGGTCCCATGTCCGGCAAAGGACCCAAAAACTCGTCCAGACGCCGCGGAAGGTCATCGCATCAGGCCTTGGTCAAGGCAGCGCGGCAAGCCGGCGCCATGGCCGCCAAGGTGATCAACCCTTCGACCGTGGAGACCGCCGACTGGGTCCGCTGGAAGTGCCGGTTCGGCTGCGATTGTTTCGGGTCGAGCCTGGTCTGCCCGCCGCGCAGCCCCACGCCAGACCAGACGAGGCGGATGCTCGACGGCTACAAGCGGGCGATCCTCTTCGAGGCGCCGCTCGGCCAGGTCAAGAGCATCGCCGTCGCATTGGAGCGGACGCTGTTCCTGGACGGCCACTACAAGGCACTTGGCCTTGGGGCTGGGCCGTGCAGCCTCTGCCCCACCTGTGCCTTTGACAAGGGCTGCCGCCACGCCGACCGGTCCCGCCCGGCCATGGAGGCCTGCGGGATCGATGTCTTCGCCACGGTCCGCAAGCACGGCTTCACGATCGACGTGGTGCGCAGCCGCGGCGATCCAGAGCATTACTTCGGCTTGGTCTTGGTGGATTAGAGGCAAGGCCCACGGGCCAGCTGGGCCGTGGTGTCATCCATCGCTACCAGGGGGCCCGCGAGAGCTCCCTGTTATAGGAGCTGGGGTGTCCGCGAATGGCGCCTCGCATCGTCCAGAGCACGTTGGTGACGGTACGCCGCCCCAGGGTCAGGATGGCCCCGACGATCAACGAAAGAATCCGCTGGAAGGTTGGTTGTCGGAGATCAATCGCCTCGCCTCCAGTGCGTAAGACGCCGGCCCCGCGACCGTCACTCCCCATGGGTGCCCAAACTTGATCACGACAAAGCACCGCTCCCGCGACCGTTTAGCCAGCCGCACATGCGTGCGGATCGCCCTGACATTGGGCCCGGGGAGCCACGGGGAATCGTCATCGACGACACACAAGAACCACCGGTACCTCTGCCCATTGCGGTCACTCGATATCAGGACGCTGGGGTACTCGGCAAGCTCTCTGACTTGATGTCCGTCATGCTGGAGATAGCAGGTCCATTCCTTCACGAGACAACGCAGTGGTTCGTTTGCGCACATGGACAAGTCTTCAAGAACCACCATATAGGGCTTGCGCTCGCGCCGTGCCGAACGTGCCGGACCGTCTCCGGCATACGCCGCCGGCCTGGCCATGAGACGACAGGCCAGTCCGTGCCTTCCGACCCAGAGACTGCCTGCATGAAGTGCCCACGTTTCGATGGAAGAACAGGGCTGCGGATGGCCGATCGCGATGATCGTCGGTGCGTCCACGGGATCCGTCGGCCTGTTATTCTCCTGCTCCGCCCTGTAGCCGCCGCAGAATCTGTAAACTTTATAAAGCCGGAGCAACTACTATCACGTGGTGACAAACTCGCCCCAAAGCGGGCTTGTGCCAGCACCAAGGATTGTATGACATTCGACGCAGGCTCGGGGAAGGTTATCAGCGACGGTGTTTTGCTTAGCACGGACGCTATCCCCGGCCGCCTGGTCGGGCGGCAGGAACAGGCAGGACAGCTTCTGGTATGTCTGGCGCCCATGCTGAAGGGCCTGCCGCCGATGAATGTCTGGCTCCATGGCCCGCCTGGGAGCGGCAAGACCCTGCTGGCCAAATCGGCCACCGGCGAGGTCTGCGCCTCCGGCGCCAACCGTCCTGCGGTCTACGTCAACTGCTGGCAGCACCGCACGCTGTACAGCGTCTCGCAGGCGATCATTAACGAACTTCGGATTCTCGGAGCTGAGGCTCAAAACACCAACATCAAGCTGGACCGCATCCGCCAGCTTCTCCGCGACCGGCCAATGGTCATCATCCTCGACGAAATCGACCGCCCCATGCCAGCTGCCAGGGAAAACATAGTCCGCGCACTCATCGGCCTGCCCAAGACGGGCCTTCTCTGCATTGCCAACTCAACTCATGCCCTGGCGATGCTCGACGAAGGCGTGGGGTCGCGGCTGAACCCTGTCGTGGTCGAACTTCCCAGATACTCGGCCGCCGACCTTGAGATGATCTTGATTGATCGTGCCGAACAGGCCTTGGTGTCTGGTTCCTGGTCGCACGGCACGATCCGGCAGATCGCGCGGCATGCCGGAGGAGACGCCAGGGTGGCGATCACTGCTCTTCGCCAGGCGGCTGCCGTGGCGGAGGGGAAAGGGCGGCTGCGACTCGATACGAGGTTCGTTCAACACTCCCTGGCAGCGCAACAGTTCATCCGGGAGGAGGCACGGGTGGCCAGTCTGTCGGAGCATGAGAAGATCATTCACGGTTTGGCCGTGCAGCATTCGCCCGTTGGCACGACCGAACTGGCACGGCTGTACGTAGTTCACTGCCGCGCCTGCAACATCCAGCCAATAGCCAGGCGTACGTTCTCAAAGTACGTGGGCCAACTTTCGTCGGCCGGCCTGGTGAGCCTGGGAGGCTACTGCGGCGGCAGCGGTGGCCGGCTGGTGCGGGCCACCTGAAAAAGTGCCCGGCAGAACGAATGTCCGTTTTGAGGGCTCACGTTGTTCACGACCCGCTGCAAATCCAGAGATCCTCACAGCGGCGTGGACCCCCACGCGTACGGTCCCGTGCTTGCACTCCTTGGCGAATAGGGGCCGCTTCCTGTCTGACAGGAAGATCCGGTTGACCAGGTTCTTGGCTGCTGTGGGCGTGATGTCCAGGTGGGAAGCGATGTCTCGGTATGACAGAAAACCCGACTGAAGGCATAACTGGAAGACCCGCCGTTCCTGGGGCGTCAGAGAGCTTGCCACCGTTGCCGGCGACTGACCCGAATGGTTCGGCACGCTAGACCGATATGCGCCGAACGACTCAGCCGACCGGTTCGCCCTGACTGTCTCGTCAAGGCGTGCCAGCAGCGTTTCCTTGAGCTCTGACAGAACCGGCCCAAGATTGCCTGGGACGCGTTGGATGAGTTCGGTGGTGTGGCCGTGGAGGCACCCAGCCTGGCTTCAATCCTCGCAAGCGACTGCCCAACCGACTCATCCGACTCAGGCGACCGCTTCGTCTGGTTCGCCCAGGCCTGCAGGTCCTCAACGTCACGCTGGAGTTGCCAGGCCAGCCGCGCTAATTCGCGTGCGAGGTGCTCCATGCGGATTCATTGGGCTCATGCGCTTAAATAGGTTGAGGCACAGAGGTTCGAATGGCGGAATTACTGGCAAGATGTTCAGGATTTTCTGGCAAGATTTTCAGGGTTTTCTGGAAAGATGCGCAATGCCTTGAAAAGAGGCCGTGACGCACTCCATCGCCGCTGGCCAGAAGAAGAAGATGTCAATACTATATCTATATATAACAGTGTTATAGTTAGAGTACGTCTACCGTCTACAACGAAAGTTTTCTGATTCTGATTTTAAGCCGATCGCATGCAGATGTGGGGGTTGTTTTCAATCCCTTGAAAATGTTTCCAGAAAGTCCCCGCCGTTGTTGATGCGCCCCGGCCCGCCGCTGTAGATGACCAAGGGCTTTCGCCCTCGCAGGGTCGGCAACGCCTGGCGAGCCACCAGGTGGTCTTCCACAAGCTCCCGCAGATACTTCCGCACGGTATCCCGGCCGCATGGCCGCATCCTGCGCTTGTCGAGCAATCTCTTCACTGTGCTGGCCGTCGCGGGGTACTCATAGCCGCCGAGCACGTCGAGTATCTCCCGGCGGAACTCCTCGCGCATTGTCGGTCTGCCTCGCCTCATGTGTTCAGACCTCCCCCGCTCCTC
>Ga0315289_10002671_pt1 | contig 27244 bp, 20 predicted proteins | sample YL17G11_40_MG_FD_203452 | JGI IMG/M metagenome (GOLD analysis project Ga0315289, IMG submission 203452) | Sediment microbial communities from Yellowstone Lake, YNP, Wyoming, USA - YL17G11_40 | ecosystem: Environmental > Aquatic > Freshwater > Lake > Sediment | place: USA: Wyoming | collected...
CGGTGGACGGCACCACGAATGGCGTGTGGTCGAGCAACTCGCTTTCTTGCACGACAGGTCAGTTGAATGCGTGGTGGCAGGTGGACCTGGGCGGATTGTACGACATCAGCGCGATTGAGATCTGGAATCGTACGGATGGGTGCCAGAACCGTCTGGACGATTTCTATGTGTTCGTCTCGGATGCGCCATTTGCCTCGACAGACCCGGCACAGACAGTGAATCAGGCGGGGGTGTGGAGCCAGCACGTGGTACTCCCGGCCGGACCTCGTCCCGATGTTTCGTTGGCGGCGGAGGCGATCGGGCGGTATGTTCGCGTCCAGTTGGCAGACACGAACTACCTGACCCTGGCCGAGGTGAAGGTCTTTGGGCAGGCGGTGGCTTTGGGCAGCAATGTGGCCCAGGGCAAGACCGCGAGCCAGTCGAGCACGCACGCGGGGGCGGCGGCCTCCCGGGCGGTGGACGGCACCACGAATGGCGTGTGGTCGAGCAACTCGCTTTCTTGCACGACAGGTCAGTTGAATGCGTGGTGGCAGGTGGACCTGGGCGGATTGTACGACATCAGCGCGATTGAGATCTGGAACCGTACCGATGGGTGCCAGGACCGGCTGGATGATTTCTACGTGTTCGTCTCGGACGTGCCGTTTGCCTCGACAGACCCGGTAGAGACGGCGAATCAGGCGGGGGTGTGGAGCCGGCATCTGGTAGTGCCAGGGGGGCTGCGTCCGGATGTGTCATTGTGGGCTGGTGCTGTTGGCCGGTACGTTCGGATTCAATTGGCGGATACGAACTACCTGACGTTGGCCGAGGTGAGAGTTTTCGGGGAACCGCTGTAGTATCCCTCCCGACGAGTCACTTGGACGGGGACTCCCCCAATCGGCAAGTCCGAGGTCGGTGCTTATTGGTACGGCCGTGACCGGGCTGCCTCTGCAGGCAAGAGATCGATGTTTACCCACACTTGACGGATGCCATGAGTCGTTGCATCGAGCATCTTCATCCTTCGGAATGAGTACCCACATCGCGGTTTGGACGCGATCCACCTTCGCCGCAGTGTACTGTGTCTCTCCACTCGGACAAGATCGCCGCCGCTGGGGCCAAGGCTACGTTCACCCTGCCGTTACATAAAATCGACGGGTCGGGCAGTTGCTGGGATCTGATCGAGGATGTGCAACAGGCGCGTTTTGATCCAGGAATTGGCACGGAGCGTGAGGGTTAGATGACCCTGGGGCCGACTGAGACGCCCGGCACAGTGCAGCAGAGTCTTACGAAGCGGGTCCACTTCTTCGAAGACCCACAGGCACGTCCGCTTGGCCGTAGTGCCTCGAGCGGGCTGGCCAGTTTGCATTTGCCGTTCCCTCGTCAGGTTGTAGGCAAACAATCCGGCCAGCAGGTAGGTCTGATTGCCGTAGAGGGTACGCACGGGCACGTAATCGAGGTGGCAATGGGATCTGAGTTCGGCGAAGACCCCTTCCTGAGAGCCGCGTCCCTCGTGGAAGGCCGCGACCCGTTTGGCTCTCACGGTCTTATTCGTGACGATCATTTTGAACTCATACCCATACTCATACGGTTCGAACAGGTCCAACTGGATCGGGCCCTTCTGCTGTTGCTTGGCACGGGTGCGGATGAACACGAACCGGAACCGGCGGTCCCAGCATTGGGGTTTCCAGGAGGTCTGGAAGTAGTGTGTCTCGCCGTCCACGCGTCGCCAGCGTCGGCGTTGCTCAATCATCTTCTTGAGTTCCACGAATCGCTCGAAGGGGACGCTGATCGTGAACTCGACCCCCTGTCGCGCAGGAAGCGACGCAAGGCGTCGACGCTTTGGGGCGGTGGCTTGCTTGAGGACTCGACTGACGGTGGCCACCGTGGCAAGCCGCCGAAGCCCCAGGAGGCCTTGGACTAGCGGGTCCTCCCGGTAGTAGTGGCAGTCCTGCAATTCGCAAAAGCCCAGGAGCAGATAAACGATCAACCGCAAGAACACCGTGGCGGGATGAAACACCTTCCCCGGACGTAGCGGCTTGAAGCAGCGACGCAGTCGGCTCTTGAGATCGATGCTCGCGAAGAACTTCTGGAAGATCACCAGCCCGGGGAAGGATGTCAGGGTCTGGTCCTCCAATCGCAGGTGGGGGAGAGCATGGGCTTTACTTCAGATCTGGGATCGGCGATACTTCATGGGGGACCTCCTTGTGCTGTGCCTTGGGTGGTAGTACTCCTGAAGTGTAGACAAGGAGGTCCAGTATGTCCAGAAAAAAACGGCGGACTCTCGCAGAATATTTCAGGTGGCGATGAAGATTCGAAGGCCGGGCAGGACTTCACCGTTGGTGAGGTCTAGAAATCGCTCCCTGCGGTGTGAATTCGTCACTTTTCGCCGATAAAAACCGCACATCCGTGCGACTCGCCTGCGTGCAGTATGCAATCAAAGGGTCAACAAGGACCTGTGCCTCGCTTCAGTAACACCCCACCTCTGACGGCTCCCCATCGGCGGCTCTCGCGTTTGCCGGAACGCGCTCGCAGCCTCCTGCGGCCCTCCGTTCGCGCAGGTCGTGGGCCTGTTTCGTGGCGGATGGGCGGCGGCGAAAAAAATTTTCTCAAAAATGCAAGATTTTGGTTGACGGTTTGGTCTATCAACCATATATTGACGTATAGCTTCCGGTAAGCGGTTGCTGGAAGGATCGTGTAGCGTCCACCCGAGCAGGATGGTCAGCAGACAAGATTCGAGGGGTTGCGTATGGAGCCATTGACAACGAAACAACGGCAGGTATTGGAGTTTGTCGCGGGCCGGCTGGAGGAGAATCTTCCGCCGAGCCAGCAGGAGATCGCAGACCATTTCGGCCTGGTGCAGAACGCCGCCTATCAGTTGGTCGGCTATCTGCGGAAAAAGGGCTATTTGGTCGATGCGGGGGGGCACCGGGGGCTGCGCTTATCGCCGGAATACCTTGCCCAGCGGAGGGAGACGGAGGGGCTCCCGATTATCGGCCGGGTAGGGGCGGGTACGCCGATCCTGGCCGAAGAGAACATCGAGGGCTACGTGAGCGTGGAGAAGCTGTTCGGGCGCAAGGAGGGGACGTTTCTGCTGCGGGTCGCCGGGGACAGCATGGTCGATGAGGGCATCATGGACGGCGACCTAGTCGTCGTCCAGGCCGGCTCGACCCTCGAGGATGGGCAGATCGGGATCGTCCTGCTGGACGAGGAGGCGACGGTCAAGCGGGTGTTTGTGCAGAAGGACCGGATCGCCCTGAAACCGGCCAACCACAAGGCCGGGTATAAGACCAGGTATATCCGGCGGTTCGATAAGGACGTGCGAATTCTCGGCAAGGTGGTCGGCTGTATCCGAACCAGTGTGAAGTAAAAACTCGAAATTCAAAATCCAAAATTCAAAGCTCAAATGACCGAAACGCTTCGCGGGCGGGGTTGTTTTGAAAATTTGGATTTTGGTCATTTGAATTGGGTGCTTCGAATTTCGAATTTTCGCGCCGTTGATGGCTGGACGATGAAGGTTTGTCCTATATATGTCGGGATCGCGGGGTGGTCCTATCCGGACTGGGAGGGGATCGTCTATACGGACCCGAAGGCGGACCAACTGGAATACGTCAGCGGGTACGTCGATTGCATCGAGATCAATAGCTCCTTTTACCGCCCGCCGGTCGAGAGAAACGCGCAGTCGTGGCTGGACAGGACGGCGCGGCGGCCGGAGTTCTTCTTTACGGCCAAGCTGCACCAGAGCTTCACGCACGAGGGCAAGATCGATCCGGTGGTCGTGAAGCAATTCCACGAGGGCTTTCGCCCGTTGCTCGACGCCGGCAAACTCAAGCACCTGCTGGCCCAGTTCCGGTACGATTTCGCGGACCTGCCGGCTAGCCGCGCGCATTTGGGGAAAATTGTCAACCACTTCACAGAGGCTTTTCACATTGTCGTCGAGCTGCGGCACAAATCCTGGGAGAAACCGGAATCGTTAACCTTTTTGCAGAATCTCGGCGTCACCGTCGCCAATTTGGACTATCCGGTCTCGCGGCAATCCTTCAATCTGCAACACGGCACGGTCGGCAAAGACGGCTACTTCCGCCTGCACGGCCGCAACGCGGAAAAATGGTTCAGCAAATCCAGCCGTGATGAGGTCTATAACTATCATTACAACGAAATGGAGTTGGCAGCCATCAAGGAGCGGCTCGACGTTCTGGGCAAGGCCCTCGAGTCGCTCACGGTGATCGCGAATAATCATTTCCGGGGAGCCGAGCTGGCCAACGCCATCGAGTTGAAGGCGCTGGTCAGCGGCCAAAAGCAACCAGTACCAGAGGGGCTCTTGAAAACATACCCAAACCTGGCCAACGTCGCATTGACGAAATAGTCAAACGGGCTTGTGAGTGAACGGAAGTACCAGGATTCGCCACCGCGCTAGAGGTGCGCGCGTCCGGCATTCCTTGGGCTCTGCGGTGGGCATCGCGATGTTCTTGTGTGCAACGTTTCCCTATCGTCTGTCATTTGGTCGAAAGCAGGCACCCTCTATGCGCCGACAGTACCCGATCCCTGCGTCCCGATCCTGATCGAGCGTCCGTTTGACGGGGTGACACAGCCAAGCCGGCGGTTTCACCGGATACATCTTCGATACGGTGTGGTTGATTCGGACGGGGATACTATGCGCATTGCCGCGCTCACATGCCGGAGTTTCTACAGTCTCCTGCGAGGGGCTGTCTCGGTGCTGCGGTGGGTTCAGAAGGCCGCCGAATACGGCTACGGGGCCGTGGCGGTAGCGGACGTCAACTGCATGTCCGGCGTGGCGGATTTGTGCCAAGAGGCCGAGCGGACGGATCTGTGGCCGATCGTCGGCGTGGAAATCCTGACGGCAAGGCAAAGGGCGATCCTGCTGGCCGAGGACGACCGGGGCTATGGGAACTTATGCCGCATTACGACCGCCCGGAACCTGCTGGCGAATTTCGATCTGATCGAGCAGTTGCGGACCGATAGCCGGGGCGTCATCTGCCTTTGTGCCCAGGCGAACTTCATGGAAGAATTGAGAGGGCTCCTGCCGCGCAGCCATCTGTTTGCCGGGTGTCGCGACGTGGCAGAGGCCGAGTCCGCCCGCGCACGGGGCGTGGAACCGGTGGTCTGGACCGGGGCCAACTGGCTCCAAGACAATGACATCGAAGTGGCCAAGCTCCTGGCGCGGATACGGCAACTGAGCGTGTCCGGCGCCGGCCCTGGAGGCCGGGACGGCTTTGACACGCTGGCCCCTGTAAGGGAAGTCGAGGAGAAATTTCGCGCGTGTCCCCGCGCGCTGGCGAACGCGGACCAGCTTGTCGCGCGGTGCCGCTTCCAGTTGCTCAAGGGCAAGCCGATTCTGCCCAGGATCAGGCTCGCCAACGGGACCACCGGCGATCGCGAACTGGCCCGGCTTTGCCACTTGGGACTTGCCCGGCGCTACAGTCCCGCCAGTCACGAAGTCATCAAGCGGCTGGAATACGAGTTGGCGACCGTACGCCAGAACGGCTTCAGTGACTACTTCCTGGTGGTCCATGAAATTGTCAACTTCGCCAAGCAAAACCAGATTCCGGTCGAGGTTCGCGGCTCCGCCGCCGGCTCGCTGGTCGCCCACGTACTGGGCTTCACGCGGGTCTGTCCCGTCGAGAATCGGCTCTACTTCGAGCGATTTATGAACCCCGGCCGGACCGATTGTCCCGACATCGACATCGACTTCTGCTGGCGGAGACGCGATGAGGTCATCCGCTTCTGCTATGAGCATTGGGGCTTCGAGCATGTGGCCATGGTCTGCAATGTCAATCGGTACCGGCTGCGCAGCGCGATTCGCGATGTCGGCAGGGCCTTGGAGCTGCCGCCCGAGCAGATCAACCAGTTGGCACGAGAGGGCAAGATCAAAAGCACCTCCCCCATCTACCGGCTGGCGGAAAAGCTGGTAGGCATTCCGCGCCATCTGGGCGTCCATTGCGGCGGGATCGTGGTCACGCCGGGCCCGGTCTGCGAGATCGCCCCCCTGGAACGAGCAAACAAGGGTGTCATCATCACCCAGTACGATAAGGACGCGGCCGAGGCGGTCGGCCTGGTGAAAATCGATCTATTGGGCAACCGCTCGCTGTCCACCGTGAATGAGGCGATCCAGATCGTCAGAGCCTGTGATAGAGCAGGTGTGACTACAAAACACACCTGTCACCCCCGCGAAGGCGAGGGTCCATCCGATGGGAGTATGGATTCCCGCTTTCGCGGGAATGACAACGGCGGAGTGGCCGCCCACGGCGCTCTCAATGTGTTGGAGTTCCCTAGGGTGGGGCGAAACGGCAGCGGCAACCTAAGCTTTGATCCGAATGACGAAAAGACAGCCAAAATGCTGAGCATGGGCGACAGCCTCGGCGTCTTTCAAAGCGAATCGCCCGGCATGCGGCAGCTTCTGCGCGGATTGAAGGTCAAGAGCAAAAAGGACCTGGCGATTGCGCTATCACTGATCCGCCCCGGCCCGGCTTCGGGCGGCATGAAAAGCGAATTCATCGAGCGGCACGTTCACGGCAAGCCTTTCACGTACCTACATCCCAAGATCGAAAAGCTGCTCGGCGACACCTACGGCGTGATGCTCTACCAGGAGGACGTCATGCGGATCGCGGTCGAGATCGCCGGCTACACCGTGGCGGAGGCGGACCGGTTCCGGTCCGAGGTCTCGAAGAAGGTCTCCGCGGCCCGCGTGCAGGCGCAGTATGTGGACTTCGTCCATCGCCGGGCCGAGCAGGCGGGGATCGAGCGCAGGACCGCCGAGGCCATCTGGGACGAGGTCCTGCGTTTCGCCGCCTACTCCTACTGCAAGGCCCACGCGACCGTCTACGCCAATATCGCCTGGGAAACCGCCTGGCTCAAGGCCCACTACCCGGCCGAGTTCTACTGCTCGCTGTTCAACAATCACCAGGGCATGTACCCCCTGCGGGTGTACGTCTGGGACGCCAAGCGGCACGGTGTGCCGGTCCTGCCGCCCCATGTGAATCACAGCGAGATCGAGTGGAGCCTCCAGAACGGCAGGATTCAAGCGGGGCTGAATATCACAAAAGGACTGTGCGGCCACACCGCGAGGATGATCCTCGAGCAAAGGCAAAAGGCCAAGTTCCATGACCTCGATGATTTGCGCAGGCGGGTGAAGTTCCGCAAGCCCGAATTGCAGAATCTGATTCACGTCGGGGCCTGTGACGGCCTGGGGGCCACACGACCGGCGATGTTGAACCGCTTGCGTTTTGCACCGCCGGCGCCGGACCAATTGATGTTGTTCGATCTCTGTGGGGCGAGCGTCCCCGCTCGCCCAGCAGCATGGGCGTCCCGCCCATGGATTCAGGATCACGGGCAGGATGCCCGTGCTACGCAGTCGTGCGGGGACGCACGACCTACGAAGAGCATCAACACTCTGCCTGACTACGACAGGATCGCGAAACTGAAAGCGGAGCTCGATGTCACGGGGATTCCGTTCTGTATGCATCCGGCGGTGCTGCTCCCCCACCGCTATGTGCCGGCCAATCGGCTGCACGGATTTCTCGATAAAAGGGTCACAGTAGCCGGGTTCGTCGCCACCGCCCGGCGGGCCAGGACGAGCGATAATCGCGTCATGGGATTCGTGACGCTGGAGGACGCCACCGGGCTGCTCGAGGCCAGCTTTTTCCCCGATAAGCTCGCCCTCTACAAAACGATCTGCTCCTCCGGCGGCCCGGTCTGGGTCAGTGGCCGGGTGGTCGAGCACCTGTCTTCTTTGTCGCTCGATTGTTCCAACTGCGGCCGGATCGGGGCCCTCTCGGACGATAGTCCGCGTGCCATGCTACCCTGCTCTTCGCCGCGTGAGGAGCGCGTCAAGAGATAGCATCCCGGCGCCGACCAGGATCAGAAAAAGGCAACCGAGCCACATGCAGAAGTCAACGCGGGCCTCGTGGGCCATGCTCCAGAAGCCGTAACGCGGCAGCTTGGGCAGCGTGAAAAGCCAGAATCCGTGACCGAGCAGGATGGGAACCTTGGTCGAGAGGATGGCCACAGAGATATCGACGAGAAGCGCGAACGCCGCCGGACGAGTGAACAGGCCGAGCAGCACCAGCGCGCCGGCGGCGATCTCGACGGCCCCATGACCTCCGGCGCCGGGATGCCGATCCGGGCGAACCGCCCCACTCCGAGTTCGTCGGGAAGGAGGAACTTCAGGATGCCCTCCGACAGGAAGACCGCCCCCACGAGAATGCGGATCAGCACCGTGGCCGCCGGAGCATTGGATGACAACAACCATTTCATCTTCATGGCCGTTTCCCTTTCTGCCCCCAAACTCCCCTTTTCAGTTTGGGCCCGCTGTCGAGCGAATGTCAATAAGGAAGTTTCTCTCCGCGGCAGTCTCCAGGCTCCGGCATGGTGGCCGATGCCTTTTTTCGCCGGCGACGAGGCGTCCGACATGATGGTTGCCGGACTTCGGCCGGGACACTACAATAGCAGGCGAGCTGCTCGGGGCCACGCCTGTGACGCCTGGTCAGGCACGTCTACGCAGGCGCAGACATCGCACCCGGCACTCCGCGTAAACATGTTCATGCAATTCGATCATGAAGGGGATCATCATGGAAAGACGGGAATTCCTCAAAGTGGCGAGTGCGGCGGCCGGTAGTTGCGCCATTGCGTCGAAGGTTCTTCTGGCCGCCGGGCAGCCCGCGTCGGGCGGGGAGGACAAGGTCGCCGGCTTGCCTCGACGGGTCCTCGGGCGGACCGGTGCCAAGATCTCCGTGGTGGCGTTCCCGGGCTATGCTCTGGCTCAGTTGAGCCAGGAGGAGGCCACCGCCGGAGTGCACAAGGCGTTCGACCAGGGTGTCAACCATTTCGATGTGGCTCCCGCTTACGGTGACGCGGAGGTCAAGATGGGGCCCGCCCTGCAGGGCCTCGACCGGAGCAAGATCTTCCTGTCCTGCAAAACGAAGATGCGGGACAAGGACGGTGCGCGCAAGGAACTGGAGCGCTCGCTCACCCGCCTTAAGACCGACCACTTCGATTTGTACCAGATGCACCACGTTCGCTGGACCAAGGAGGTCCAGCAGGCTCTCGGTCCCGGCGGGGCCATCGAGGCTTTCCTCAAGGCCAAGGAGGAAGGGAAGATCCGCTACATCGGCTTCTCCGCCCACACGACCAAAGGAGCTCTGGAGATGATCAAGAGCTATCCCTTCGAGTCGGTTATGTTCCCCATCAACGTCGTCGACTACTTCGAGTGGGGCTTCGGCAAAGAAGTCATTGAGGCGGCCAGAGAGAAAGGCGTTGCCGTACTGGCCATGAAGGCAATCTGCGCCGGCGCGTGGCCCCAGGGCGCAACACGGACGCGCAAGTGGTGGTACCGGCCCTTCGAGAAGGACGACGAGATCGCTCTGGCGATTCGCTTCGCCCTGTCACAACCGGGCGTTGCCACCACGGTCCCGATCTCCTATCTCGACCTCCTGGACAAGTGCATCACGGCGGCCAAGTCGTATCGACCGATTACCGACGCAGATGTCACCAAGCTGCGTGAGCTGGCGGCCGGCTGCGGCTCGGTCTTCCGCAAAGAAGATGAGCAGGCTGCCGTCGGACACCTGTTCCATGGACCGTTCTGTCCCGGCAGCCCGTACGAATGCGGTGGGTTTATGAACGCGTAGAAGTGTCTCTCGCGTTGTCGTGTGGCGTGGGGGCAATCCCCCGTGGTTGCCCTCCAAGGATGGGCGGGCACGGGGGCCTGCTCCTACGGTGTCGCTACGAACCGGCCAGACGCGGGCTGAGAGCTTGTTTTCTACAGAGGGATGGAGGCCATGCCGCAGCAACGAGAAACCATGTGTGTCATTCTGATCTCGGCTCTCATCGGGATTGTCTGCGATGCCCAGCCTCGGCCTGAGCATGGACTGCGGTACACGACGCCAGCCCTGGTCTGGGATGAGGCGATGCCTCTGGGCAACGGGCTGCTGGGGGCCCTGGTCTGGGGTGACGGCACGCCGCTGCGGATTTCGCTGGACCGCACGGACTTGTGGGACCTGCGGCCGGTGCCGGAGTTCCATTCGCCCGAGTACTCGTACCAGATGATGCGGCAGTGGGTCAAAGAGGGCCGAATCGACGACCTGCACCGGCTGTATGACAAGCCCTACGGCTACCCCGGCCCGACGAAGATTCCGGCCGGCCGGATCGAGCTGACTCTGGGTGAGAATCGCGAATTTCAGAGGGCCGCGCTGGATATCGCTAAGGCGGATGCCGAGGTGCAGTTCGGTGAGGGTGTTGTCGCACGCGTGTTTGTCCATGCGGCCGAGCCCTTGGGCGTTATTCACGTCACCGGCAAGCCGGCCGCCGTCTCGCTGATCGCACCGCCCTTCGCCGGCAAAGTCACCGAGGAGGCCGGAGCGAACAAGATCAGTGCCGGCGACTTGGCGACGCTGCGCTATGACGCGCCGGTCCAGCAAGGCGGCGAAACGTGGACCGGTTACTTGCAGAAGGGCTGGGGCGACTTCAGCTTTGCCGTGGCCCTTGTCTGGCGAACCTCCGGTCGGGATTGGCTGGGCGTCTGGTCGATCTGCACCTCCAAGGACTCGGCCGATCCGCTGGCCGCCGCCCGGAAACGCTGCGAAGCCGCACTCGATGAGGGGCTTGATAAGCTGGCCTGGGAGCACGAGCAGTGGTGGTCTTCCTATTGGAACCGGGCGTCGGTCTCCGTGCCGAATCCCGTCATCGAGCGGCAATGGTACCTGGAGACGTACAAGTTCGGTGCAGCCGCCCGGCCGGACACGCCACCGATCACGCTGCAAGGGCCCTGGACCGCGGACGACATGAAAATCCCGCCCTGGAAAGGCGACTATCACCACGACCTGAACACGCAACTGAGCTATTGGCCCGCGTACAGTGGCAATCGGCTGGAAGGGGCGTCCGGCTACGTCCGGTGGCTCTGGGCCACGAAGGAAAACGCCCGCGCCTGGACGAAGCGTTTCTTCGATCTGCCCGGGCTGAACGTGCCGATGACCGCCGATCTGGAGCAGAACCAGATTGGCGGCTGGCATCAGTACACCCACTCCGCGACAACCGCCGCCTGGCTCGGACAGCACTTTTATCTCCAATGGCGCTATGGCCTGGACCGGCAATTCCTGGCCCAGCGCGTGTATCCCTGGCTGCGGGACACGTCGGTCTTTCTGGAGGCGGTGACGGAGAAAGGACCCGATGGCAAGCGAGTTCTGCCGCTCAGTTCCTCGCCCGAGATCAACGATGACCGACTGACCGCCTGGTTCCCCTCGATCACCAACTACGATTTGGCGTTGATTCGCTGGACCTTCGAGAAGACCGGCGAGCTGGCGCGGGAACTCGGCCATGCCGACGACGCGGACCATTGGCGCCGCGTGCTCGGGGAGATGCCGGACCTGGCTGTCGATTCCAACAGCCACAAGCTGCTGGTGGCGAAAGACTACCCGCTCCCCTCCTCGCACCGGCATTTCTCGCATCTGATGGCGATCCATCCGCTGGGCACGATCCGTTGGGAGAACGGCCCGACGGACCAGGCGATCATCAAGGCCTCGCTGGCCGATCTCGAGGCCAAGGGCACCGCCGCCTGGTGCGGCTACAGCTTCTCGTGGCTGGCAAACCTGGCCGCGCGGGCGCGGGACGGGGAGAAAGCCGAGCGGGCGTTGCAGGTCTTTTCGGAGGCTTTCTGCCTGCGCAACGGCTTCCACTGCAACGGCGACCAGTCCGGCAAGGGCTACTCGAGTTTCCGCTATCGCCCTTTCACCCTGGAAGGCAACTTCGCGGCGGCGGCCGGACTCCAGGAGATGCTTCTGCAAAGCTACAGCGGGACGGTTCGCGTCTTCCCGGCGGTCCCGGCAAGCTGGAAGGACGTCTCCTTCCGGACCCTGCGTGCCGAAGGGGCCTTTCTGATCTCCGCCACGCGCAAGGATGGTATCACGCAGCAGGTCGAGATCGTCGCCGAAAAGGGCGGGCTGCTCCGTCTGGAGAACCCATTCCCCGGGCCTTCCAATACTGTGGCAGGCATTGACGCCAGCAATGCCAAGGTGGACGGGAAGGACTTCCTCATCCGGACCGCGCCCGGACAGAGGCTCATCCTCACACCCCGATAGGGGAATCATTGAGCATGGGGGAATGAAAGGTGCGGCGTGGACGGCACTCTTCGCATCGTGATTGGCGTTATCCTCGCGGGGCTGGCGATGTCCCTGGGCTGGGGCATTCGCGGCGACTATGGTCATGAAGCCGGGGCGATGATCCCCGGGGCCATGCTGGGCCTGTCGATCTGTCTGGCCTCGGGCCGGGAAGATTGGTGGCGGCGGGCGAGCCTCATGGGAATGTGCGGAGCCATCGGCTGGGCCTTCGGCGGGCAGATGAGCTATGCCCGGATCACCGGCTACACGGCCAGTTCCTCACTGCCCGATGTCTTCTACGGTTACGCCTGCCTCTTCGTCATCGGCGGCTTGTGGGCCGGCATCGGGTCCGCCATCCTCGCGCTGAGCGTCACGCGGCCGGCCGCGTTTCTCGAGCGATTCGCTCGTCCCCTGGCATCTCTGTGGCTGGTCTGGTTTGCTCTGAGCCTGAGCCGGGCGACATCGTGGCTGTCGGATCGATGGTCGCTGAACGACACCGACTGGGTGGGAGCCATTTCGGCGTTGGCCGTCGCGGGCACGTGGGCGCTCCTGTTCCCGCCGGACCGCAGCGCCTGCGGCTTGATCGCGGTGCTGGCCGGCGGATGGTGGGCGGGCTACCTGGTCCTGACGGCCCTGCTCGGCCTGCACATGACGCCGCCCCGCAGCGACAACTGGGCGGGGTGTGTTGGCCTGTTCACCGCCCTGCTGCTGTACCTGCACCGGCGCCAGGACCGAGCGGCCGGCATGCTCGCCGGATACGGTTTCTGGATCGGCGGGATGGGCTTTGTCCTCGGCAACATCCTGAACATGCTGGGACGGGCCCAGTGGGGCCCGGTCGGCCGATACGAAGTCCTGCACGGCCTGGATTACTGGAAATGGATGGAGCAGTCGTTCGGGCTCCTCATGGGACTGGGTGTGGGCGCGGTCTTCCTCGGACGGGTCGGCCCCCGCTTGACGTCGCCCGTTGAGGAAGGCGGCACGAAGCGCCTGCGCCTCGTGGCACTCGTGCTGCTGCTCATTGTCATGATGTGGGCCAATCTGTTCAAGAATGTGAGGAATTGGACCAGCCACAAACAGATTCCCGACGTGGTTCTCGGCCTGGGTTCCTCCTGGTGGCTTCTCCTGATTGGGATACTGCTGTCCGCCACGGTGGTGGTCGCCCTGGTCCGGCACGGCCGCCGGCGGCTGGCTCTGTCTCCGGCCGCGGCTTTCGGGCGGGGACAACTCCTGTTCTTGCTCGTGACATGGGTCCCGGTCGTGGGCGCGTTCACCCAGGCCATGCCCGGCCTGTCCGGCCGCGGCGTCTTCCTCGTCCACGCGAGCTTCTGGATCGCCGCGGCCCTGGTCTCCCTGATCGCCGTGAGCCTGCCGCCGGAGAGCGAACACCGGAGCGCCGCGCCGCACGCCGCCTCCGCGGCCTCCTGGCGGCTCGGACGCGGCTTCTGGATCCTTCTTTTGCTGACCCCAATTATCCTGTATTGCGCCGCCCGCCTGACCGTCGCCGCGCACGCGGAACCGCTGCCCGGCAGCGCCTTGCGCTTTGCCGAGACAATCTTGCCAAATTAAGCATTTTCCCTAATAGACGCTGACTACGGAGCACGGTATATCATGGCCGCAGTGTGTCGCGGGCCACGGTGACCTGGGAGTCCCGTCTGAGGGTCGCAAAGGCCCGTGACGGAAAGAGCGTTCGCATTTGTGCTATCACAACGGGCCAAGGAGGGCTGAAACATGGAGTCGCCAACACTGTTGGACAAGCGGGTCTTCACGCCGCAGACCTGGAACGAGCTGAAGCAGGACTTGTCGCTATCGCGCCGCCAGGCCGACGTCGTCGAGCAGCTTCTGCAGGGACACTCGGACAAGCAGATCGCGCGCGAGCTGCAGATGTCCGTGCCCACGGTGCGCACGCACCTGTGCCGGCTGTTCTCCCGCTTCGGCGTCGAGGATCGGTGCGAATTGATCGTGCATGTCTACGCCCGGTCGCGGGAGAAGTGTGTCGCCTCCGGCTGCCCCCGCGCCCAGTAGCGTCCGCCGTGGCGGAAGCCACCGGAACCGACCGCCGACTGCGGTCCACGCGAGGCACGGGACGGCACGGCGCAGTTAGCCTGACAGGTGGCCTAGCAGGTGCCACGCCCAGGCGCATCGTGAGCGTGCTTGTCGGGGGGGTGCTTCTTGTGCCGGAAGATGCGCTCCCCTTGATCCATCGACTTCGCTCAGGATATGGTTTGGGCGTCGCACCCGGCCTGGGTTCTGCCAGGCCGAGGCTGGTTCTCCGTCTCTGCTGCCCGCCGGGGTCCCGCCCTGCGGCGGGCCTGTCATTCCTGCCGCACGCAGCCTCTTTTCTCTTGAGTCACCCCACGGAATGTGGTACAGATACAGGGTGAGAAAAGTATGCGCTGTGTTCCGGCAAGGTTTCCGGCTGTCCTGTCTATGGTTGGAGGAAACGTAACGGTGAACAAGGCTGCACCGGCGAACGCGACCATCCCCGCTCCTGCCTGGCGCAACCGATATTTCTGCTCGATTTTCGCGCCTGGGAGGGATGGAAAGGAGGTGAGGTCCGGCCTGTCAAATCGTGTGCGATACCGACGTACTGGGTGGGTCTGACCGGCTGCGCGGCCGCAGCCCGGTCCTGTGATGGGAATAAGGAGGACAACGATGTGCAGAAAAGTGGTTCTTTCGCTGGCTCTTTTGGGCCTTTGTGCGGCGACCGCCGCGGCGGCGGGCGGCACCGCGGCCAAAAATCCGGAACCGAAGAACGGCGCCGTCGGCGTGACCATGCCGCTGCTGAAGTGGACGAAGGGGGACCTGGCGCTGTTTCACAACGTCTACCTCGGCACGACGCCGGATCTGACCGAGGCGAACCTCGTCGCGTCGCGTCAGCCGTTCGAAATGTACTACCATGTGACCGGTCTCACGCCCGGCGCCACCTACTACTGGCGGGTCGATGAGATCGAGATGGACGGCGTCACGATGCACCCCGGCAACGTCTGGAGCTTCGTCGTCCAGGACGTGAAAGCCTACTATCCCGGCCCGGCCGACGGCGCGGCCGACGTCGTGCTGGCCCCGACGCTGACCTGGATGCCCGGCACCGCGGCGACGAAGCATCATCTGTACTTCAGCGCCAGCCAAGACGCCGTCAGCCAGGGTGCCGCCGAAGCGGACAAAGGCACGCTGGATCTGGACGTCACGAAGTTCGCCCTGACGGACCTGGAGAGCCTGACCACCTACTACTGGCGCGTGGATGAGGTCCTGAGCGACCAGACTGTGCGGACCGGCCCGGTGTGGAAATTCACCACGTTCATCTTCGTGGACGATTTCGAGAGCTATACCGATGATGAAGGCAGCCGCATCTATGAGACCTGGAGCGACGGTTGGACGAACAACACCGGCTCGCGGGTCGGTCACCTGGAGGCCCCCTTCGCCGAGGTACTGGTCATTCACGGCGGCAAACAGGCGATGCCGCTGGACTACAACAACGTGGCGGCACCGTTCTGCTCCGAAGCCGAGCAGGTCTGGGCCACGCCCCAGGACTGGTCGGCCGCCGGCGTCAGCACGTTGACGCTGTACTTCCGCGGCACGTCCGCCAACGGCGCGGACCGGCTCTACGTGGCGATCACCGACAAGAGCGGCAAGGTCGGCACCGCCGTCTATCCCACCCCCAGCCGCATCGCGATGCCGGCCTGGACGCGGTGGGAGATTCCGCTGAGCGACTTCACGGCGGCGGGCGTGAATCTGGCCACCGTCAAGAAGCTGGTCATCGGCATTGGAGACCGCAGCAGCGCCAAAGCGGGCGGTGTCGGCGTGCTCTACCTCGATGATATCTACGTGGGTGGCCCGGGCGCCGCTCTGGGGGAGGTGGCCCTGTTTGCCGAGGACTTCGAGGGCCTGAAACTGGGTCCGAAAGTGGATGAAGGGCTGGCGGGCGCCAATGTCTGGACGAAGCAGGCCCCGCCGGGCTGGGTCCATGACGATAAAGGCGTACCGGGCGTCGGGACGCCTAATGACGGCGTCACCGAGTGGGCCGGCTGGAGCTTTACCAACCGGCTCTGGTGGGTGCAGACGGCGGGCGATCAGGACCGCTCCCAGTTCACCAAGGGCGTGGGCACGATAGCCGTCGCCGACGACGATGAGTGGGACGACTCAGGCCACCCCAGTTGGGAGACAGCCGGGTATTACACGACTTATCTGAGCACCTCGCCCATCGACATCTCCCCGGCCAAGCCCGGCACACTCAAGCTGAAGTTCGACTCGGCCTGGAAGCCGGAGTGCTTTGACGACGGCCCCGGCACGAACAACCAGACGGCGCAGGTGACGGCTTCCTACGACGGCGCCAAGGCGGTGGAGGTGCTCCGCTGGCAATCCGACTCCGGCAGCCCGTATTACCATCCGAACGCCACGAATGAGACGGTTGTCCTGCCCCTCGACGCTCCCGCCGGAGCCAAGACGATGGTTCTGACCTTCGGCCTCTTGAATGCCGGCAATGACTGGTGGTGGTCCATCGACAACGTCGAGGTCACCGCCGCAACGAAGTAAATCGCGTCCCGCTCGCGTAGCGGACTCGATCTTTGTCAGTCTTCACACGGGGCCTGTGCCACCCGGCACAGACCCCGCTTTTCTATCAGGCAGTGATATGTGACAAAGCACAAGTGATAAGCAGGAACAACAAATCCGCCTCGTCACTTGTCACCTCTCGCTTGTCCCCTCTCGCCCCCCGCTGCCACCGACAAAGGAATCCTCGGGAATCAGACCTCACACAGTCCCGTTCTCCCGGGTGTTGGGCCGTGATCGGGGGAGCACCAAAGATACGCCCGCAGGGCGGAAAATTTTGCGCCCCGATCGAGTGCTCCGAGACTGCGTCCGCGAAAGACGGCGTCAGCACCGGTACACCCCGGCACTTATAGGAACTCCGCCGAATCCCTCCCGGGCCGGCCGACCGGCCTTGACATCAGCCTCCAAATCGGATATCGTATAGAGACAATCGGACTGGGGGTAAAATACGACGTGGGGGAAATCCCTCCATCGGAGTCCGCCTCGGTCGGCATGGGGTTTTCGCCGGTGTCGCTCCGCAAGCCTGAGTAGCGTTGCGCGGGGCCGGCCGGACCGGTAGGTTTCGGAATCGTGCTATGAGTCTGTGTCCAATGTTGGCCGTGTGCGTTCTGCTGGGAGCGGCAGGCGATCAAGGCGCGAAGGGAGCCGCCGAGGACATGCTGGCCGCGCCGCGCTGGGAGATCGCACCGGAAATCTCCGTTTTTCAATACCACGAGCCGGGCATGATGAAGGAGAAGGGCATTCTGTACGGCGTGGCCGGCGCGTACACACACGAGCACGGGCGTGACCTCGTTCGGATCGAGGGTGAGTTCGCCCTCGGCACCATGGACTACGAGGGTTCGCTCCTGGATGGGACACCCTACCGGATGGACGATTGCCACGATTACCTGCTGAATCTGCGGCTGTTGTGGGGACGCCGGTGGGAGGCCAAGGGCTGGGACCATCGATTCCACGCCGGGCTCGGGTATCGGGGTCTGAACGACGACGCGACGGATGACCCGTTGGGCTACGACCGGCAGTCCGCCTACTTTTACGTCCCGCTGGGCCTCAAGACGTATCACGACTTGGCCGGCCGTTGGCAGATCGGGCTCGGCGGCGAGGTCGATCTGCTGCTCCTGGGGCTTCAATTCTCCCAGGTCTACAACAACGGCGTGCTGACGAACATGCAGTGGCCGGGGGTCGGGGCGCGGGTTTCGGTGGAGTTGCGCCACCGGGCTCCCTCGGTGGATCTGGCGCTCGCGCCGTTCCTGCAATACTGGTGGGTGGACGATTCCACGGCCGCCCACGGCTGGTACGAGCCGCGGAACGACAGTCTCCAATACGGCCTGAGCCTGATCTGGCGCTTCTGATCCGGCGGGTAGGCTCTGGCGTCACGTTCCTCCGGCCGTAGAAACCCGCAGGAACGAACCCGGCAGGATAGGCGGCAAGCCCCAAGCCACAACTGCGAGCCCCCTTCCGACATGTCACATCTCCCTCATCATTTGTCCCCTCCCGGATCGCGTACCTGATACGGTTCCGTTTCCTCCCACCCGTCAATCCCTACGAACGATTCTTGAAGGTTTTTGCGGCGGATGGACGAAATTTTTCCTACGGCTGAGGTCGCGACGAGAGAGCGTGTTCGCGGGCGCGGGTAGGCTCTCGTCGGCGGCGTCGACCATTCAGGGTAGCACGATGAGTGTCTTGCAGATGTTGGTGGTCGGCGTTTTGCTCACAGCGGGGGAAGGCCGGCAGGCGAATGGGAACGTGGAGGAGGTGCTGACCGGGCCGCGGTGGGAGGTCGCGCCGGAGGTGTCCTATTACCGCTACACGGAGCCGGGCACCATGAAGACCGACGGCCTGCTGTACGGCGTGGCCGCCTCCTATACACGCTACCGGCCGCGCGGACTGTTCCGGGTGGACGGCGAGTTCGCGGTCGGCGCGGTGGACTACGAGGGCTCGCTCATGGACGGCATGCCCTACACGATGAAGGACAGTTACGACTTTCTGCTCAATCTGCGGCTGCTCTGGGGACGGTCGTGGCCGGTGGAGGGCTGGGACAGTCTGGTTTACGCCGGAGTGGGATACCGGGGCCTGAACGATTGCTCCATCCAGGACCCGGCGGGCTACGACCGGCAGTCCAATTACTTCTACCTGCCGCTGGGGCTCAAGACGTACCATGACTTGGCCGGCCATTGGCAGATCGGGGTCGGCGGCGAGTTCGACCTGCTGCTCCTGGGCGTTCAGTTCTCCGGCGTCGAGGGCAACAGCGCGGTAGTCAACCTCCAATCGCCAGGATTCGGGGCCAGGGCCTCCGTCGAGTTGCGTCACCGGGCCAAGTCCGCCGACCTGGCGCTCGCGCCGTTCGTCCAATACTGGTGGGTCGAGGAGTCCAACACTTCCGACGGCTGGTACGAACCCCGCAACAACACCATCCAATACGGCCTGAGCCTGATCTGGCGGTTCTGAGCCGCGTCAGGCGCTCTTGAGGAGGCTGGCGGCCGAGGCATCGGTCTTGACGACAATTTCCTGCGTCGTGAACGGGATCGTCATGCCGTTCTCTTCGATTGCCACCTTGAGCTTCTCGGTCAGATCGAAGTACACCGGCCAGTAGTCGTCGGCTTTGACCCACGGGCGGACGGCGAAGTCCACGCTGCTGTCGGCCATTTCCTTGACCGCCACCTGCGGCGCCGGGTCCGGCAGAATCCGGGGATCGGCGGCCAGGACCCTCTCAATCACCTGCCGGGCCTTGCGCAAATCGTCATCGTAGGAAACGCAAGCCGTCAGATCGATGCGCCGGGTCCCGTTGATCGTGTAGTTGAGGATGTTGCCGCTGGTGACTTGGCCGTTCGGAACGATGACCCGGATGTTATTCGGGTCATTGAGGACCGTATTGAACACGTGGATCGCCTGGACGGTCCCCGAGACACCAGAGATCTCCACGAAATCGCCGACACGGAATGGCTTGAAGACCAGCAAGAGGACGCCGGAAGCGAAATTGGCCAGGGAACCCTGCAGGGCCAAGCCTACCGCCAGACCCGCCGCACCGAGCACGGCGACGACCGAGGCCGTCTGGACCCCCACCTCGGCTAAGGCGGCAATGACGATAAACACCAGCATGGCCGTGTAGGCCAGATTATCGATGAAAGGCACCAGAGTCGGGTCCACTTTGGCCTTGGTCAGAGCCTTGCTGAGCAAGGACGAGACAGACTTCGCCACCCATCGGCCCACGAAGAAAATCGCCAGGGCGCCGACGAAGTTGAGCCCATATTGGACGACCAGGGCGTACATTCGGTTCATGATCTCGTGAACGTTGCCGGAGAGAATCGGGCTGGCGCTGGCGCCGCCTTCGCCCGTCGCCCCGGCCGGACCGCTCGCGGCGGCCAAAGCCGCGTTCGACCCCACCAGCACAAACAAGAAAGCCAATCGTGAGACCCCCTGAACAGCCTGTCGCACCATTCTCATCGGACTACTCCAATCCTGAACAAACCTGCCTGAAACAATCCCTTGTCAGTGCCACAAGCCTATTCTTCGGCCGAAGACCCTGAAAAACTCAACTATCCAGGAAACCCACCACAAATTCAAGGCGTTTTACGCAGCCGCCTCAGCCAAATCGGGGGGATTCCTTAGGGCAGCCCGCCCACGTTCCACGTCCCTCGTTTCGTTGTGTGACTGCCGCGCCTCCGGTTTCGTCGAGGAAGGTCGATGCGAATGGGAAACGTGGGAGTTCACAGCCTGGAGGGTCGTTGGGGCACTTCGCCCGATAATCTCACAGAAAACACACCAACGAGACCTGGTAGCTTCGCATCACTTCTCGGTTTGAGATCATAAAGCGGCTGATCTTGGTCAACACCGGTGGGGAGTTATCATGGTTGAACGCGGCGTCCACCCCCTGTTCATCACCGTGGCAATACAGACGTACAATCGCGCGGCCACCTTGACGGAGACGCTGGAGAGCTTGCGTGAGCTGCGCTGCCCCCAGACCGCCGACTACGAGATTCTGGTGGTGGACAACAACAGCAGCGATGACACCCCAGAGGTGATCCAAAAGTACCGGGACCGCCTCGCCCCACGCCTGCGCAGCGTCGTCGAACCCCACCAGGGACTGAGCCATGCGCGCAACCGCGCCTTGCGGGAAGCCCAGGGGCAGATTGTGTCGTTCCTTGACGACGATGTCATCGTGGACCCGGATTGGCTGTCGGCGGTGGCCGCCGCCTTCGAGGAACACGCGGCCACCGTCGTAGGCGGACGGAGTTACCTGATTTTCCGCTCCCAGCGACCCGCGTGGTTGCCCCGGCACTACGAGTTCTTCCTGTCTCGTCTGGACTATGGCGATCACGTCATCGTGGACACAGACAACGATCTCTATGGGCTGAACTTCTCGGTCCGCAAGGACGTGGCGCTGCACGTAGGAGGATTCAACCCTTCGCTGGGGCGCTGCGGCCCGGCCTCCCTCCGTTCCGGAGAGGAGTCCGACCTTCTGCGAAAGATCCGCGCCGGCGGCGGCGTGGCGGTCTACGAACCCCGAGCGGTCGTCGGGCACATCGTCCTGCCGGAGAGACTGACCATAGAGTGGTTTCTCCGGAGGGCCTTTGCCGCCGGTGTGGATACGGAGACCATGCATCTGTCGGACGGGCAAAGCACCCGGGCGTCTGAGCCTTTTGTGCATCTGCTGCGGTGTTGCGGAAGCGTTGTACGCAGCGTCGTCAGGGGAGAGATCCTGGCCCCGGTGCTGTTCGGCAAAATCCTGGCGGTCACCGGGGCCTTGGGGTCCCTGTACGCGAGTCTCCGGCGCTTTCGGCGTGCCTCTCGTGAAGCGGACTCACAGGGGCTCAGGGTGAGGCTTCTGTGCCGCGACCGGACGGTTTCCCGAGACTTCCAACCGCGCGACGCAGCCGCTGGAGCCCCTCGGTGAGAATGCGGCGCGGACAAGCGAAGTTCAGCCGCACGAAGCCCTCGCCTTGAAACTCCCGGCCGTCGAACAGCGCGACGCCGAATTGCTCGAAGAAGCGGGCGGGCTTGGGCAGACCCAACGCCCGCGTGTCGATCCAGGCCAGGTAAGTCGCCTGAACGTCGTCCATTGACAGACCCGCGACTTCTTCGTTGATGAACCGCCGGACGATCTCCTTGTTGCCGCGCAAGTAGTCGATCAGGGCCGAGCGCCAGGGCTCGCCGTCACGATAAGCGGCCAGGCAGGCGGTGTAGCCCAGCACATTCGTACCGGGGACCATGCCCTCGCGCACCCTCTTGAACTTGGCGCGCAGCTCAGGATTCTCGATGATGGCGAAGGCGCAGTTGAGCCCCGGGATGTTGAAGGCCTTGCTCGGCGCCATGAGCGTAATCGTGCGTGCGGAGACTTCGGGGCCCAGCGTCGCGGTCGGCACGTGCGCCCCGCCGTCGAGGATCAGGTCACAATGAATCTCGTCGGAGCAGATGACGATATCATGCGCCACGCAGATGGCGGCGATGCGCTCGATCTCTTGACGCTCGTATCTTCGGCCCACGGGATTGTGCGGATTGCACAGCAGCAGAATGCGTGTCCGTGACGATATCTCCCTCTCGAATCTCTCGGCATCGAACGTGTACAGATCCCACTCCCGCCGCAGGGGAATGGTCCTCAGCGTCTTTCCACATCGGGGCGGCGAGGTCAGAAAGGGCGGGTATATCGGCGTGAACGTCGCCACTTCATCACCCTGGCTTCCGTACGCCTGGCACACCACGTTCAACGCCGGCACCACGCCCGGCAGCCACACGAGCCATGACGGCTCGATTTCCCACCGGTACTTCTCCCGCATCCGCGTTACCACCACCCGCACGAGTTCCGGCGGCGGCGACGCATAGCCGAAAATCCCCTGCTCCACCCGCTTGTGCAGCGCTTCCACAACGGGCTCCGGCGCCCGGAAATCCATGTCGGCCACCCACATGGGGATGACGTCCCGGTCCTTGTACCGGCCCCACTTCAGGCTGTCGGCACCCCGCCGGTCGTGCACCGTGTCGAAATCAAAACTCATCTTTATTCGCCTTCACTCTCATCGTTTCTGTGCCGCGCAGCAGTCATCAACTTACAGCCGCATCATACCCGCCCCACTGTCGATATGCCAGCCGCTTGGCGGTGGCGGTGGGGCCGACTACACTCCATGGGGCCCCCTCGGTACTTGTCATGCTGAGCAACGCGAAGCATCTGGGCCGCAAATGGAAACAACGCTTGTTCTTGTGCGCGGCCCAGATCCTTCGCTGACACTCAGGATGACAGAACGCGCCCGCCCTGCCACGAAATGTCGTCGCACATGGCGGGACGGACCTTCGGGCTTGATTGCCCGGGTCGAGTTGGCTATATTCAGCCTCGTCGTACGCAACTACCGGATGGGCACACGCTTTTCGCTGAGGTGCGGATGGAGCTGACAAAGGAAGACCAGGGGGCCTTGGACAAGCTGCAACAGCTTGCCAAGGAGAACAAGATCAAGATTGCCGGCGGCACGATGCGGCGAACCTCGTCACGCTTCTGTCTCGGCGTCGAGCACGGCGACTACAACGGCACCGAGCTGTTCGGCGTCGGGACCGACCGGTTCATCTGGCTGGCCTACCGGCCCAACGGCACGAACAAGGTCCGGCTCTTCAGCGGCAATTTCCCCCACGACGGCCGGATCGAGTACACGATCGGCAATGTCCCGGCGCCCAAGTCGGCCGCCATCGCCGAGACCTGGGGCCGGTTTCCGTATGGAATCGACTACATTCTCCGGCGGGAGGGATTCAAGCTCAAGCAAGGCATCGACGGTGTTCTCTTCGGCAATATCCCCGGCGGCGGCATGAGCCGCTCGGCGTCGCTGTGCGTCAATCTGATCCTCTCGCTCTTCGACGTCAACGAGATCGAGGTCGAAAAGCCGGTGCAGATCGTCGATCTGGCCCAGGCGGTCGAGAACGACTACATCGGCTCGCCCTGCGGCAAGCTCGACCAGACGATGGTTCTGTTCGCCAAAGAAGGCATGGGGACCTACTACAACCCGAAGGACCGCTCCATCGAGTATGTGCCCATCGGTCCGGCGGCAACGGACTTTCGCATTGTCGTTCTCGACACCGGTACGGACCGGCCCGGCCTGGAGAAATCGACGTACGCGATTCGCCGAAGAGAGTGTGAAGAGTTGGTCGGCATCCTGCAAAAGGCCGGCTTCCAGATCACTTGCCTCGCCGACATCAAAGACGAGGCCTTGTACCGCAAGATCATGGACCAGTTCGGCAAGAGCCATCCCAACCACTGCGCCCGGCTCAACTACATCTTCCACGCCCAGCAGCGCTTTTACCGGATGATGGACGCTTGGCGGTCGGGCGATATTGAGACGGTCGGCACGATCTTCCGGCAGGACGGGCTGGGTCTGCGGGACGACTACAAGATCTCCGGGCCGGAACTGGAGACGATGTGCGATGCGGTGCGTACCGTGCCCGGCGTGCTCGGTGAACGGATGTTGGGAGGCGGCGACAAGGGGGCCTCCGGCGCCCTGGTCCGGGCGGAAACTGTCGAGGCCGTGAAGAAGGCGGTGGCCGCCGCGTATCCGCGCAGCCGCCCCGCGTACCAGGACAAATACGCCGCACACGTCTGCAAAGTCGTGGACGGCGTTCGGGTCTGGCCGTCCGTGATTTGAAAGTTACGATTTGAGATTGACGATTTGCGCTTCGCGAATAGTGAATATGAAATCTGAGATCCTTCACGGCGTCTTCACCGGGACGGTCACGTCCAACGGGCGAATCCGCGAGTGCTTCTGGACGATGAACCTGGAGTTCACCGGCGCGGGCGCGCGGGCCTTTGCGAAGTTCCGGCCGGGGCAGTTCGTCCAGGTGGAGGTCTCGCATCTGGGTCTGCCGGACGAAAGCCTGATCGCGCCGGAGCTGCGCGACGCCTCCAAGCGAAACATTCTGCTGCGCCGGCCCTTCAGCTTCGCGGATGTGACCGCCGGCCCGGACAAAACTACCGCCGAACTCCTCTATTGCGTGCTCGGACCGGCCTCGGTCCGGCTGACCACCTTGAGGCGTGGCGATTCGCTCAGCTTCCTCGGGCCGCTCGGCAACGGCTTCCAAGTGCCGCCCGGCAAGCGGCTGGCCCTGCTGGTCGTAGGCGGCATGGGCGCCCCGCCGATCCGCTGCCTCGCGAAGCTCCTCCGAGCCGAGCATCCCGACACGAACGTCATCGCGTTCGTAGGCGCCAAGACGGCCCAGTCGCTGCCCTTTGAGGGCCATTTCGAGAACGTGCCGGAGCACATCGACTTTCTCGTCCCGGCGTTTGCGAAATTCGGGATTCCGTCCGCCGTGACCACGGATGACGGCTCCGCAGGCCGTCGCGGCTTCATCACACAGCGGCTCGGGGAATGGTTGGACGACCAACGCGATTGCACGCCCCAAACTACCATCATCTACGCCTGCGGCCCGGAGGCCATGCTGGCGGCGGTTGCTCGCGTCGCCGCACAACGGAACATCGATTGCCAGGTCAGCATGGAGCGGCGGATGGCCTGCGGCATCGGCGTCTGCCAAAGCTGTGCCGTCGAGTGCCGGGTCGAAGGCTCGAACGAGACGGTCTACAAGCTCTGCTGCCAGGACGGCCCGGTCTTTGACTCGCGGGCTGTAGTCTTTGGCGAGTGAACCGACCGTCTTATGAGATCGGTCTGCACATCCGTTCGAGGCGGGCATGGCGCTCCAGCGATTTGTCTCTTTCGAGAAAGGTCGGAACCGAGTATATTGGACTCGTACGTGTCAGAGACTCGATAGACAGAAGACAGGAGCCGTATATGAGCCCAAGGACAATCGACGACAACAAGTTGAAGGCACTTCTGAAGCAGGCCCTGCTTGAGCTGTTGGAAGAAAAGAACGAGCTCCTCTTCAACGCCCTGACAGAGGTGGTTGAGGAAATCGGATTGGTCAAAGCCATCAAGGAAGGTCAGACCAGTCCGATCGTGGATGAAGCACGTGTGTTTGAAGCACTGGAGCGCGAGTCTTGAGAGTCCTCTTCCGAGAGAGTTTCCTGAAGGACATCGAGGCACTCCAAGACAGTGCGTTGAAGAAGCGCATTCGGAAGGCTATAGCGCAGGTGAAGGAGGCTACCGCACTGAAAGACGTCGGAAACATCAAGAAGCTCAAAGGCGGCGACTTGTACTACCGGATCAGGATGGGCGAGTACCGCATGGGCTTCGTTCTGGAGGAGAATACGGTCGTCTTCATCCGATGCTTGCATCGTAGGGATATCTACCGGTACTTCCCATGAACACCTCAGCATCTGAAATAACCAGGCAGAACATAGGAACGGACATTTCAGTGGATTTCGCGGGGCGGCGGCTGGCGAACCCGGTGTTTACCGCGTCGGGGACGTGCGGGTACGCCGATGAGCTGGCGGACTTCCTGGACGTCAATCGCCTCGGCGGCTTTGTCACCAAGAGCATCACGCGCCGGCCGCGCAAGGGCAATCCGACGCCGCGGATCGTCGAGACGGACGCCGGGATGCTCAACGCCATCGGACTGGCGAATATCGGCCTGGATCGCTTCATCGCGGAGAAGCTGCCCCTCATCGCGAAGATGTCCGTGCCGGTGTTTGTCAACGTGGCCGGCGAATTGATCGACGAGTACGTGGCGGTCGTCGCGCGGCTCGCCCGCGAGAAAGCGATCGCCGGCTTCGAGCTCAACATCAGTTGCCCCAACGTGGCCAAAGGCGGCATCAGCTTCGGCCGGGACCCGGAGCAGGTCCGGGAGATCACGTCGGCCGTCCGCGCCGCCGCCGGCGACAAGATTCTCCTCGTCAAGCTCTCGCCCTGCGTGACGGATATCAGCGTCATCGCCCGGGCGGCGGTCGAGGCGGGGGCCGACGCCTTGAGCCTCATCAACACGTTCACCGCGATGGTCATCGACATCGAGACGCGGGCGCCGGCCCTGGCCAATCGGACCGGGGGCTTGTCCGGGCCGGCCATCAAACCCATCGCGGTCTATCTCGTGAACAAGGTCTACAACGAGGTCGCAAAGCCGGCGGGCATTTCCATCCTCGGCCTCGGCGGGATCCGCACGGCCTCCGACGCGATCGAGTTCCTTATCGCGGGCGCCTCGGCGGTGGCGATCGGTACCGCCAGCTTCCTGGAGCCCGATTGCGCGGTGCGGATCATCGACGGCCTCGCGGACTATTGTGCCCGGCACAACGTGGCCAGGCTCTCCGATCTCGTCGGCTCACTCACGGTCCAATCGTCATTGGCAAATGGCTGATAGTCAATTTACAGGGATGTAGCGTATGAAACGACGTGACTTTCTGAAAACGGTCGGCTGCGGGGCCGCCGCTCTCGTTTCCGGCTGCTCGACCGAAGACCGCCGGCACGCGGCGCAAAAGGCCACCCGCGCCCGGCTGTCGAAGACCCAAAGCCGGCCGAACATTCTCTGGCTGATCTCCGAGGACACGTCGCCCGACCTGGCCTGCTATGGCAACAGCCTCGTCAAAACGCCGAATCTGGATCGGCTGGCGAACGAAGGAGCGCGGTACACCAACGCCTTTGTCACCGGCCCGGTCTCCTCCACCTCCCGCTCGGCGATCATAACGGGCATGTACCAGACCAGCATCGGCGCCCACAACCATCGCAGCCATCGCAGCGACAAACACATCCTTCCGAACCCCGTGATGCTGC
>Ga0315289_10002672_pt1 | contig 27235 bp, 20 predicted proteins | sample YL17G11_40_MG_FD_203452 | JGI IMG/M metagenome (GOLD analysis project Ga0315289, IMG submission 203452) | Sediment microbial communities from Yellowstone Lake, YNP, Wyoming, USA - YL17G11_40 | ecosystem: Environmental > Aquatic > Freshwater > Lake > Sediment | place: USA: Wyoming | collected...
GAGCGCAGCCGCCCGGCTGCGCTCCCCATTATTCTGCGATTCATCATCATGTTTCTTTCAGCGCGGCCAGTTCGCGCTTCGTGCGCTCGCGCATGAAAATTGCGCCGGCAAAACATTTTTGCGCGCACAACGAGCAGCCGATACAGTGTGCCGGGTCAAAAACGGGGATCTTATCGCCGTCCAGCACAATCGCTTGGTAAGGGCAGCGCGTGCAGTTGCCGCAATGCTCACACAACTCGCGGACGACGTCCGGCAACTGCTTGATCGCCGAGAGCGAGACAAAGTCGGTGATGGGATGCGGCAGGGCTGAGCCAATCAGTTCCTTGACCGACCCGAAGCCGCGTTCTCCCATCAAGTGGCTCAGGCCGGAGTGCAGTTCGTCCACGATGCCCAGCCCGTATTTCATCACGACCGTGCAGAACTGGACGGTCTTAGCGCCCAGCGCCAGGAAGTTGGCCGCCGCTTTGTAGTTCATCGGCCCGCCGTTGCCGGAGACCGCGATGCCCATGCCCGCCACTTTCGCCAGCGTCAGATTGCTGATGGGCAAAACGCCTTCGCCGGACATGCCGATGACGACGCCTTCCTCCCAGCGACGCTCTGGTTGGAGTTCAAGCTTTAGCTTGTCCGCGCCCCGCACGCTAAAGCGTGAACTCCAACGGAACGCGAGCGACGGAAAGCTGTTGGCGAGCGTGACGCCGGCCTTCTTGTGTGGATACTTCGCGAAAACTTTTTGAATCTCGTGAATAATCGGCTGAATCGCGGTGACGGCGGCGGTGAGTTTGAAAAGCTTTGGGTTGTCGGCGTCGCTGGCTTCCACGACCCATCCGATGATTTTCGCCGTCAACTCGGCGTTTTGCGAAACGACGTCGCCATGCGTGCCGTCGCCGCCTTGCGGGCAGGAGAGGCTGTATTCGACGCCCATCGCCCCGGCGTTTTGCAGCTTGCGCGTGTTGGATTGCCAGACGGCTTTGTCTTACTCATCATGACCGGTGACCGGACCGCCGGTCGAGGCAAGCGTCAAGCGATCAGGAAATTCCCTCACCAGTTTCGCGACTTCGCGACAGACACGGTCGAGCGGATGTCCCGAAACGTTGTCGCAGTTGCCATAAGTCGAAGGGCCGACGACGAACATGTATTACCCCGGAATGTGAATCGGCACGTTGTCGAAGGAGGTCTTCATCACGCCGCCCGACCAGCCGCGCTCGTAGGCTTTGCGCATCTGGGCGTAGCCATCCGTGTGCGGCGCGGCGGAAAGCAGGAACGGAGAGCGAATCTTGCGCCCGAAGAAATCGGCGTCGAGTGGGACAGGACACAAAGGCACGCCCGCAAGAATCACGCGGCTTTTCGCGGAGGACTGGAGCGCGGACAGCTTTGTCCGCGTATCGTCACCACAGGCCGGGAACGCGCGGACAAGGCTGTCCGCGCTCCTTTGGCTACGGATGAATGCATCAGCTTCGAGCGCAGCGTTCTTCCCGGTGGCGACGGATTCTACCACTGTGGACGAGCCGAGCACCATGTCGCCGGCGTAGAAAATCCCCTTCGTTTTCTTCATCGGCAGCTTCGGTCGGCTGCCAATCGCCGAAATCACAAGGTCGAACTCGCGGAAGACCGGCGACTCCTTTTTGTTGACGACAAAATTTTCCGGGCGCGGCGATTTCCCTTTCGGCAGCATCATCCGCGCGATGCGGAGGCCTTTGAGGCGTTTCCCTTCGTGAATCATCTCGATGGGTCTTGAGCAGCTCGAAACCTCGATGCCATGCTCCAGCAGCATCTCGCGCTCATACGCCGTCGCCGGGATGTTCTCCTGTTTGCGCCGGTAGATGAGTTCCACCGAGAGCGCGCCGTGTCGTTTCGCGGTCGTGGCGCAATCCACCGCCACCGCGCCGCCGCCGAGGACGGCGACTTTCTTGTCTGCGACGCCGATCTTCTTCTGTTTCTCCAAGTACTCCTGCCACGAAAGGATGTATTCTTCGCCCGGGATGTCCAACCGGATGGGCTCCTCCAAACCCACGCTCACAATCACCGCGTCGTATTTCTCAAGCAGTTTTTCCGGATCGGCGATTTGCCTGCCCAACTCGAACTTGATTGCGCCGAGCTTCTTGAGAAATTCGATGTCTGTTCGGACGACCTGCTTGTCCAGCCGGAAATCAGGAATGAGATTCATCATCCCACCCAGCCGCTTGCCCTTCTCGCAGACCGTGACTTGGTAGCCGCGTTGCGCCAGAACGCTCGCCGCGCCGAGTCCCGCCGGCCCCGCGCCGATGACGGCCACTTTCTTTCCGTTTCGCTCCGGCACCGTGAAGCTCGCCATGCCAACTTCCTTGGCCTTCTGAACGACCGTCGCTTGGACGGCGGGAATGTTGATGGGCGTGTCGAACAACCGGCGCGAACACGCCTTCATGCAAAAGTAGTCGGGACAAACTACTCCGCACACGCCACCGAGGGGGTTCGCGCTCATGATGAGCGCCGCCGCCCGGCGATAATCCGATTTCTCGCCGACCCGCGCCGCCATGATGAAATCGGCGGGCGAACAATCCGCTGGGCAAGCCTACTTGCAGGGCTTCTCCTCGCAATACTCGCACCGATCCAGTTCCGCCCGCAACTGGGCATCGGTGAGAAAGCCGTCATTTTTCTTCATAAACACAACGCCGTTAAAGCATCATGATCCTGCCATGGCGGGAGCACGGCCCCCACACAGGGGTTGGCCATTGTTTCCCCTTTTTTGGCTGGGCGCAAGCATGGCCGGGCTGTCGCCACCGCGTTTTACCCGCCGCCACTTGCATGCGTCGGTTCGGATGATTGGCAGACGCAATCTTCGGAAAGGGATTTGCCGCAATAAGGCGCAGAAGGACACAAACCTTTCACCGCGTCCCTTTCTCATCAAATTGGGTAGGGGCATCTCGCCGAGATGTCCGCCACGCCCGGACGCCTCGGCGAGGCGTCCCTACCAAAGCGGTGACAAGTCACCGCACTCCTGATTTTCCCGGGCTTGCAACGGCTTCTTCACGCGTTACACTCGCCCGCGTTAGAAACAGAAAGGCAAAACGACAACTAACACTTTTTACAAAACACAATTCGCGTAGCTTCGGCTGCTGTCCCTCTCGAAACGGGTAACTACGACTCACAGAACCAAGCCATTTGCAGACAGGGCTGATTCACGCGCGAGCGAACGGCCATGCCACGCATCTTCGACAACATCGAGCAGGACCTTCTGCCAGCGCTTCAGGAGACGCTGGCTATCGCTCAGCGCGCCGACTTCTGTGTGGGCTATTTCAATTTGCGCGGATGGAAGCAGCTTGATTCGTACATCGATGAATGGGCTGGCGGTGATGGGCACTGTTGCCGGTTGCTTGTCGGGATGCAACGTCTGGATCACGACGAACTTCGCGAAGCGTTGAGCGTTGTCAGACGCGACGGCGGCTTGGACAACCAAACCGCCTTGCGCCTGAAGAAGAAACTCGCCGAGCAATTTCGAGAACAGTTGGCAACGGGAGTGCCGTCCAACGAGGATGAAGCCGGCTTGCGACGGCTGGCCGCGCAGATCAAGGCGAAGAAGGTGATCGTGAAGTTGTTCCTCCGCCACCCGCTGCACGCGAAACTTTATCTGCTATTCCGTCCCGACCCGGTGAATCCATCCGTTGCTTTTCTCGGCAGCAGCAATCTCACCCTCGCCGGGCTTTCTCAACAGGGCGAATTAAACGTGGATGTGCTGGACCACGATGCCTGTGCGAAGCTGGCAAAGTGGTTTGAAGACCGCTGGACCGACAAGTGGTGTCTGGACATCTCGGAAGAACTGGCCGCCATCATCCAGGGGAGTTGGATACAAGAACGCCTGCCCTACTACATCTACATCAAGATGGCCTACCACCTTTCGCAGGAAGCGCGCGCCGGCTTGTCGGAGTTTCGGATTCCTCGTGAGTTCGGGGACATGCTGTTCGAGTTCCAGAAGGCCGCCGTCAAGATCGCCGCGCATCACCTGAACAAGCGCGGCGGCGTTCTCATCGGCGATGTAGTGGGCTTGGGAAAGACGCTCATGGCTACCGCCGTGGCCCGCATCTTCGAAGATGACCAAGGGCTGGAGACGCTGATCATCTGTCCAAAGAACTTGGTGAAAATGTGGGAAGACTACCGGCTGCAATACCGCCTTCATGCCAAGGTGCTTTCGATCACCCGCGCTTCCCGCGAGCTGCCCACCTTGCGCCGGTATCGGCTTGTGGTCATTGACGAAAGCCACAATCTGCGAAACCGCGAGGGTAAACGCTACCGCTCAATCCAAGAGTACCTCCAGGAGAACGAGAGCAAGGTCATCATGCTTACGGCAACCCCGTACAACAAGACGTACCTCGACCTTTCCAACCAACTGCGGCTCTTCGTTCCAGCCGACAAGGACATTGGCATCCGGCCCGAACGCAAGCTCCGCGAACTGGGGGAGACTGAGTTCATCCGCCAGCATCAATGTCCGGTGCGCTCACTCGCCGCGTTTGAGAAAAGCGACTATGCCGACGACTGGCGCGAACTGATGCGGTTGTACCTCGTGCGGCGCACACGCACATTCATTCAGGGCAACTATGCGGATACAAAGTGTCCGAAATGCGGGACAGTCCTGAAAGCCACTGAACCCGCCTGCTCCAAATGCGGTCGCAAGAAGACGCCCGCAGACAAGCGATACCTCACGTTCCAAGATGGCACGCCCTCCTATTTCCCAACGCGCGTCCCTCGAAAAGTGCCATTCGAGGTCAGCGAGAAAGATCCCAACGACCAGTACGCCCGGCTGTATGCGACAGATGTCGTGGATAAGATCAACCGCTTGAATCTGCCCCGTTACGGTCTCGGCAACTACGTGGCCGCGACACCCCACAAACCGCCCACGCCAGACGAAGCCAAATTACTCCAAGACCTCTCACGCGCTGGCCGGCGGCTCATGGGATTCTGCCGCACCAACCTGTTCAAGCGCCTTGAAAGCTGCGGCTACGCGTTTCTGCAATCCGTCGAGCGCCACATCCTGCGCAACTACATCTATCTTCATGCCATCGAAAAAGACCTGCCGCTTCCCATCGGCACGCAGGACGCCGGTTTGCTTGATGCCCGCATCTTCGACGAAGACGCTGATGGCGTCATTGGCACGGCGGACATATTTGATGAGGACAACGATAATGAGCAGTCTGAGACCCCATCCAAGCCGCTCCGGTCGCAAAAGGATTTTCAGCAGCGCGCCGAGCAAATTTACGAGGAGTATGCCCGCGTTCACAAACACCGCTTCAAATGGCTGCGCCCTTCGTTGTTCATTAAATCACTGGCGACAGACTTGGAGAAGGACGCGGAGGCGTTGCATGGAGTCTTGCACAAGTGCAAAGAGTGGGACGCCTCGCGCGACGCCAAACTCGCCGCCTTACAAGCGTTGTTGGCTGAGAAGCACGCGAGCGACAAGGTCATCGTCTTTACCCAGTTCGCCGACACCGTGCGCTATCTGGAGACGCAACTCAAAGCGCGCCAGGTTTCCCAACTGGCAGGGGTGACCGGCGATTCTGCTGATCCAACCGCTCAGGCCTGGCGTTTTAGTCCCGTCAGCAACAATAAGCGGCAAGAGATCAAACCGGGCGATGAACTGCGCGTGGTTGTCGCGACGGACGTTCTCAGCGAAGGTCAGAACCTGCAAGATTGTTCCATCGTGGTGAACTTCGACCTGCCTTGGGCCATCATCCGGCTCATCCAACGCGCTGGCCGCGTGGACCGCATTGGCCAGAAGGCAGACGAGATCCTTTGCTATTCATTTTTGCCCGCCGAGGGCGTCGAGCGCATCATCCGCCTGCGCGGTCGGGTGCGACAGCGCCTGCGCGAGAACGCCGAGGTGGTCGGGACGGATGAAGCGTTCTTTGAAGACGACCAAAACGATCAAGTCATCCGTGACCTGTTCACCGAGAAGGCCGGCATCCTCGACGGCGACGCCGACGGCGAAGTGGACTTGGCTTCCTACGCCTACCAAATCTGGAAGAACGCCATCACCGCTGACCCTGAACTACAGAAGGTCATTCCCGAGCTGCCGCCCGTCGTTTATTCCACACGTGCCCACAAGCCTACAGACAAAGAACCCGAAGGCGTGCTGGTTTACCTCCGCACCGCTGAAGGCAACGACGCACTCGCATGGGTGAACACGGAGGGCAAAAGCGTTACGGAATCCCAGTTCACGATCCTCCGAACTGCCGAGTGCAAACCCGACACACCAGCCCTTCCGCGCCAGGAACAGCATCACCTGCTGGTCCAGAAAGGCGTGGAGCATGTCGTCGAAGAGGAGAAATCCGTTGGTGGTCAACTGGGGCGTCCCTCCGGCGCGCGCTTCCGCACTTACGAACGCCTGAAACGTTACGCCGAAGAGGTCAAAGGCACGCTTTTCGATTCGCAGGAATTGCGCAAGGCGATCGAGGAAATTTACCGCTTCCCGCTGCGCTCAACCGCCGTGGACACGCTCAATCGCCAACTCCGCAGTGGCATTTCCGACCAGACGTTGGCCGAACTGGTCATTGCCTTGCGGGACGAAGGCCGCCTCTGCGTCGTTAGCGAGGAAGAACAGGTCCGCGAGCCGCAGATCATCTGCTCGTTGGGGCTGGTCAGCGGATGAAAGAGAGGATGGCCAATGCCGATTGAACCCACCCGCCTCCGCCCTTGCCTCAAGGGCTTTGACCTCCCGCGTCTCTTTATCGAAGAACTCGGCTGGGAGCGCCACGCGCAGACCTTGGAAGCCCCGGCTGACAGCCAGAACTTCACCCTGACCGCTGTGGCCCACAAACGCGGCATGGTGGCGTTTGTCCACGAGGGCAAACTGCCGGACTACCCGACCCGCCGGAAGATCGAGTACCGCGTCGCCAAGACGGTCCACGAGCATATCATTGTTTACGCCGACCCACAGAAGACCGTTCAGATTTGGCAGTGGGTCAGACGCGAACCCGGCAAGCCCACCGCCTGCCGCGAGCACACCTTCCACCGCGACCAGCCCGGCGACGCCCTCATCCAGAAACTGCAAGCGCTGGCCGTCAGCATGGAAGAAGAGGAGGGCTTGACCCTTGTGGACATCACCCGCCGCGTCCGGGCCGCCTTCGATGTCGAGCGGGTCACGAAACGGTTCTACGACCGCTTCAAGGCGGAGCACGCGGCGTTTCTCAGCTTCATCAAGGGCATCCCCGATGAGGAAATGCAGCGCTGGTACGTCTCGGTGATGCTGAACCGGCTGATGTTCGTCTATTTCATCCAGAAGAAAGGCTTCCTCAACGGCGATCCCGATTACCTGCGCAACAAGCTGGCGCAGACCAAGCACGACGGCAAAAACCGCTTCTACTCCGAGTTCCTCTGCCCGCTGTTCTTCGAGGGATTCGCCAAGAAGGCCCAGAACCGCTCCGCCGCCACCAACCAACTCCTCGGCAAAGTCCCCTACCTCAACGGCGGTATCTTCCAGCGCCACCAAATCGAGGAACTCCACGGGGAGAAAATTCAGGTCGCCGACGCCGCGTTCGAGAAGATTTTCGACTTCTTTGAGGACTACGACTGGACACTCGATCCGCACCGGACCGTCAAGAAGCCCGGCGACCGGGAAGAGATCAATCCTGACGTCCTCGGCTACATCTTCGAGAAATACATCAACCAGAAACAGATGGGGGCGTATTACACCAAGGAGGACATCACCGGCTACAACAGCGCCTACACCATCGTCCCGTTCCTGTTCGAGGTCGCCCGCGCCAAGTGCAAGGTCGCCTTCGAGGGCGAGAACTCCGTCTGGAAACTCCTCCAGGCCGATCCCGACCGCTACATCTATCCCGCCGTTCGCCACGGCGTTTCTTGGAAGTACATTCCGGACCACCCCCAGAAAGGCGAGCCACTGGCCAAACCGTTACCCCTGCCGGTCGAGATTGCCGCCGGCATCAACGACGTGTCCAAGCGCACCGAGTGGAACAAGCCCGCGCCCGGCGAATACGCCTTGCCCACGGAAATCTGGCGCGAAGTCGTCGCCCGCCGGCAACGCTACGAGGAAGTCAGGAAGAAGTTGGCCACCGGCGAGATCGCCGACATCAACGATTTCATCACCTGCAACCTCGACATCCGCCAGTTCGCCCAGGACGCAATCGAGAACAGTGAACCGGACCTGCTCAGCGCGATCTACGCCGCTCTGCTGGCCATCACTGTGCTCGACCCGACGTGCGGCTCCGGCGCGTTCCTGTTTGCCGCGCTGAACATCCTCTATCCGCTCTACGAAGCCTGCTTGAACCGGATGGCGCTGTTCATCGCCGAATGGGAGCGCACCGGCAGCAAGGCGCATCCGAACTACAGCAAGAACTTCAAGGCCGAACTGGCCCGGCTGGCCGCCCACCACAACGAGCCGTACTTCATCCTCAAGACGATCATCGTCAACAACCTCTACGGCGTGGACATCATGGATGAGGCGGTGGAAATCTGCAAACTGCGCCTGTTCCTGAAACTGGTCGCCCAGGTCGAATCTGCGGACGACATCGAACCGCTGCCCGACATTGATTTCAACATCCGCGCCGGCAACACGCTCGTCGGCTACGCCACCTACGACGAAGTCAAACGCGCCGTCACCAGCCAGTTCGATTTCGAGAATGCGATGGCAAAAATCGAGGACAAAGCGGCCACGTTGGACAGCGCCTTCGAGATGTTCCGCCGTCAACAGACCGAACTCGGCGGCGAAGTCACCACCGCCGACAAACGCGACTTACGGAAGCGCCTCGAAGCTCTCGAAGATGAACTCAACCGCTACCTCGCCACCGATTACGGTGTGGACGTGAAAAACCACGCCGCCTTCGATAAGTGGTTGCACTCCCACAAGCCGTTCCACTGGTTCATCCAGTTCTACGGCATCCTCACCAGCGGCGGCTTCGATGTCCTCATTGGTAATCCGCCGTATGTGAACGCCGCGCAAGTTCGAAGGACATATAGCGTCCAGAACTTTGCGACAAACGTGTGCCCCGACATTTATGCGGCGTGCGTCGAGCGGTCTCTCCACATCGTGCGCCGTAAAGGCAGATTCGGGATGATTCTGCCAATTTCATTTCAGTTCGGAGGTGACTTCGCTCCCGCACGTCGCGTGTGCCGAGAAAAATTGTCCCAGATTTGGGTGTCTGCTTTCTCGCGGAATCCCGCAGCGTTGTTTTCCGCAGGTTTGGGCGTGCGGAATACGATATGTCTCGGTCAAGCGGGCGAGAACTCCGCCCATCTTATCCAGTCATCTCGGCTGCTCCGCTGGGTTGAGGAATACCGTCCGGCTCTATTTCAGACCATTGAATATACAAGTCTACCCGTCGTGCTGGAGCGTTACGGCTGGCCGCGATTAGACAGTGCAGGCATAGGAAAATTGTTCGAGAGTTTGGCGCTGCGAGGCTGGCGCTTGGATTCGGATTGTGGTCGCGGAAATCACTCACTGAGGTTCAAGACCACTGCGCTTTATTACATCAGCGCATTCGTTGACGACCCACCAAGCTACGATAAATCAGGGAGCGATATTGACCACACCAAGGTCGGCGCACTCAGATTCACCGCAGCGGATACACGCGACAGTGCTCTCGTTGTTGCCTTGAGCAAACTTGCTCTTCTCTGGTGGGCTTCGACCGGCGACGACTTTGACGTGACGGGTGCCGGTTTGGGAAGCACACCAATCCGTGTTTCCGCTTTACCCCAAACACTACAACTTTCCTTCCGAACTCTGGCAAAAAAGTTGCGGTCGGAGATGGCGAAGAACGTCATCTACACAAAATACGCAGGAAAATGGATGGGTAATTATGATGTGAAAGAGGTTCGTTTGTTGACGGACACTGCCGACATGAGCCTTCTCAAAGCACTCGCACTCGAACACCACTGGGATGACGTTGAACTGGCGTATTCCCATTTTATGAAGGCAACCGGGGAACGACCTGGAACAGTGAGGGAAAAGCCGGGCTTCGGGCGTGTTTCGGACTCAATTCAAGATGACGACGAAAATGAATAGGCTCGACGAAATCGACACGGTGCTGGCGGGGCACTACGGGTTGACGCCGGAGGAGTTGGATTTCGTCATCAACTACGACATCAAATACCGCCTGGGCCGCGACGCCGGGGAGGAAGGTGGTGGTGAGGAATAACAGATGAGCGATCCCGCGGACAAAGAGCCGAAAGTCGAGACGAGCCACCGGTTTCTGGACGAAGCAGGAGACCCGACGTTCTTCAAGAAGGGACGCATTCTGGCGGTTGGCGAGACGGGAATCTCGCTGGCGTTCTCGCTCGGCATGGTCAAGTTCAACAGTGATCTGCGACCCATCCGTGCCGAGATTCGCAAGTTGCAGGACGCGGTGGCACAAGACGAGTACTTGAATCGCATCCCCAGCGTGGCCAAGAAGATCGCCCAAGGCGGCTTCTATTTCCACGCTACGGATGACCCGCCGGAGGTTCGGGAGCGAATGTTTCGCCTCATCCGGTCACTGGATTGCTCAGTGGAAATGGTGGTGGCCCGCAAGATTCCCGCACTTTTCGGGAAGAAGCATCATCACCGGGATTCCGAGTTTTACGCGGACCTGCTGTCGCACTTGATCAAGACCAAGCTCAAGCTGGGGCAACGGCTGGTGTTGAACATTGCGGACCGGGGCGCGTCCACCCGCCACGTGAATCTGGAGCTGGCACTGGCGAAAGCCCGGGAGCGGTTCGGCAAACGGTGGAGCGCCGCAGAGATCCGATCCACCGTCGTGTTCAACGTGCAGAACCCGCGGACCGAGCCGTTACTGTGCGTGGCCGATTACCTGTGCTGGTCGGTGCAACGGGTGTTCGAGCGCGGCGAAATGCGCCACTACGAGTACGTGAAAGACAAGGTCAGTCTGGTCGTTGACCTCTACGACCGCGAGCAGTACGAGGGTGGAAAGAACTATTACACGCGGCAACGGCCGTTGACGGCGCAAAACAGATTAGGCCCGCCTTTGCCCTAAGAGGGTTACCCCTCGACGACATGAAGTCGACGTTCAGGCAACGCAGGCCACAGGAATAATGTATCAGACCTGGCACCGAGTCAACATCCCTTTCACATGACGGCGCGCATCGTCATCACCCGGCATCAAGCACAGTATCCCGTCGCACTGGCCGTTCATCTTGGCCACCACGCCCCGGCCAACCTGGCCGCTCTCGGCAACCTCGACGCTCTCCAGACCAAACCGCTGGCGTTGTTTTGTTCGCGCAAATGCCCGGGCGATTTGATCCTCCAGACTTACGACCTTGCCCAGCACTGGCGCGATCAAGGCGTGACGGTCATCGGCGGCTTTCATTCGCCGATGGAGCGAGAGTGTTTGCGGATTCTGTTGCGCAGTCCGCACCCGGTCATAATCTGCCCCGCGCGCGGGTTGCCTCGGCGGATTGAGCCGGAGTTCAAGCGCCCGTTGACCGAAGGCCGCTTGCTGCTGCTGTCCGCGTTCCCCGATACCGTCAAACGCGCCACGGAACAAACCGCCCACCAACGCAATCGCGTGGTCGCCGCCCTCGCCGAAAGAATCTTCATCGCCTACGCCGAGCCAAACAGCAACACCGAATTCTTCTGCCGTGAGATCGCCGCCTGGGGCAAACCATTCTTCACGCATCCCAGTCCCGCCACCGCGAATCTCATTGCCCTCGGCGCGCGGCCCATTGGTGCGACCGATGCACCGCGTGCCTAGCATTCCAAATCCGCTCCGTGCTGAAGCCACCAAGTCGTGTGGCAATCTCAGTGACAGACAACAGCACGTTAGAAGTGAATCGTGAATGATGAATCGTCTCTGCGGCCTTGCGCTTTTCGCGGCGAATTCGTTTGTTATGGCCGTTGTCTTCCGTTCCGTTGGCGCGGTCGGCTTGATGGCGTCGCGCCTCCGCGATTGACTTCCTCCCCTTTGCTTGATTAGTGGTAGGCATGTCGGTCACCTTCCAAGACGTCCAAGCGGCGGCGGAGCGGATTGCCGGCCACGTCATTCAATCGCCCTGCCCGCGGTCCATCCCGCTGTCCGAGGCCACTGGACTGAACGTCTTCTGCAAACTGGAGTACCTGCAACGCACCGGCAGTTTCAAGGAACGCGGCGCGCGCAATGCGCTCCTGCTGCTCTCGCCGGAGCAGAAGCGGCGGGGCGTAATCGCCGCCTCGGCGGGAAATCATGCGCTCGGCCTGGCGTATCATGCGCAACTGCTCGGCATCCCGGCCACCGTCGTCATGCCGCGGTTTGCGCCGCTCAGCAAAGTGAGCAATTGCCGCCGACTCGGCGCGCGCGTGGTGTTGCACGGCTCGGACATTGCCGAGGCGCGTTCGCGCGCGGACCAAATCGCTGTCCTGCAAGGACTCACTTACATCAACGGCTATGACGATCCGCACATCATCGCCGGACAAGGGACGTTGGGTTTGGAGATCGCCGCGCAAGTGCCGGAGGTTGACGCCGTGATCGTTCCAATTGGCGGCGCTGGATTGATTGCTGGTTTGGCGCTGGCCCTGAAAACGCTCAAGCCGGCAGTGCGGATTATCGGAGTTGAACCCGAGCGCGCGGCCAGCTTTACCGCCGCTGTGGCCGCAGGTCGCCCGGTGCCAGTCGAAATGAAACCCACGCTCGCGGACGGCCTGAGCGTGCCGCAGGTGGGCGACAACGCCTTCCGGATTGCCCGCGACTTGGTGGACAAGACGCTGCTGGTGGGTGAGCACGAGATTGCGCTGGCCATCCTGCGATTGCTCGAACTGGAAAAGGCAGTCGTCGAAGGCGCGGGCGCGGCGCCGCTTGCGGCTTGCCTTGCAGGTCTCGTTCCTGAACTTAAAGGAAAGAACGTCGTCCTGCCGTTGTGCGGCGGGAACATTGACACACCCATTTTGGGCCGGGTGCTGGAGCGTGGACTTGCTTCCGACGGTCGGCTTTACCGGTTCAGGGCCACGATCAGTGATCGTCCGGGCGGACTGGCGCGCTTCGCGGGTCTGATTGCCGAAGAGGGCGCCAGCATCCTCGACGTGGCGCACGACCGCGCGTTTGCCAGCGACGACATCAACACTGTGACCGTGCATTGCGTGGTTGAAACGCGGGATGCCGATCACATCGCGACAGTGCGCGAACGCCTCGATCAAGAAGGCTTTCGAGTTTCAACCGAGTGAGTCGTTGCCAAGACTCTGCCATTCGCGATAAGGTGGTAAAGATGACCCGCTTAAATCCTTTTCCGGCTTGGCCATGAAAACGCTCGTCATCGCCATCGGCGGCAACTCGCTCATCAAGGACGCCCGGCACATGAGCGTCCCGGACCAGTATGCCGCTGTGGCTGAGACCGCCCGCCACATCACCGACCTGCTGGAGCGCGGCTGTCGCATCGTCATCACTCACGGGAACGGACCGCAGGTGGGGTTTATCCTGCTTCGCAGCGAACACTCGCGCGGCCTCCTCCACCAGGTGCCGCTGGATTCCATCGTCGCCGATACTCAGGGCGCGCTTGGCTACCAGATTCAGCAGGCGTTGGAAAACGAGTTCCGCCGACGCGGGCTGAAGAAATCGGTGGCGACCGTTGTGACGCAAACCTTGGTAGATCGGGATGATCCTGACTTCGCCAGGCCAAGCAAACCTATCGGCCAGTTCTACACGCGTGAAGAGGCTGAGGACCGCATGCGCGTCGAGAAATGGGCGATGGTCGAGGACGCTGGCCGGGGCTGGCGGCGCGTCGTCGCGTCGCCGAAGCCCGTGCGCATCATCGAAGCTGAGGTCGTCCGTCACCTGGTCGAGGACGGCTACGTTGTCGTTGCCGTGGGCGGCGGCGGCATTCCCGTTGTCGCGGACGAACACGGCATGCTGAGCGGCGTGGCGGCGGTGATTGACAAGGACCTCGCCTCCGCTGTGCTGGCACAGCAGATCGGCGCGGACATGCTCGTGATCTCGACTGCCGTCGAGAAAGTCTGTTTGAACTTCGGCAAGCCCGATCAGTGCGCGCTCGACTCGATGAGTGTGGCCGAGGCCAGGAAATACATCGCCGAAGGCCATTTCCAGCCCGGCTTGATGCTGCCCAAAGTGGAGGCGTGCGTGCAGTTCATCGAGAACGGCGGTCACGAAGCGGTGATCACCTGTCCCGAAGCGCTCTCCGCCGCTTTGGATGGCCGCACCGGCACGCGCGTTGTGCTATAGTTCGTGAAGACGAACGACAGCCGTGCAAGCACGTAAAGCGCAGACTTCGAAACTGGTTGCAAAACCGACGGAGAAGGCTAGATTCTTCACCGTGATTTGGTTTAGAGACGTGGTGGCAGTAGCGTTACTGGTTACTTGGTTGCCAGTAACGGCGCACTGCCAACTGGAAGCGTTGCCTCCTTTGGGATTTCTGGCCTGTTGTTGCGATGAAAACGCGGCGACGCAACAGAAACGGGATTGTCAGCAGGAGGTTTGCGTGACCGTGGAGTCAGGTTTTTTCAAGGCCGAAGATAATCGGCTTTTGCTTAGCCCCCTTTCGGTTGCGCTCGCGCCAAGTGGGTGCGCTCAGTCAACGGGTCACATAGTTGCGCCTGAGCCGCCAGAGTCTGCTTTCACTTCTGCACCGCCGGAGCTTTTTACGGCCTGGCAATTCATTTTCCGCGCGGCACCGCCTGTTCGCGCACCTGCCTTCGTTTCATAGTTTGTCCCGATTAGGACGCCCTCATTGATCGCGGCGCATTGTTCTGCCGCCCGTGTCTGTTTGCTGTTAGGTTGTGTGCATTTGTGTTGAATTATGAAGCGAATTGTTATTTCAAGATTGTGTCGATTGTCTGCCTTGGCGCTCCTGCTCGGCAGGGGAACGGACCTAGGATGCGCTGCCCAGACGCCAGAATCCGCCAGCACGAATGCGCTCACGCTGCAGAGCGCCATCCGCCTGGCGCTCGAAAACAACCCTGAGCTCCGCGCTTCGGGCGCGCGGGTGGACGCCGCTGCCGGGCGCGCCCACCAGGCGAAGAAATGGTCGAATCCTGAACTGGAATTGAGCGCGGAAGACTGGCCCGTGAGCAAAGGGCGAGGTTTCTCGGACGCCAAGCAGACCATCGGGATCGCCCAGACGCTGCCGTATCCGGGGAAGAAGTCGCTGGACAAGCAGATTGGCGGCGCGGGTGTAAAGCTGTCGGAAGCAGAACTGGCCGTGCGTCGGACGGAACTGGTGCGGGACGTGAAAGCGGGGTTCTTCCGGGTGCTGGCTTCGGAACGGCTGGTCGAGGTGTCCACGCAACTGGTGGCAGTGGCGGAATCGTCCGCGGCCACGGCGCGGAAGCGGGTGGATGCGGGGGCGGCGGCGTATGAGGAACAGTTGCGGGCGGAGGTGCAGTTGGAAGAGGCCCGGACGGAACTGACGGGCTTCCAGCGCGAGCTGGCCACGGCGCAACAATTTTTCGTCACGCTCCTTGGGCGGCCTGAGTTGAGCAATGCCAAGCTCACGGGCGCGCTGGCGGAAGTGCGGGAGGCAAGCCTGATGGACGACGCGGGAGTGGAGCGACTGGCGAAGCATCCGAGCGTGAGCGGGGCGCAAGCGAATCTGGATCGCGCGCGACTGGAGAGCCGCCGAGCGCGGCTGGACCCGTATCCGGACGTGAAGGTGGGCGTGGCCGGCGGGCGCATCGGCGAGGCGGGCCAGCCCATCATCCAACTGGGTTTCTCGCTGCCCCTGCCCATTATTGACCGTGGGAAAGGGAAGCAGCAGGAGGCGCGGGCCAACGTAAGCGTGGCGGAAGCGGAACTGCACGCCGTTCAGCAGCAGTTGCAGTGCGAACTCGCAAACGCGCTGAAGCGATACCGCGCCGCCGCCGAGCAAACGGCGACCTACCGCGAGCGCATTCTGCCGAAAGCGGGTGAGGCGCTACGACTGGTGCAGACCGGATTTGAACAGGGCAAGTTCAACTTCATTGACCTGGTGGACACACAACGCACCACATCGGAAGCACGACTGGCCTACCAACAAAAACTCCTCGAATTGAACATCGCCCAAGCGGAACTGGAAGCGTTGCTCCAGCCACAAACCAACCAACCTTCAACCACCAAGTAAGAATCTGACCATGAAAACTCAACACACTTTGAAATTCGTTGCCCTGGCGGCAGTCGCCGCCGTGGGGCTGTTCGCGGGCTGCAAGAAACAGGAAGGCCACGCGGCAGATGACGGCCACGGGTACGGCGAAGCCAAGGCCCATACCGAAACCAAGGATGGCGTGGTGATGTGCGCCGAGCACGGCGTGCCGGAAGCGCAATGTGCCGTGTGCAAGCCGGACTTGGCGGCCAAGCTCAAGCCGGGCGAGAGCATGAAGGTGCGGCTGCCTTCGACGAACTCGGCGGCCATCGTGGGCGTTCAGACGGCCCTGCCGGAGAGCGGGGCGATTGCCGACGGCATCGAGTGCGTGGCGGAAGTGAGCTTCAATCAGAACAAGCTGGCCCAGATTGCCGCGCCCGTGAGCGGCATCATCCAGACGGTGGACGTGGACCTGGGGACGAAGGTGGAGGAGAAGCAAACGGTGGCGAAAATCTGGTCGGCTTCAATTGCGGAAGCAGTCGCCAAGGCGGTGCTTGCGCACCAGACTCTCGAGCGGGAACGGAAGCTGCGCGCCGACCGCGTGACCTCGCAGGCGGCCTTGGAGGAGGCGGAGGCTGCGCATCGTGCGGCCTGCCAGCAACTCCGCACGCAGGGCTTCACCGAGGAGCAGATTGATGAGCTGGGGCGGAAGCCGCAGGAACAAGTGCTAATGGAAGTCCGCGCGCCATTCGCCGGAGAAATCGCCGAGCGCATGGCCGTGCGCGGGGCGCTCGTGGATGCGGGCAAGCCCCTCTTTACGCTAGTGGACCATTCGACCGTATGGGCGATCCTGCAAGTGCCGGAAACGGCCCTGGCGCGGGTGCAAGTGGGGCAGACGGTGGAACTGCGCGTGGACTCGCTGCCGGGAAAGGTGTTCAGCGGCAAGCTGACGTGGATTGGCCCGGCGGTGGACGAGCGCACGCGGATGGCGCGCGCCCGGGCAGAGTTCGCCAACCCGGAATGTCTGCTCAAGGACAAGATGTTCGCCACGGCCCGGATTTTAACGCGCACGGTGGAAGGGGCGATGCTGGTGCCGCCATCGGCCATCCAGCACGTGGAAGGAAAGCCGCTGGTGTTCGTGAAGCTGGGCGAGGATTTGTTCGACGCGCGGGCCGTGCAACTGGGAGCGAGGTTCAACGGGCGACTGGAAGTGCTGGCCGGCTTAAAGCCCGAAGAGGAAGTGGCCGTCGCGCACGCCTTTGCCATCAAGTCGGCGATGCTGATGTCGCGCCTCGGCGCGGGTTGCGCGGATGACTAAGCGCCAAACTCCAACAGGGGACTCCCATGCTGAACTCGATCATCAACTTCTCGCTCAAGAACCGCCTGCTGGTCTGCGTGCTGGCGGTGGCGCTGGTGGTCATTGGCGGGCGCGCTTTGAGCATTTTGCCGATTGACGCCTTCCCGGACACCACGCCGGTGCAGGTGCAGATCAACACGACCGTGGCGTCGCTGAACCCGCAGGAAACCGAAGCGCAGATCACGCTGCCGGTGGAACTGGCCATTGGCGGGCTGCCGGGGCTCCAAACCGTCCGCTCGGTTTCCAAGTTCGGCCTGTCGCAAGTGGTCGCCACGTTCGACGACAACACCAGCATCTTCAAGGCGCGGCAGTTGGTGATGGAGCGCTTGCAGGGCGTCGAGTTGCCGGAAGGCATCGAGCGCCCGCAGCTTGGCCCGATCGCCACGGGGCTGGGCGAGGTGTTCCATTACGTGGTGCGTTCCACCGACACGAATCGCACGGTGACGGATATGCGCGTGCTGCACGACTGGGTGATCAAGCCCGAGTTGCGCAAAGTCCCGGGCGTGGCCGAGGTGAACTCGTGGGGCGGCTTTGAAAAGCAATATCACGTCGTCGTGGACACCGACCGCCTGATCAAACACCGCCTCACGTTTGAAGAGCTGGTCGAGGCGTTGCAGGCGAACAACCACAACGTCGGTGGCGGACAGGTGGTGCGCGGTGGCGAGGCGTTGCTGGTTCACGGGATTGGGCTGACCACCAACGTCGAGGAAATCGCCAACATCGTCATCACCTCCCACGACGGCACACCGGTGCGCGTGCGCGATGTGGCCAAGGTCCAGGTGGATCACGAAATCCGCCGGGGCGCGGTCACCGCCGACGGCCGGGGCGAGGCGGTGCTGGGCCTGGGCTTCATGCTCATGGGCGAAAACAGCGCGGTGGTCACGCACGCGCTCAAGGCGAAGCTCGGCGAGGTGCAGAAGTTTCTGCCGCCGGACGTGAAGCTGGAGGTGCTCTACGACCGGACGGAACTGGTGGACAACGTCATCCGCACCGTCCAGCACAACCTGCTGGCGGGCGCGCTGCTGGTGATTGCCGGCTTGTTCGCGCTGCTGGGCAACTTGCGCGCCGGCTTGATAGTGGCCTCCGTGATCCCCCTTTCGATGCTGTTTGCGGCGGACCTGATGCTGAGGTTTGGCATCGCGGCCAGCCTGCTGAGTTTGGGCGCGATTGACTTTGGCCTGATCGTCAATGGTGCGGTGGTCATCGTGGAAAACATCATCCGCCAACTGGCCGGGCGACAGCGCGAGTTGGGCCGGCGGTTGACGCGGGACGAGTGTCTGGAAACCACCACGAGCGCGTCGGTGGAGGTGGTGCGTCCCGCTGCCTTTGGCGTCGCCATCAGCCTGATCGTTTTCCTGCCCATCCTGACCCTGGAGGGCATCGAGGGGAAACTGTTCCGGCCGATGGCCCTGACGATGGTGTTTGCGTTGTCCGGCTCGCTGCTGCTGGCGCTTACGCTCATGCCGGCGCTGGCCAGCCTGTGGCTGGGGACGCGGCTGAAAGAAACCGAATCGTGGGGGATGCGCATGGCCCACAGGCTCTACGCGCCGTTGCTGAACACGGCGCTGCGGTTTCGCTCCTGGACATTGCTGGGCGCGACGGCGCTGTTCATTGGGACGCTCGTGCTGGCCTCACGGATGGGGAGCGAGTTCCTGCCCCGGTTGGGCGAGGGCGCCATTGTCGGCACGACTGTGCGCCTCGCGGGGATTTCGGTGGACGAAGCCGTGGCGCAGAACGACTTGATCGAACAACGGCTCATGGCGGATTTCCCCGATGAAATCGAACACATCTGGACCCGCCTCGGCACGGCGGAACTGGCCACGGATCCGATGGGCGTGGAACTGAGTGACTTCTTCCTCGCACTCAAGCCGCGCGGGCAATGGAAGAAGGCGCGAACGCAAGCGGAGTTGACCGAGATGATGCGCGCTGTGCTGAATCAAGTGCCGGGCCTCAAACCGGCGTTCAGCCAGCCCATAGAGATGCGGATGAATGAACTGGTCGCCGGCATCCGGGGCGACATCGGCATCAAAATCTTCGGTGACGACCTGGAGGAACTGCGGCGGCTGGGGGGAGAAGTGCAAGTGGTGCTGGCTGGAATGCGCGGGGCGAGCGAAGCGAGCGTCGAGCAATTGACGGGGCAAACCTTTCTGCAAGTGCGCGTGGACCCGAAGGCCATCGCCCGTTACGGCGTGCCGACGCGCAACGTGTTGAACGTCGTCGAGGCGGTCGGCTCGCGGCGGGTCGGCGACGTGCGCGAAGGGCAACGGCGCTTTCCACTGGTGGTGCGGCTGCCCGACAAACAGCGCACGGATCCGGACGCGCTGGCGGCGACGCTCATTCCCACCGCCTCCGGGCAGGTGCTGCCGCTCAACCGCCTGGCGACCATCGTCGAAACCGAAGGCCCGTCCACCATCAACCGCGATTGGGGCAAACGCCGCATCACGGTGCAATGCAACGTGCGTGGACGCGACGTGGCGAGCTTTGTGGCGGAAGCAAAACAGAAGATCGCCCAGCAGGTGAAACTGCCGGAGGGCTACAACCTCGAATGGGGCGGCCAGTTCGAGAACATGGAACGGGCCAACCGGAAGCTGATGTTTGTGGTGCCGATGGCGCTGGCGCTGATTCTCGTGCTGCTGTTCTTCAGCCTGAAATCGCTGCGCGAAGTGTTGATCGTCGCCAGCGGCATCCCGCTCGGACTGGTGGGCGGCGTGCTGGCGCTTTGGCTGCGGGGCATGCCGTTCACCGTGAGTTCCGCCATTGGCTTCATCGCGCTGAGCGGCGTGGCCATCCTCAACGGCTTGGTGCTGGTCACGTTCATCCAGCAGAAGCTCGAAGCGGGTGACCCGCTCGAAAAAGCGGTCCGCGAAGGTTGCCGGGTTCGCCTGCGCCCAGTCTTGATGACCGCGCTCGTGGCGGCGTTGGGCTTCATTCCGATGGCAATCAATGTGGGCGTGGGCGGCGAAGTGCAGCGCCCGCTGGCCACCGTTGTCATCGGCGGGATTTTCACCAACACCCTGTTGACGCTGCTGGTCTTGCCAGCGCTCTACACGTTGTTCAAGGGGAAGAAGGCCGCCGAAGTGGAGGTGTAACTCAAAGCACAATCAACTAAAGAAAAGCCATGAAAGAAATCAAAGCCATCATCAAGCCGTTCCGACTGGAGGAAGTGGTCCACGCCTTGCGCCAAATCAAAGACCTGCCCGCGATGACCATTTCCACGGCACACGGGCTGTCTGCCGAACACGGTGCATTCGACCAAGTGGTGAAAACCAAACTGGAACTCATGGTGCCCGATGAACTGGTGGAGCCGGTGGTCCAAGCCATCCAGAAAGCCGCGCACACCGGCAACCCTGGCGACGGGCGCGTCTTCGTCATGCCAATTGCACAGACGGTGAAGATTCGTACCGGCGAACGGGACACGTGGCATTGATGCGGCTTGAGATTGCTGCGCCTGTGCAATCAGAACTGGACTACAGGCGGGCGCGATTTGATCCCCACGATGTCCAACCGGTACAAGGCAGCCACTAGGCGGCGAGCGACAGGCCACTTCAGTGAGGTCGGACCTGAACCACTTGCGACTCTTTCACTGCCCCTTGAAAGGTAGCGCGAGTGCTCGTTCGTAGTCGGCAGGCGTGTCAACGTCGAGTTCCAAACCCGGATCATCAACGTCGCAGCCTGCGACATCCGCCGACATTGTCTGCAAAAACTCTTTGAGCGTGGACGCGCTGGTTTCGCCGAGCCGCAGGAGAATCTCCTTCGGCAAGATCACCGGATGGCGCAAATGACCGAGGGCGCGGGGTTGACACACTTTGGTCGAGTGATCCGCGCTGAAGTCTAACAGTGTTCGCAGTGTTTCCAGTCGCACGTGCGGCTGGTCGCCCAGCGAAATCGCCCAATGCGTCAGCCCCGCCGTCCAGCCGGTCCACTGCGTGGCGCAGCGGATCGAACTGAACATCCCGCGTTCAGGCTGCGGGTTGAGAATGCGGTGCGCCTTCGGGAACCGCAGACGGGCCAACTCCGTTCGGATCGCTTCGTCGCTCGCCGCGCACACTACGCCGATTTGGCCGGCACCCAACTGCTGCCAGATGTGGATTTGATGTCCTAGAACCGACGTCTCTCCCCACGGCAAAAGGAGTTTGGGCCGGCCCATCCGGCCGGAACGGCCCGCCGCCAGAATCACGACGCCCAAGTTGTGTGCCAGACTGTTCATTGTGTTGCCATCCATGTAAATTCTCTTTCACCGCGAGCATTCTTCGTCACGCCTCACAATGGCGCGCCGTTACGGGACTATCCTCTACTCTGGAAATGCGTTTGGTGTCCACCCTTTAGGGTGTGGCGGACATCTGGACACGCTAAAGCGTGGACACCAAACAGCGGGGCGAGATTCCTATTACGTAGAACGTGATAAACCCCGCCGGGAGAACAGGAATTCATGACTGCCTCCTCCATCCGTGAGGATGATGAGCACTCTCGACCAGACCCCGCAGCCTTCAGGGCTCGACGTTAGTTGCGGCTTTGGTGCGTCGCGCTCATTCCGCCGCGCCGCAGTGTAAGCGAAGCGCCGGCGGGTTTTCGATTGTTATTTGCGCCCAGCCGCGTTAACTGACTGACGATGGCCCTGCTCATCAAGAACGGCGAAATTGTCACTGCCACCGAACGCCACGTGGCGGACATCTGGTGCGAGAACGAAACCATCACGCAGATTGGGCGCGGCCTCACCGCGCTCCCGCAAAGCGGGACGGAGGTCATTGACGCCACCGGGAAATTTGTTTTCCCCGGCTTCATTGACCCGCACGTCCACGTTTACCTGCCTGTCGGCGGAACGTTCACGAAGGACACGCACGAGACCGCCAGCCGGGCCGCGCTCGTAGGTGGCACGACGACGTTCATCGAGATGATCTGCCCCGCGCGCGCGGATGAGCCGCTGGCTGCGTTCGAGTTGTGGCTGGACAAAGCGCAAGGCCACAGCGCGTGCGATTTCAGCTTCCACATGGGTGTCACGCGCTACGACGATCTCGCGGAAAAGCAGTTTGCGGAAATTGTCAGGCGCGGCGTCAGCAGTTTCAAAATCCTGCTCGCTTACAAAGGCGCGGGCGGCCTGGACGACGGGGAACTTTTCAAGACGCTGCGCCTCGCCAAGAAGCTCGGCATCCTGACCGCCGTTCACTGCGAGAACGCCGACCTGATTTTGGCGTTGCAGCAGCAGCTTCTGGCTGAAGGCAAGATCGGCCCGGAGTGGCATCACGAAAGTCGCCCGCCGCTGGTCGAGGCCGAGGGCGTGCATCATTTGATGACGTTTGCCAAGTTGCTCGACGCGCCCGTTTACGTCGTGCACGTGAGTTGTGCCGAGGCGCTGCGCGAGGCCTTGGCCGGGAGAGGTCGCGGCGTGAAGGTCTGGCTCGAAACGTTGATTCAGTATTTAGTCGCCGACAAAACGTTCGCCGAGCGGCCGAACTTCGAGGGCGCGAAATACGTCATGTCGCCGCCGCTGCGTGACAAACGCAACCAAGACGTGCTTTGGAATGCTTTGCGCGGCGAAGTGATTCAGACGCTGGCCACCGACCACGCGCCGTTCGATTTCGCGACGCAAAAGCAGATGGGCCGAAGCGATTTCACCAAAATCCCCAACGGCATGCCGGGGATCGAAGATCGTGTGAACTTGTTTTACACCTATGGCGTGAAGCGTGGCCGGCTCGACCTGCACCGCTTTGTGGACGCGGCGAGCACGCAGGCGGCGAAGCTCTTCGGCCTGTTCCCGTGCAAAGGTGCGATTCAAGTCGGCAGCGACGCTGACCTCGTGGTGTATGACCCGGACTATCGCGGCACGATTTCGGCGAAGACCCACCTCATGAACGTGGACTACAACCCGTTCGAGGGGATGGCGATTGAAGGCCGGCCAAGTGTGGTGACGGTGCGCGGCCAAGTCGCCGCGCGCGACGGGAAATTCGTCGGCCAAGTTGGGCGGGGCCAGTTCCTCCAACGTGAGCCGAATCATTTTTTAGTTTAGCAGCCTGTTGGAAAAGCTTTCATTTTGTAGGAGTCGAGGTAACGAGACTTATATTTACGAGGAATTCGTAAGGGAAGTGAGGGACTCCTTACGTCGTCTCCTACATTTTGAATAACCCATTAGAGTTCCACGTTTGCGCAGTCGGCAAATCGCGCCGCAGGTTTTCAGGAAGCCGGCTGGCGCGAATCACTGCTTTGACGAAGCTGGATAGATAGCGCTGTTCCGGCTGAACGGGCACGGCCGAATACGTGTGCAAGTCGGTCATTCCCTTGCGGCGCCTTTGATGTGGGTAGAGTAGGCGAAGCGGAAGGATATGAATTGAACTGACCGCAGTTGTCAGCACCACGCTTTCGCTTCGCCCACTCTACCGACCCGAAGCGGTCAGTTTTTTTGTCCTGGAAGCCGTCACCGTGCCCTATTAATCACAAGGGGAAAAACAAGGGAAAAATCGGAATTCGCACTGGCGTCCGGGTCGCTTCTTGCGTAAGAAACGGGTGGACAACGGCACACGGCAAGGCAGCCATGCAAAACAATCAAAACTCGTTTGACCTCCAAAACTTTTTGACCACGCGGACGGCGGCGGTCAACCAAGCCCTGCGCCGCTTCCTGCCGCCAGTGACGGCCAAACCGGCCACCATCCACCGCGCCATGCACTACTCCCTGTTCGCCGGCGGCAAGCGGATGCGGCCCGCGCTCTGCCTCGCGGCAGCCGCGGCTTGCGTCGGCAAGGAAGCCGACGCCATGCCGTTGGCCTGCGCCGTTGAGTGCATCCACACCTATTCGCTCATCCACGACGACCTGCCGGCAATGGACAACGACGATTTCCGCCGCGGCAAGCCGACCAACCACAAAGTTTTCGGCGAAGGCATCGCCATCCTCGCCGGCGACGCGCTGCTGACGCAGGCGTTCGAGATCGCAGCGCAGGCCAAGGGTTGGCCGCGCTACTCGCATCGGGACATTTTTCGCGAACTCGCCCATGCTGCCGGCTCGCTCAAATTGATTGCGGGCCAGGTCGCCGACCTTGAGGCAGAGGGCAAGAAGATTTCCGCCGCGCAACTCCGTTACATTCACGAGCGCAAAACCTCGGCGCTGCTGTGCTGTTCTGTGCGGCTCGGCGGCATGAGCGCCAATTGCGCGCCAGATCAGCTCAAGGCGCTGACGGATTTCGGCTACAACGTGGGTCTGGCCTTCCAAGTCATTGACGACATCCTGGATGTGACGCAGACCAGCGAGCAGCTTGGCAAAACGGCGGGCAAGGACAAGGCAAGCCAGAAGGCGACCTATCCGGCTATCGTCGGCTTGGAAAAATCGCGCCAGATCGCCGCGCAACTGACGAACCGCGCGTTTGCGGCGCTAAAAGTGTTCCGAGGCAAAGCTGTCGCGCTCGAAGCGCTGGCTGACTACCTCCTCAATCGCGACCGTTGAACCTTGGGATGCGCGGACGTGTCCGCGCTAGTTCCTGTAGCCACTAAATGCCGCCACGTGCAGAGGCGTCGCCATGTGGTCGTCCTTGGCATCGACCTCGGCCTTGTTAGCCAGCAGCAACTCGGCTACGCGCATGTGGCCCCTCAATGCCGCCAAATGCAAAGGCGTCATTCCGCGGTAGTCCTTGCTGAAAACCAGATCGGGATTATCTTTGAGCAGCGCCTTGACCTTTCCCACTTCACCATTCATGGCCGCATCGCGAATCTCGCTGCAGAAAGCGAGGTTGCTCCAAACCAGTGCGACCGAAAGAATTGTTAGCATTGATTTCGACATTCGTGAGTGGTCTAACAGAGAGCAGTCCAAACGCGTCCGGTCAGGCGCAGACCGGGTTGGCAGGTGGGAGTCTTGCATGCCGGAATTTAAGCCCGTCCAGGCAACCGGGGCAAGCGCCGTGTTCGGCTTTGCGTATGAATGAGCAGGCGCGACTCAAGCGCCAGAGGGCTGGCGCACTCCAAGACGCTTCGCGATTGCCGCGCGTATGGCTGACACGGCAGCGTCTTGGACTGCGGCGGTCCTCCGCCGCTTTTCGCCCGGCTGCCGGGCTTATTCTACGCCTCGCAGCGATCTGCTGACACCGCGTGCCCGACGATGTCGCGTAACTACCCACAGTTCAGCCTTGGGCTGAGTAATAGGCGTCAATCTTCGCGGCCACGTCTTTGTAGCCGATGTCCTGCTCGTAAATGAGCTTGAACTGCTCGATGGCTTCGTCGCGTTTGCCCATTTTGTCCAGCACACAGCCCAGCGCGTAAAGCAGCTCCTTCTTTTCCTCGTCGAAGATCAGCTTTTCCTTCAAGGCATTTTGCAGCGTGCGCGCGGCCAGGTCGTTAATGCCTTTGCTGGCGAAGCACTGGCCGAGATGGTAGAGGGCCTGGATGTGGCGATGCGGATTGGCCTGGGCCTTCTGGAATTCCTGGATCGCTTCGTTGAACTTGCCGGCCTCGTAGTAAACCTGCCCCATCTCGAAGCGGATTTGCAGATCGGTCGGAAACCGCTCGGCGCGCTTGCGACATTCCTCGAGCTGGTAGGCTTGTTTTTCGGCCTGGATTTTCGCGGATTGCGCGGCGAAATCCGCCGCGTTCGGGTCAAGCTGAGAAAGTTCGTGGTCGTACCGGCGGACGATGGTCTCTGCGATATTCCGGTCCAGCGAGGGATCTGTGCCCCCCTGGGATGCCCTGATCCGGTCGTAGTAAGCCAGCGCCTCGGCGAACCGTTTTTTTTGGGTGTAAAGCTCGGCCAGCGAACGGATCAACTTGAGGTTGTGCGGTTCGTTTTGCAGCCGCGCCTCGTACTCGGCGATCAGCCGTTCGGCGACATCCTCCGTTTTGACGACGCGCTTTTCCTGTTCCAGCGAGACGGCCTCTTGCTCGTTCCTCAGGATGTCGCGATAAGAACCCGTCCCGTCGGCCAACGCTTCGTAGCCGCCCTCATCCAAGGTCCGGCGCGCGGACAAATCTTTCAACGCCTGCGCGATTTCGAGGTCGTTTGGGTGAGTCCCTTGAAGATCAGTCAAGATTTTCTCCGCGCGCACCTGTTCACCGGCACGGCCCAAGGCCTTGGCAAACTGCATGGCCAGCGCTTTGTCTTTGGGCGCGTGCTTAACCACGATTTCCAGCGACAACGCCGCGGTTCGCGGCATCTCCGCCGCCAGGGCGGCTTCCGCCAGCAATTTGTGCGCGTGGGAATTGTGCGGGTCGCCGTTCAGAATCTGCTCGGCGATGGCGATGGCTTCGAGCGGGCCCTTGCGCAGGGCGATTTGCCCTCTGCCCAGCAACGGGGAGAAACTGGCGCCGCTCAGGATTCTTTTGAAAAAGCCGCCCCTGCCCCCCGCCTTGTTCAACTGTGCGTTCCGCAAGGCCCGGCGGCACTCGAACAGCCCCGGCTCGCGCTCCAGAATCTGCTGGAACAAGGCGATGGCGTAATCGAAGTTTTGCCGCTGCACCGCCTCGTTGGCCCGGTTGAACAACAGGCGCAAGTCGCGCGGGATTGCAGTCAGACTCTTTTCTGCCATGCCCGACACTACGCCCAAACCGGTTTGAAAATCCACTGCAAAACCTGACGGGGGCACATCCGGGCACTGCCCCTATTCCAGAGTGTGTTTGCGCCGCAGGAGCAAGGGACATTAGCCCGGGACAAACTCCCTGGAACGTGCTCCCCGACTTGCCCATCAAGTCCTGAAGGGACGTGGGAAAGGCCTGTTTTCCATCGTCCCTTCGGGACGGTATCCGTTTAGCGCCCTAATAAAGCTCTAGAAAAAGCTGACGTCCAAATTTTCTTTCGGTCATGGTTGAGTCGTGAGCGAAATTTTGCGCATCCGTGGCCGTGAGGTTGGCTCCAAGGAGTTGGAGCAGATCAGAGGCTGGTTGGGTTTGCATCCGCAATGGAGTCGCCGGCGTCTGTCGGAAGAGCTGGCCCGCGATTGGGATTGGCGGACT
>Ga0315289_10002675_pt1 | contig 27222 bp, 24 predicted proteins | sample YL17G11_40_MG_FD_203452 | JGI IMG/M metagenome (GOLD analysis project Ga0315289, IMG submission 203452) | Sediment microbial communities from Yellowstone Lake, YNP, Wyoming, USA - YL17G11_40 | ecosystem: Environmental > Aquatic > Freshwater > Lake > Sediment | place: USA: Wyoming | collected...
GGTGCCCCCACTGCGACTCGAACGCAGAACCTCCTCCTTAAAAGGGAGTTGCTCTACCAATTGAGCTATGGGGGCAGTTAAAGAAAGTTATAAGCCCTCTTTCTTCAATTCATTTAATAACTCTTTCTGCTTTTTTGTCAAACTTTTTGGAGTTCTAATCTGTATTTTAACATATAGGTCTCCCCTGCCAAGGCCTTCAAATCTTGGAATGCCAAGCCTGGAGATCCTAAATACTTTCCCTGATTCAATTCCTGCAGGTATATCTAGCAAGATATCCTTTTCCAGTGTCTTTATCTCTATCTCATCTCCCAGGGCAGCCTGAGTTAAAGATACAGATGCGTTGGTATAAACATCATCTCCTTTTCTTTCAAAATCAGGATCTTTATTAACTACAATTCTTACATATAAATCCCCTGCTTTTCCTCCTTTTTTGCCAGCATCTCCTAATCCCTTGAATTTTATCACCTGATCAGTATCAACTCCTGCAGGTATTTTAATCTCTATTGTTTCTTCTTTTTTAATTCTTCCTTGGCCACGGCAAACATTGCAGGGTTTTTCTGGAATATGCCCTTCTCCATCACAATTAGGACATTTGGCAAAATGGCTGATTGATCCTAAAAATGTTCTTCTGACTTGCTGAACTTTGCCCAATCCCCTGCAAGTAGCGCATTCATTTACCTTTGTTCCAGGCTCCCCTCCCGCTCCATTACATCTCGGACAAATTACAAAATGCTCAATATCAATCTTTTTCTGCTGAACTTTTAGAATATCTTTTAAATTAACCCTGAATTCTATTTCTAAATCATGACTTTTTCTTGAATCTTCTTCTCTGGAAGTTCTGCCTTCACCGAAATCAAAGAAGTTTTCAAAGATATCTCCTAAATCTCCTTCAAAATCAAATCCAGCTCCGCCTTGCCTGAACTGATCGCCCCAGAATCCAAAATCAAAACCATTAAAACCAGCTTGATTAGCTCCATCAAACACTCTTCCATATTTATCATACTGAGCTCTTTTCTCTTTGTCAGACAGAATCTGATAAGCTTCGCTAATTTCTCTGAATTTCTTCTCATCTCCTCCCCTGTCAGGGTGATATTTATGGGCTAGTTTTCTGTAAGCTTTTTTAATTTCTTCTTCTGTAGCGATAGAAGATACTTCTAGAACTTTGTAATAATCCATAATTATTTATTCTTGTATTCTCCATCTGATACATCTCCTTGTTGCTTGCCTTGCTGTCCATAAAATTGGGCTCCAATCTTTTGAATAGTAGCAGTCAAGCTATCAAGGGATTTTTTAATATCATCTATATTATCACCATCTTTAGCTTTCTTCAATTCATCAATCTTATCCTCAACTTCTTTTTTATCATTTTCATTTATTTTATCCTTAAAATCAGTTAAGGTTTTTTGAGCGTTGTAAATCAAAGCATCAGCATTGTTTCTAGCTTCAATTAATTCTTTCTTTCTTTTATCTTCATTAGCATTCATTTGAGCAGCTTGCTTCATTTTCTCAACCTCCTCGGCAGAAACACCGCAAGATCCTTCAATCCTAATTGACTGGGTTTTGCTGCTAGCCTTATCCTTAGCAGTAACATTTAAGATTCCATTAGCATCTATTTCAAAAGCAACCTCAATCTGAGGAATACCTCTTGGTGCAAGAGGAATTCCATCAAGAATAAACCTTCCAAGAGATTTGTTATCTATTGCCATTGGTCTTTCTCCTTGCAAAACATGTATTTCAACTGAGGTCTGGCTATCAGCAGCAGTTGAGAATACCTGATTTTTAGAAGTAGGCACAGTAGTATTCTTAGGAATCAGAATTGTGCTTACTCCCCCAAGAGTTTCTATGCCCAAAGACAAAGGAGTAACATCTAACAACAACACATCTCTTACTTCTCCTTGCAGAATTCCTCCTTGTACTGCTGCTCCAACAGCTACCACTTCATCTGGATTAACATCCTGTCTTGGCTCTTTATTAAAAAGCTTTCTAACTTCTTCCTGCATTCTTGGCATTCTGGTTTGCCCTCCAACCAGAATGATTTCATCTATATCTGTTGGAGACAATTTAGCATCTTGCAAGGTTTGCCTTACTAATTCAATTGATTTATCAATATAGTCCTTAACCATTGTTTCTAATTGAGAGCGATTCATTTTGTAAAACAAATGCTTTGGTCCTGAAGCATCAGAAGTAATAAATGGAAGATTGATTTCAGTTTCCAAAGTAGTTGAAAGCTCAATTTTAGCTTTTTCTCCTGCTTCTTTTAATCTTTGCAAGGCCAAGGGGTCTTTGGTTAAATCAATGCCATTGTCCTTTTTAAACTGACCTACTAACCAATCAATTATTCTCTGGTCAAAATCATCTCCTCCTAGATGAGTATCTCCATTAGTGGCTTTCACTTCAACAGTGTCATCCCCTATTTCCAGAACTGATATATCAAAAGTTCCTCCTCCAAAATCATATACTACAATTGTCTGATTGTTTTTCTTAGTTAAACCATAAGCCAAAGCAGCAGCTGTTGGCTCGTTAATAACTCTTTTAACATCAAAGCCAGCTATTTCTCCTGCTAGTTTAGTTGCTTTCCTCTGAGAATCATCAAAGTAAGCAGGACAAGTGATAATTGCTTCTTTTATCTCAAAACCTAATTTGGATTCAGCATCCTGTTTTAATTTCTGCAAAACCATAGCCTGAATTTCAAATGGTTTGTACCATTTGTCTCCCATTTTCACTTCAGTACTGCCATCGCTAGCTTCTCTAATCTCAAAAGGCATTAATTTAATATCTCTTTGCACTGTTGGGTCAGAAAATCTTCTGCCAACAAGCCTTTTAGCAGAAAAGATCGTATTGTGAGGATTAGTAACCTGCTGTCTTTTAGCAGTGATACCTACTAATATTTCATTATTCTTAGCTAAAGCTACAATTGAAGGGGTAGTTCTAGCTCCTTCCCTGTTTTCAATTATCTGAGCCTGACCATCTATTACCATGGCCATAGCTGAATTAGTTGTTCCAAGGTCAATACCGATTATTTTAGACATATTATTCTTTTGTATTCTTAATTATTTTTACTTTTACTGGCCTTATCGTTCTGCCTTTAAATGTATAACCTTTTAAAGATACTTCAGCAATTGTTTCATCTTTTAACTCAGGATTTTCAATGGTTTCAATTATTTCCTGACTTGAAGGATCAAACTTCTGGCCAACTTCAATTTCTTCTAACCCCTGATTCTTTAAAATGGATTTTAATTGCTCCCCTATCTGTAAGAATCCTCTGATTATCTGATTATCAGCATATCCTTGAGGAATTGATTTATCGGCCTTCTCAAAGCTATCAAGAATTGGCAATAATTCCATTATTAATCCCTCATTGCTTAACTCAACAAACGTTTTTAATCTTTCCTGCTCATCTTTGATATAATTCAGATGATCTGCTCTGGCTCTTTGCCAGCCTGCTAGATACTGATCTTTTTCTTTAATCACTTCCTCAAGCCTTTTCTTTAAATCATCTGGAGGAGCTGTATTTTTTAATTCTTCTTTCATATTTTTTCTAAAATATTTAATAGGTTTTTAAACATATCTATATTTTCTCTATATGGCATTCTTTTAGGACCCATTAAAACAAAGGCACATCCTTGTTTTGTTTTGGGAAATTTAGATCTGCAGGTAATAATACTGAATTCATCGCTTTTAATTATTGGGTTCTCTTCTCCAATAAACACTTCTACATCATTTAAAGGGCTTTTAACAGCTATATCTTGTATTTTTTCCTTGGTTTCATCAACCAGATTGATAAATCGGTTTAAAGTCTGACCGTTTTTTAATTCAGGCTCTAAAATTACATTTTCCCATCCTTTTTCCCATAAAATATCTTTGTCAAAAACATAGTTAAACAAAAGTCCTGAAGAAAAATCAGATAAAGTGTTTAATAATTCATTGGAAAAAGAAAATATATCTTCTGTTTCTTTTGGAATGAAATTCAGAAAGTCTTTTTTCTGTCCTTCCCATCCTTGTACAAAGAATTTATATCCTTTGCTTGTCGGTATCCTGCCAGAAGAACTATATGATTTATGCAGATAATCCTGGTCAGTTAAAAACAACATGTCATTTCTTACTGTAGCCGAGCAAACTCCTAAATCATGATTCTGGATAAGCTGCAAAGAGCTTACTGGCAGACCAGTTTCAATATAATCATTGATAATAGTTTCCAGAATATATTTTTGGCGTTCATTTAAATTCATTGGAGTATTATATCAACCCTAATTTAGCAGTCAAGGGGTAAGACTGCTAATTGACTTTTATTTAGAATATGATAGAAAAAGTTTATAGCACACTAGGAGGTGTCTATGGCAAAGACATGGGCAGAACGTGTTTATGAAGCTCTATCTCCAGATGAGGTTCTTGGAGAAGAAACGACGAGAATACTGCTCAAACAAGTCGAGATTCACACAAGTGAGAGAGGTGCTCTGGATATCTGCGTAGAAGTTCCTGCAGAGAAGACCAAGCAGGTCCAAGAGATCCTCGCAAGGATCTGGCCAGACGAAGGTTCATACGGCGCAACAACGGTTGATGAAGACCCCCATCTCATCCGCATCCTGCGCAAGTCACGCGAGCACAACCCAATCAAGAAAAGAAGGAACCGGAAGTAGAGACCTCCGCCCCGAGACCGAGCCCCCGCGCTCGGTCTCATTCTTTTGTCATTTTAATTTATAGAAAATCTTGTCTAAGCGAACATCAATATAGTCTATTTTTGAAACATTATCTGTTCCAATCTGATTTTTTAGAACAATATTTAAATTACTAACTTGTTTTTCAATATCTTTTTGAGGATCAAAAAGCACAAGCCATCCTTGTTCTGTTTTCATCTCTAATTTTAAGGAGTTAAAAACGCATTCTGTGGTTTTTATCCCTATTTTTGAGCTAATATTATCCTGCGCAGTTAAAATGGCTTTTAATAATCCTTCTTCAATAACGCTTGGGAAAGATATCTTTTCTGCAATTAAAAGTATTCTTGTTGGATCTGGTTCATTAACGCTCTGGAAAGCCAATCCTGTATCATCTACCAGATAACATTTGCTTTCATAACAGAAATTAGCTACTGGCTTTCTTTCTTGAATATCAATTATAATGTCTGCAGGCATTTCTCTTTGTATTTTTACTTCTTTTATGACCTGAAAATCATTTTTAAGGGTATTAATAATAGTGTTTTTATCAATTAAAAATATATTTCTTAATTCAAATATTAATATTTTCTGGGGCAGCAATCGCTCAACCTCTTTGATAATCTTTTGATTGTCTAAAAACAAAAATTCTCCTGGGACATTAATGTTTTTTATAGAAAAAACAGAAGAAAAGATAAAAAGATATGAAAACCCTCCTAATAGTAATATTAAAGCAATTACTGCCCAGAATATTCTGCTTTTAAAAATAGATCTCTTTTTCCTTATTTTAGTGTATCTTTTGCTCATTTTAGGCAAAGCCTCTTTTAATCTTTCTAATTGTTTCAATTAAAAACGTTATCCAATATTTTGATTTTAAAACAAAATCCTGAGCAGGAATATACTCTTCTTTTCTGCCTCCAAAACCCTGTTTAAATAAAGTTAAGCCTCTCCAGGGGTGTTTTGGCTTGTCATCTGGAGCTATGCCCCAGAAACTATAATATTTCGCTCCCCTACTCTTAGCTTCTTTAATCGCTTCCCATTGGAGTAGATAACTAACAGGAATTTTATGAACTAAAGATGCTCCTTGATGATAAAATCCGAAATCCTGCCAATAAACAATAATTGCACTTGATATTGGTTTTCTCTGATATTCTCCAATAAGAGTCATCATCTGATTATCTTGAGCAAATGCCTTGAACTCATTTTCTATAAATTTTAACGAAAATATGGCAAAATCATGACGTTTACCAGTAGCAACATACAAATCAAAAAATGTTTTTAAAGAATCAATATCATTTCTTTTAATAATTTTTACATCTGGATTTTTCTGGGCTTGCCTTATCAAATATCTGGTAGTTTTTCGCATCTCAGATAACAGATCTTCCTCTGGCTTATCAATATCTAAAACCCAGCCAATTTCTGGATGAACATGAATAGGAGATTTCCTAAATCCTAGATCTTTAAAAATATTCTCATCACTCTTAAGCCAAATAGGACATATTCTGATAAAAGCAGCTTGTTCTTGATAAGCAACTTTCTTTAAATATGGCAGCAAGCTGCTCATTATCTCTAATTTATCCCCTGATTTTACAATTGGACCATGTTCTACAAGCAAAAATGTTCCTCTTTTAGCTTTTACTTTTACAACTTGGCATATTCCTATCAGCTCATTGTCATAAATGCCTAATCTCCAGATCTTTTGATTCATAGAAATACAAAATTCTCCCCAGTTCCATGACTGCAGAAATGTTTTAGGATAGCAATTTCGCAAGAATGCTTCCCACTCTTCTTTTTTAGAGATCTCTTGTATTTCCATCTCTAATTTGTTTTTTGAGCTCTCTCAATATATGTCTCTTCTTCTGTATTTATTACTATATCATCCCCTACCTCAATAAACATTGGCACAGTAACCTGAGTTCCTGTTTCAATGGTAGCTACTTTAGTACCACCCGTAGCAGTATTGCCTTTAAATCCTGGCGGGCATTCTGTAACCTTAAAAACCATTTTAATAGGCAACTCAATATCTACAATCTGATCGTCTATTACCAAAACATCTACATCTGACTTTGGCTTTAAATATTTTATCTTATCTCCGACAAAATCTTCTCCAAATTCCATTCTTTTTGAGGGATCGTTTATTTCAGCAAAAATATATTTACCTCTATGACCATATATGAACTTGATTGTTCTAGTTTGAGCATCAACCTCATTAAAAGAATCAGCCTGAGTAAAGGCCCGCATGACAATAGAGCCAGTTTTTAAGTTCTTTATCTTGGCTTTTAGAGTAGGTTTCTGGCGTTGGAGCTTAACCAATCTTGACTCAAGCACCACCCAAGGGCTGTTTTCAAAAGAGAAAACAGTTCCTGGTTTTAAATCAGCATATCTAAGCATGTTTTTCTAATTGATTTCGTAAGAAATAGTTACAGTTGAAGTAATTCTATTCTGACCTGTCTGAATTTGTGGAATGGCTGCTTCGCCTGCACCCATCGGGGCTGCTGATTTGTAGCTTACATTGTCATAGTAAGGATAATATCCATTCTCACTAAAGCTTACAACTTTAAGCAAGGTCACCCCTAATTTAGAAGCTAATTGTTCAGCTTTTGCTTTAGCCTTTTCAATAGCCTGATCCCTGGCTGCGTTTTTAGCTTCATCTTCATTATCAACTACAAAGCTTAAATCACTTACATCATTAGCTCCAGCTTCAGTGGCTTTAGAGATTAAAGTGCCAGCTTTAGTTAAATCCCTGATTTTGACTTGCACAGATTGAGTGATGTCATATCCTGTTAAAACTCTTTTCCCTGAAGAATAGTAAGGATAAGTAGTGTCTTTTGGATATTCGTATCTGGGACTTATGCTAAAAGTAGTTGTTTTAATATCTTCCTCTTTTACTCCTTGAGCCTTGATAGCGCTAATAACATTATTCATCTTAGCTGTATTCTCTGTCATAGCAGCATCAACAGTTTTAGCTTCATTGGTAACAGTAAAAGATACCATGCCGAGATCTGGCTTAATATAAATCTCTCCTTCTCCGGTAACAGAGATAATATTTTTTTGTTCTGCTACTCTACCAATATATTTTCCTGTTTTTATCTCATTGCTTATTTTCACTCCAAAAAACACAATAAGAGTGAGAATAAATAATGCTACTACTATCATTACTGGCTTTTTGCCATGATGATGCATTCCTTCACAGCATTTGCCCGAACCTTGTGCATTGATTTCCATACTTTTATAAGGTTAATTATAATATTGTAGATTATACTCTATTTTAATAAAATCTCAACTAACCTTTACTCCAGAAGAAACTTCTTTCTCTGGTATTAGAATAACCGGATTTCCTTCAGAATCATGAGCCGCTAATAGCATTCCATTGCTGATTATACCCATAAGCTCTTTTGGCTCAAGATTGGCAACAATAACAATGGTCTTATCAATTAAATCTTCTGGACAATAAGCCTTGCCTATGCCTGCTACAATCTGTCTTTTTTCTTCTCCTAATTCTAAATCTAGGATAACAAGCTTTTCTGACCCCTCTACCCTCGAAGCATTTAAAATCTTAGCAGTTTTTAGCTCAATTTTGGAAAAATCCTCAAATGTTACCATGTGTTTTCAAAATATTAGCAATATTTTTTGCATCCTGAGCAGATATATTAATACCTGTTGGTAGATTAAAAATATGCTCTGCAACATATTCAGCATTTAAGCAACTTCCCTTAATATATCCTAACTTCTCCTGGTCTGTGTCTGGAGGTACAATATTCTTTTTCCTCCAACCATCATCTAGAAATACTTTTTTACTTCTGAAATAACTCAAGGCTTTGTCTGAATCAGATATTAATAAAGGATATCGCATAAAAATCCTTCCTTCTGATACCGCTGGCAACTGAATATTCAGCCCTTTTAACTCCTGATTATATATATCAGCTATGCTTTTTCTATGCTTATCTAATTTTTCCAATTTTTCTAATTGATTTAAGACTAATAAAGCTAAGGCATCAGGCATTTTTCTGACAAAGTTAATATCAAACTCCCCTATTTTGTCTTTATTACTTACAGCTTTAGATAAAATATGTATTTTTTGCAAGAATATAAGCAAAAATCTACCTAATTGTCCAAAACCATACAATGGTTTTATCAGATATTGAGTTAAAATTGGATGCAGAAGCTGCTGTCTTATCCAAAAAGAAGAATTATCAGGAATATTTTTCTGTATTTCAGATATTTTTCTAGCTAAATCATCATCTTGTGTAGCTGCTATGCCTCCAAACACAGAAGAAACTATTTTATCTCTTCCAAAACTGAAAAATGCTACTTTTCCAAAGCTTCCTACTGATTTACCATTAATGTTTGCCCCAAGAGAATGAGCGCAATCTTCAATTAAATCAATATTATGCTGCTTGCAAAGCTCATTAATCTCTTTTACATTATCTGGCAGGCCAAATGTATGCTGCACAACAATTGCTTTGGTCTTAGGAGTTATTTTCTTCCTCAAATCATTTAAATCAAGATTTAGAGTACTTTTCTCTATATCTGTATAAACAGGTCTTAATTTAAAAGATAAAATTGGATTTATTAAAGCATTACAAGTAAATCCTGGTACAATAATTTCACTTCCTTCTGGATAATCAAGGGCTTTAAGTATGACAAAAAGGGCAGATCTGCCAGAATTAAAAGCAGAGCAAAAAGGAATTTGTACAATTTGAGCTATCTTTTCTTCTAATATGCTTACAGCTTCTCCTTTTTTTATCTTTTTTAAAGAAAAGAAAAGATTTTTAGCCAATTTTAAATCATCTGGCTCAACATTTGGAGACAAAGACAAAAAAACAGGTTTTAAAAACTCCTTTCCCATTATTCAATAATTAAAAGTTGCTTTAATTTCTCTGGCACTCTTCCTTCAAGCATTATTGTATCTCCTGAAGCACTATATTCCCTTATCTTTTGATAAACTTCCTGAATATTTGGAATATATAATACTTTTTCTGCTGGCATTCCTGCAGAAACAGCCCCATCTTTAATTGATTTGAAATGGTCTGTTTTAAGAATAATAGCTAAATCACAAACAGCAGCTATCTTCTGCCCTATTTTAAAATGCACGTCTTTGGAAGCTGATCCTAGTTCAATTAAAGATGGCATTACTAAGATATTCTTTGTATCCCATAGCCCTAAATAACCCAAAGCGCTAAATACTCCATCTGGATTAGCAGAATACGAAGCATCAATTATTGTTAAACCATCTTTCCCCTTTTTGATATCAATAGCTTTCTGTTTAAATTGAGTATTTAAAAGCATTTGAGCAATCTGCTCGTAGCTCAAGCCTAAATGATGGCTAACAGCTATGGCTAGCAAGACATTAGTAACATTATGAGCTCCAGGCATATTGATTTGAAAATCAACAACCTGACCTTCTTTGGTTTTTAGAACAAAGGAGAATTTATCCTTTTGACTGGTAATATGCTCTGCCCAAATATTGGCCAGGCCTGCCTGGCTACCTATCAATATTTTATTCCTAACTTTATACTTCCAGTCTGCTGATTTGGCTTGTATAAATTCATTATCAATGTTTAGGAATGCCAAACCGTTTTCTGGCAGTGAATCTATTAGCTCAAATTTAGCTTTGACAATATTATCCTGATTGCCAAAAGTAGCTAAATGCTGCTGATTAATACCGGTTAAAATACCTATCCCTGGCCTTATCACCTTGCAAACCTGTCTAATTTTTCCTCTTTCATAAGCTCCGGTTTCTACAATAAATATTTCCTGATCTTTTAATTCATTTAGAATGGTTTTGGCAATCCCAATTTCAGCATTAACATGATCTCTGGTTTTTAAAACATTAAATTTCTGGGAAAGAATAGCATAAAGCAATTCTTTGGTGGTAGTTTTCCCATAACTGCCAGTAATAGCTATAACAGTTAGGTTATTTCTTGCCTGAATCTTTTTAGCAGCTTTTTTTAATAGCCTTTTCTGAAAGAAATTGGTTATCGGCCAAAAACAAACCACAAAAACACTAACAATAACAAAACTAAAAGTATCTAAGAGAAGAATAAAAACCAAAGCTAAGCTTAAGCTCATCTTTAGAGGTGTAAAAGCTATCATTAATACAATCATTCCAGCAGATAAAAGTATTATTAAAATTGCCTTAGCAGTTAAAGATGGTTTTAAAAATCTCTTTTTAAAGATTTCTAATCCAAATTTAAGGATTTCAGATAGATATATAAATAATAAAAGATAAAACGCCCATTGAAAAAGATTTGGCCTTATCAATAAAGTAACAACCAATAATAATTTAATTCCAATAAAAACATTTAAGAATATCTGTCTCCCCTGCCCTGTTCTAAAATGATCAAGAAATCTTTTAAAATGATATTCTTTTAGCTGCCAAAGATATGTCCAGAACAGAATCCTTTTAGCTAAAACAATGATTAACAAAATTAGGAATATAATAAACCAGATATCCATATATTTATATAAATTCTAATATGGTTTCTACCAATAATGCAGGGATTTCCCTATAAGGCATATGTCCGCAGGGAATAAATTTTAGTTGCGAACCTAAAATTTTTTCGTGCATCAGATAAGCATCCTTAATAGGTGTTGTTTTATCCTTTTCTCCCCAAATAATACAGGTAGGTACTTTTATCTTTTCCAATAATGGAGTTAAGTCTTCTTTAACAACCTTAATAAAGGTGTCTTTTTTAAACCCAATAGCATTAATATAGTCAGTTTTTCTTAAAACAAATCTGTAAAAAGCTTTTTGGAGCAATTTATATCCAGGAATCCAGGAAAATTTCTTGATTATCTTAGATACAAAATGCAAAACCAATCTAGATAACGTTCGTTTATGTTTTATCCCAGCTGCATCAATCAAAAACAGTTTTTTTATCATTTCTGGATGTTGGGCAGCAAATTTTATTGCCACTCTTCCTCCAAAAGACTGGCCAGCCAGATAAAAATTCTCATTAATGCCAATCTGTTTTAAGAATTCTAAGAAAAACTCTACAAAATCCTGTACTTGCCAAGCGCTAGGCAAAGAATCGCTCTTCCCAAACCCAGGAAAATCAAACATTGCCACCCTAAAACGCTTAGCCAAACCATCCTGAACCAAAATCCAAGGTTCTTTTCCAGAACCCCAGCCATGCAAAATCAAAAGAGGAGTTCCCTGCCCCTCTTCTCTTATCTGAATATTCAATCCTTTTACCTGAATAATTCTTTCGGGCATGTGAAAGATTAATTATTTCTTTTTGGGAATAATTTTAAAACCAAGATATTTCTGTAAAACCTTTGGTACATCGATTTTACCATCTTTTCTCTGATAGTTTTCTATGATAGCAATCATAGTTCTTATCATGGCAAAAGCAGTACCATTTAGCATATGTACAAATTCAGTTTTGCCAGTTCTGCTGTCTTTGTAGCGAATATTTAGTCTCCTAGCTTGAAAATCTGTACAATTAGAAACTGAATGAGTTTCTCTATATCTATTCTGTGAAGGAATCCAAGCTTCAATATCATGGGTAGAAGCAGAGGGTCTAGCCATGTCTCCAGTACACAAATGTACAACCCTATAAGGAATTTTTAAAGCTTGCATCATTTTTTCTTCTAGTTTTAACAAGAATAAATGTTCTTTAGCTGAATCCTCTGGTTTTACAAAGCTAAACATTTCCATTTTATCGAACTGATGCAGTCTAAATATGCCTTTAGTATCTTTACCATAAGAACCTGATTCCTCTCTTAAACAAGAAGAAAATGCCACATATCTTTTTGGCAGCTCTTTTTCATTAAAAATCTCTCCGGCATGCATTGGTCCAATAGATTGTTCTGCTGTGCCTATTAAAAACAGATTATCTTTGTCTAAATAATACCTTTCAGCTAAATCAGCAGCCGTATCAACATATCCCATTGCCTTCATCATCTCCTCTCTTATCAGAATTGGAGGAATTATGGGAATAAATTTCTCTTTTAACAAAACATCAAAAGCTAATTTGCTTAAAGCAAATTCAAGCAAAGCAATTTCATTCTTTAAATATGTAAATCTGGCCCCAGAAACCTTAGCTGCTCTTTCAATATCTATTAGATCCAGACTAATTCCTAATTCAGCATGGTCTTTCACAGGAAATTTAAATATAGGAATCTTACCCCACGTTTTTATTATCTTATTCCCTGTTTCATCTTGACCAACAGGTACATCATCTAAGGGAATATTAGGTAAAGATTGAAATGTTTTAATAAACTCTGCTTCAACTCCTAAAAATCTTTCTTCTTTGGCTTTTAGATCCTGCTTTATTGCTTTAGCTTGCTCTAAAAGCTCTGGATTATCTTTGATTTTGGCAGAAATAGCATTCTGCTGGCTCCTTAATTTCTCAATTTCCTGCTGCAAAGTTCTTCTTTCTTCATCTTTAGCAATTAATTCCTCTATATCAACACCAAATCCCTTATTCTTTAGGGCAGTTTTTACTTTTTCTGTATTTTCCTTAATAAATTTTATATCCAGCATATGTTTAATTATCCTTTGGTTTCATCATCGGGAACAATATCACTTCTCTTATGCCATGAGAATCAGTTAAAAGAGCCACTAATCTATCTATACCCATTCCAAACCCTGCTGCTGGAGGCATACCATATTCTAATGCTTCCAAAAAGTTCTTATCAGTTCTCTGAGCCTCGCCATATCCTTGTTTATACATTGCTTCCTGCTCTTCAAACCTCTTCCTTTGCTCTAATGGGTCATTTAATTCTGAAAAGGCATTAACTAATTCCCATCCTCCTGCTACTAATTGGAAATTAGCTAATTTATTTGGGCTCTCTGGATCAGATTTGGCTAAAGGAAATGCCCCATAAGGATGATGAATGATAAAAGTTGGCTGCCAAATCTTTTGTCTTGAAGATTTCTTGTAAATTTTGTCTGCTATTTCTGCCAAACCTTCTCCTGGTTCAATTTTAAGACCCATTTTTTCTGCCTTTTTCTTTAAAGCATCAATATGGATATCTTCTAAAATAATACCAGAATCTTTTTCAAGCAATTGATAAAAATCTACTCTTTTAAAAGGAGGGGTAAAATCAATAATTTTTCCATCATATTCTATTTCCATTTTCCCAAATACCTTTTTAACAAAATAGGCAAACATTTCTTCGCATAATTTCATTGCTTGCTTGTAATCCGCATAAGCCCAATAAAATTCCATACTGGTAAAATCAGGATTATGATATCTATCCAAACCTTCATTCCTGAATTGTCTGCCAATTTCAAATACTTTCTCATACCCTCCTACTAGCAATTCTTTTAAATATAGTTCTGGGGCTATTCTTAAATATAAGTCCAAATCCAAAGCATTTAAATGAGTTTTAAATGGGCTGGCCTTAGCTCCCCCATATATGAATTGTAATATTGGAGTTTCTACCTCAATAAATCCTTGTTTAGATAAAAAGTTCCTTATTTCCTGTATTATCTTTGATCTGACAACAAATTTCTCCTTAGCTTCTTTATTGAATATCAGATCAACATATCTTTTCCTGAATCTTTCTTCTACGTCCTGCAACCCATGCCATTTTTCAGGCAAAGGCAGAATTGATTTGCTAATTATCTTAAAGCTTTCAACCAAGATTGTTTTTTCATCCTGTTTTGTCTTAAAAAGACCTCCTCTTAACTCAATAAAATCCCCTATATCAAAATAATCAAGAAAATGTTTGTAATTCTCCTGACCAATATGGTCTTTTCTTAAAAAAGCTTGCATTTTGCCTGTCCCATCTTCTATATCAAAGAAAGTAGAACCCCCATGCCATCTTATTGCTCTTATCCTGCCAGTTAAAAATATTTCTTTTTTAGACTTAGCAAGTTTTGAAAAATCTTCAAAAGCCTCATTAATAGTATGAGTTCTTTTAATGCTAACTGGATAAGTTTCAATGCCTAATCTTCTCAAAGCTTCCAGTTTTTGTCTGCGTACCCTAACCAGATCATTAAGATTATCCATATTCTATCTATTTAAGCGGAAAAATGAAGAAAATGCAATCAGACTACTCCTCCATTGTAGTAGTCCCTATATCAGTGCTTGTAGATATATTTTCTGCCGTAGGTTCTCCAGAAAAATACCAATTCAATACTTCTTTAGCAACAGGCAAGGTAACTGTATGAAGTCCTTGCACATTTTCTGCCATAATAGTTATTACAATTTCAGGATCATCATATGGAGCAAACACTGTAACCCAGTTATGATATCTGTCTTTTTTCCCAAGTTCAGCAGTCCCTGTTTTAGATGCAACCTTAACTGGCAAACCATTTAAAGTAACAGATGAACCATAAGTTACAGCTGCTCTCATCCCTTGCTTCACGATTTCCAGATTGTCTGCATTAACAAAACCCTCCTTAATAACTTCTGGCTCAAACTCTTTAATAATGTTTTTATTCTCATCAACAATTGCCTTGACAACTTGCGGTTTCATTAATTTTCCTCCATTAGCAATAGCAGCAAATGATGTTGCTACTTCCAAAGGAGTAACAGCCAGATATCCCTGGCCTATTGATAAGTTATAAGTATCACCAACAGTCCAAACATTGCCTATCTTCTCTTGTTTCCATTCAGGAGTTGGTACAAATCCAGATATTTCTCCTGGTAAATCAATACCCGTTAAGTCTTCCCAGCCAAACAAATCAAGATAGGTCTTGATTTTATTGCCTCCTAATCCTTTGAACTTCTTATATCCTCCTCCAACAGTAAAGAAAAACACATTGCAGGATTCTGCTAATGCTTTTCTAACATCAGTTATCCCATGAACTGCCCAATCATTAAAAACAGAACTTTTATCCTTTTGCCAAGGATTTTCTATTACTAATTTACCATTGCAATCAAAAGAAGTATTAGCAGTAATAACTTTTTCATTTAAAGCAGCATAAGCTATTAATGGCTTTATTGTAGAACCAGAAGGATATCTGCCTGACATAGTTCTGTTTAATAAAGGATTATTTTTATCATTCTGCAAAGCTTCCCAGTCTTTGGCTGATATTTCATCAGCAAATAGATCATTATCATAACTGGGCACGCTTACCATAGCTAAAACTCCCCCGGTTTTAGGATTTATTGCTACTGCTGCTGCTTTAGTAGCACCAATATCTTTTAATTTAATCTTTAAGGACCTGTAAAGAATTGATTGCAAGCCAGAATCCATCCACAAAACCAAAGATTTACCAGATTCTGGCAAAGAAACTATTTCTTCAGAAGTAATATTGCCATCAGCATCTCTCTCATATAACACTTCTCCTGATTTAGCATTTAGATATTCGCTGTAAAAGCTTTCCAAACCAGTGCTCTGCCCAGATTTCCTATGATAACCAATCAAGTGAGACATAGAATACTCGTCTTTATAATCTCTTATTGATTCATTTTTGATCTTAAATCCCGGGAACTGATTACTAGAACTTTCAAATACCAAAAGCGTTTGATAATCCAAATCTTTTAATACCACAGCCTCATTTTCCTGCTCCTGATTCATGGCCGTATTAATATCCTCTGCTTTTACCTTTAATAACCTACTTAATTTGTTAATCAATTCTTGAGTATTGTTTTTATTAAGCTCTGCCTTATTAACAACAAGATTGAAAATGAGCTTGTTATAAACAAGCTGCTTCATATTCTGGTCATACATTACTCCCCTTTGAGCCTTGACAGTAGAAGAAATGAATTTATTCCTTTGAGCTAAATCAGACAGTTCTTGGTGATCAATAACCTGGAACTGAAATGCCCTGACAGAGATAGCCAATATGGCTAGCAAAAAACATATCCAAAATCCAATTATTGGTTTTGAACGCAAAGGAACCTCTAGTTGATAACTTGGACCTTGTCCTTGGTTTCTTTTAACCAAGGCATCCATTAAAACCTCTTGAGGCTCAATTTCTAGATTAGTTTTCCTAATTCTGAATTTTTTTCTTGGCAAAATCATAGATAAGATATACTACCATGGCAAACAAAAAATTGTACAGCAATGATTGCCAATTAAAGTATCTAGCACTGGATTTTAGAAATAAAGAAGATAGAAAAAACAATAGCTGGAAAAAGGCTATTGATCCGAAAGAAATCACTGCAAAGCTTAATAAATTCTTTTCACTTATCATTTTGACAACAATCTTAAGAGCTAGCCATAGAAGTAAGAAGCTTGTGAAATACAACCCATAATCAGAAGAATTTAATTCCAAGAAGAAAGCCATTGCAAAAGCAATTATTAGATTATTCAGATCATCTTTGCTTAAAAAACAATAGAATATTAAAACAATTAAAGGCAGATTTAGGATTGCTTTTCCAATTTGCAATTGAGAACAAAAACTCTGTCCTATGACAGCTACTAAAAACCCTAAAAAGATTGTAAGCAGATATTTTGCTTTCATTCTGATATGACTAATACAAATCCAAGGTCATTTATCTTTAAAAATGGCTCTACTACAATCTGCTGAAATGGATCTAAATCAGTAATTTTTACACTTTTTACTGTTCCCAAGGGTAATCCAGAAGGAAAATCATTCTGGATTCTTCCAGTAATAACTAAATCCCCTTCTTTTATCTCTTTATCTTTTGGTAAATTCTCAATATTCATTTCAAAGTTACCTTTTCCTTTAACAATCCCTTCTATTCTATTCTCCCCTATCTCCACATTGGTCTTTATCTGCGGAGAAGTTATCAAATATATTAAAGAATTTCTCTCATTAATTTTAGAAACTCTGCCAATCAGCATTCCCTCTGCATTTATTACTGCTGCTCCAACTTTTATATTATCCTTTTCTCCTTTATTAATATAAACAGAATCATTTTGGCTATCTTTGGAAAAGATATAGGCATCAATAAATTGAAAATCCTTTGGTAATTCTAAATTAAGAATCTTTCTTAATTCCTCGTTCTCACTCTGAGCGTTTTCTAACTGAATTATTATTAAAGTTAAAGACTGGTTTTCTGTTTCTAATTGTTCATTCTCTTGCAATAATCTTTTAGATAAAAATATCCTTTCAAAAAATGTGGCTGTATCAGCTCCTTTTTGCCAGAAATAGTTTTCCATATTGGAAAACCAAGAAGTAAACATTGGTTTTAAAAATATTCCAAGGATAATAAAAACAATCAATATAGAACAAGCAATAAACCATTTCTTTCTGGGGTTCTTTTTTATCTTTAGGTTAGAAACCATTTTTCTATTATATATCAAGATGAGAAAAACAGGAAAAGAACAGATCTCCCAATAAAAACGTTTTTGGCAAACTTTGACTTTCAGACCATAATTTGATATACTTAGCAATAGTTAAAATAGCTCCTTTAAAACTCAAACAAGGTAAATAACAATTTTGAGACAAGCGTTTTGGATGCCAAGATATGGTTTTTAAAACGCTTGTCTCAAACGGGAGATAGGACCGCGGCCCCACGGCAAGGGGTATAATCCACTCTCTAAAGTCCTAAAGGATGTGGAGAGTGAGGAGGTTGCAATGAGCAAAGGTCTATGGACCATGCCCAAAGGTGAGTTCGAAGGAAGCGTCGCTGCGCTGGAGAAGGAAATCGTGGAGCAGGGAGGTAATCCCTGCGATCTCTTCGATCTCTTCCGCACCGACAACATGTACACCAGGCGCATTGCGCAAGCGATGCTGAGAAAGGGTCTCGTGGACTCCATCGAGTCGCGCTTGGCTCGGGCGATTCTCGGTCGTAACATCTTCACCGATGCCGACTGGATGAGCTACTACGATGCCAGGTTCACCAAGAAGCAGCAACGTGAGGCTGGGAAGTTTCCGTGGAGCGAAGAAGTTCTCAATAGTCCCTGCCCCTTCAACGAGGGCAAGCTGGTGAAGGACACACACTTCGCATTCCTCGGGATCGCCGGCATCAACGGCCAGCCGCTCACGGTAGCCAAGTGGCTCGAACTGCATCCGGCAACGGGTCAGCCGAAGTTCTACTTCAACGCCAATCCGTGGCACGTGGGTCAACCACATACCGATGTGGCGACCATGGAACTGCGCTGGTATCTCCTGCTCAAGGACATCGTTCCTAGTTCTACGGGTAAAACGCCCGAGGAACAAGTAGCGATGCTTCCGCCGGAGTACGAGGTGCCAACCACCATCACAGAGGTAACGAAGGATATCCTTGTCTTTCGCAAGACGGATGTTCGCCAGAATCCTTTGCGGTGGGCGGCATGCACGGAGCGCACAGTGGCGACCACAAAGGCCTTTGCTGGCCTCGTCTTGTGTGTCGGCGACTTCAGCGAGCTCGGTCTCAGCGTCAGCCGCTGGTTCGGCTCTCGCAACGACGGCATTGGCGTCGGTGCGTCCCGGAAGTTCGGAACCTTGTAACCTGGAGGACTTGTCCCTCCTTGAGTACTTGAGCCTTCGGCGCGTGCGCGTGCCGAAGGCTCATTCTCTTTTTTGTTACCTTTTGATATAATAGATTTGTCTGCTAATGTAGGCGCGGTTACGGCTTCGCCTCGCGGACACCTCTTCTTTTAAGAGATCACCGGAGTATCGTTGTCTAAGGATAGCGATAGAGTGTGATAAAAAGTAGAGATGGAACTTCTTGCTTGTTTCTAGTGGAGGTTTTGCTTTTCAAAAGGCAAATGCTCCAAAATTAAATTCAGAGAAAAAAGGGTATAAACTCGCAAGAGTAGTAATCCTTAATTCTTGGTGACATGGATGGGGACAGACAACATACGTTCGCACTGGTTCGTCTGCTGGCAACGTCTTGTGTGTCGGCAACTTCAACGAGAACGGTCTCAACGTCAACAACTGGAACGGCAATCGCAACAACAACATTGGCGTCGGTGCGTCCCGGAACTTCCATCTTTCTACAAGATAAGAACGCCCTCCATAAAAGGAGGGCGTTCTTCTAACAGCCTCGGGTAGATTTTATCCAGCCACCTAACATTCTACCTATCTCGTCTACGTCTTGTTCCAGGCGGATATACTTCTTAGTGTCCAATACTTTAGTGTCCTTACAAAGTCGAAGAAATACACGCAGCAAATTAAGCTTTGTGCTGGCTTTTTGGAGTACAGGTAGTTTCTCCATTTTGGAGAGTTGGCTTGCGTCAAGAATATATTCCAATATTTCAAGAATAAGATTTTCACAACGCTGCCAGATAGTAAATCTATCCTGCTTAGGGACACTATTACGCAGGCTGTAGAATTCATTGTATAGGTCATAAATCTTTTTGAATATTGGTATATCAAAGTTATTCATAGTAGTTTTTTATTTTTATGAAGGTTTATAATAATCTATTCCAACATATTGTTTCATTAGAAAATCTTTTTGTAGCGTGGGATGAGTTTCGGATTGATAAGCGCCACAAAAAAGATGTTCAAGAATTTGAGTTCAAGCTCGAGCAAAATATTTTTCAACTTCACCGCGATTTGATAACAAAACAGTATAGACATCAGCCATATACGGGATTTCATATCCGCGATCCAAAGATCCGTCTTATTCATAAAGCGTCTGTTCGTGATCGTGTCCTGCACCATGCTATTTTTAGAATATTGAATCCGATCTTTGATAAGACATTTATCCCAAATTCTTTTTCTTGTCGCGTTGGAAAAGGAGTTCACAAAGGTGTTCTGGAGATAGAACGAATGATTCGCGCTGAAAGTAGAAATTTTACGAGGCCGTGCTTCGCGCTTAAATGCGATGTCCAGAAATTTTTTAATACAGTTGATCATGAGATTTTATCATTAATTCTCCGTGAAAAAATTACTGATACAGATACCATGTGGCTTGTTCATCATATAGTTGAAAGTTTTACAACTGAACAATTAAGTTTGTTTGATCGCCAAGGCCTGCCGATAGGAAATCTTACTTCACAGCTTTTTGCCAATGTATATATGAATGAGCTTGATCAATTTATTAAGCACGAACTAAAATTACGACATTATGCACGGTATACAGATGACTTCGTGATTATTTTGGCAGATAGACAGCATCTTGAAAAATTTCTTAATTGCATTCAATCTTTTCTCAGGGATAAGCTGAAATTGAATCTTCATCCAAAGAAAATCTCTATTCGTACTTGCCACCAAGGCATCGACTTTCTTGGATATGTTGCTTTACCATATCACCTACTTATGCGTACCAAAACGAGACGACGCATTTTCCGAAAGCTCAAGATACGCATAGCTCAATATCGGAGTGGATCAATCAATGAGATAACACTTTCCCAATCACTCCAATCATATTTAGGTGTTTTGTCTCATGCAAACACCTATCAATTAAGTCAGGACCTACAGAACCAATACTGGTATTGGCTACATGAATAAAACAACAAAAAACCTTTCACTAAAAGGTTTTTGTCATTAAGCGCAGATATGGGGGCGACCTACTTTCACGGTAAAACCACTATCATCGGCCCTGAGGTATTTCACTTCCGAGTTCGGAATGGAATCGGGTGGGACAACCTCGGTATTACCCCCATATCTAAGCTCAATGGTCTAAAGTCTAAAAAAGTCAAAAGCGAGAGCCGAGATAAACGGTTAATTAGTACTCCTTGACTTAATCCCTTACGAGATTTTCATCTAGAGCCTATCAAAGTCGTTATCTCCAACTTACCTATGAGACCTAATCTTGAGGGAGGCTTCCCGCTTAGATGCTTTCAGCGGTTATCCCGACCCAACATAGCTACCCAGCAGTGCCGTTGGCACGACAGCTGGCACACCAGAGGTTAGTTCAGCAGGGTCCTCTCGTACTACTGCCAACTCCTCTCAAGTCTCTGCGCCCACGGTAGAAAGGGACCGACCTGTCTCACGACGGTCTGAACCCAGCTCATGTACCGCTTTAATCGGCGAACAGCCGAACCCTTGGGAGCTACTTCACCCCCAGGATGCGATGAGCCGACATCGTATATTAATCTATTATTTCTAATAGTATGGACTATATCTTCATCCATCTAATCTTAGATGGCGTTGGCGTATTATGGCGATTGCCATCTCTTCAATTTAATTGAAGAAGTCTCTACGGGGTTATTACTAAAATTATATTTAGTGTAAACTTCCCACGGTGTTGCCCATGCATTTATTAAAATGCATTAAGGGGTTCACCGTTATAAGCCAATTTTTCGTCTGATAAAATTTATCAGATGCATCATTACTGATGCAGCACCCCGATTTGTCGTTAAGGTGCCGAACAGAGCCGTTGATATGGACTCGCGGGCTCTACCAGCCTGTTATCCCCGGGGTAACTTTTGTCTGATGTCTTCAGCGGTTCTACAAACCACTGTCGGTTCACTAAGCTCTTCTTTCGAAACTGCGCGACATATACGTCTTGCAGTAAAGCCAGCTTATGCCTTTGTACAACCACTCCGATTTCCATCCGGAGTTAGCTGACCTTTAGACGCCTCCGTTACATTTTAGGAGGCGAGCGCCCCACTCAAACTGCCCACCAGACACTGTCCCCCTAGCGCTTCCCTTGTGAGGCTGCGCTTTACGAGGTTAGAATAAAGAATTTGAAAGACGGGTGTTTCATTGTCGGATCCATCCCGCCCAAAAGCGAGACTTCATATCCTACCCGCTACGCTGTGCATCCAAACTCAGAACTCAATATCTGGATACAGTAAAGCTCCCGGGGTCTTTCCGTCTAGCCGTGGGTATCCGGCATCTTCACCGGAACTGCGTTTTCACCGAGCTGCTCCTAGAGACAGTCCTCTAATCGTGAAGCCATTCATGCGGGCCAGAACTTACCTGGCAAGGGACTACGCTACCTTTGGACGGTTATAGTTCATTTTGCTCTGTATATCGCTATAAGAATGGACCATATCTTCACCCTTTTATTAAAAAGGGGCTTGGCGTATGGTCTCTGAGGATTCTTTCATATATATATGAAAGCCTTTCCTGCTGATTGACCGCTTCGATTGAATATTTTCACTAATATAATTAGTAATTCAATATACCCGGTTTTTCCAGCATTTGGCCAAGTTGTTGTCTTAAAGATTACTCTTTAAGGGCGGCAACTATTAAGTATTACCGCCGACGTTTACCGGCGCTTCACTCAGTAAGCCCTGTGTAAACACAGGACATCCAAGTTTGACTAACCGGCACTGGTCAGGCCTCAACCCCTATACATCCTATTTCTAGTTAAGCAGGGATTTGTGTTTTTGATAAACAGTCGTTAGAGGATCTTTTGTTGCAACCCATATAAATATGGGTAGGCTTTATTCCGAAGTTACAGCCGCTATTTTGCCGAGTTCCTTTAGGAGCTCTCACTCGTTCACCTTAGTACACTTATACTAACCCACCTGTGTCGGTTTTCGGTACGAATCCAATTCTCTTAGCTCTACAGGTTTTTCCGGGCAACTTGCTCGTCTGGATTTGCCCGCCCGAGGGCGAACATTTTCTCTGCGCTTACAATTTGTCTTGCAACAAATCATTCACGCCAAGAATGATAACCAATTAATCACCCAGATTACTAAACTGCGTACCCTTTGAAAAAGAATTGGAGGATTGGAATATTTACCAATTGTCCATCGGCTACCCCCTTTGGGTTCACCTTAGGATCGCCTAACCCTTGGATGATCGCCATTGCCAAGGAAACCTTAGGTTTTCGGTGTTTGGGGATCTCACCCAAATTGGCGGTTACTCATGCCAACATTCTCACTTCCTATCGCTCCACCAACGCTCACGCGTTAGCTTCATTGCAATAAGAATGCTTCCCTACCACTTCTGCAAATAAATGCAGAAATTCATATCTTCGGTAGTGAGCTTTAGCCCCGGTATATCTTTGGCGCGAATTTCCTCGACTGGTGAGCTGTTACGCACTCTTTAAAGGATAGCTGCCTCTAAGCTAACCTTCCAGCTGTTTGAGGAATTTCACTGCCTTGTTTTACACTTAGCTCACATTTAGGGACCTTATATTATGATCAGGGCTGTTTCCCTTTAGACCATGAAGCTTAGCCCTCACAGTCTTACTCCCAACATAAACTTACAGTATTCGGAGTTTGGTTGATCTGTCTGGATAAATCCAAGAAAGATCATCCAGCGCTCTACCCCTGTAAGGTAATTGTTGAGGCTAGTCCTAAAACTATTTCGGGAAGAACCAGCTATTACCAGGTTCGATTAGCGTTTCACTGCGTGCCCCAAGTCATCCCAGAATATTGCACGGTTCACGGGTTCGGGCCTCCCCCCGTAGTTTATACGGGGTTCACCCTGCTCAGGGCAAGATCACCTGGCTTCGGGTCTCAAACACACAGCCATAAACGCGCTATTAACGCTTGCTTTCACTGTGCCTTTTCTCGTGTAACGAGATCTGACAAGCTGTGCATTTGAACTCGTTGGCTCGTGGTGCAAAAAGCACGCCGTCACCCCGCACATAACTTGTAAAACATTCATATTTTAAAATACAAATGCGTCGCAAGTTATGTGCGAGGCTCCGACTCTTTGTGGGCAAAATGATTTCAGGTACTATTTCACCGCCCTCCCGGGCTACTTTTCACCTTTCCCTCACGGTACTTAGTTCACTATCGGTGACCGATTAGTATTTAGCCTTAGTTGGTAGTCCAACTTACTTCCCACCGGGTTTTCGTTCCCAATGGTACTCAGGTAAGACTTCAAGGAGCGTAAGATTGTTTTCATCTACAGGGCTTTCACCTTCTTTGGCCGCCCTTTCCAGAGCGTTCGACTAACAACCTTCTCTAAATGTTCTCCCTCAGCAATTATCTCCAGTCTTGCGACTGAAGAATCCTGACGAAATCCCCCTATGACCCTAAACACATATTACTATGCATTCAGTTTAGGCTTGTCCCGTTTCGCTCGCCGCTACTACGGGAATTGATTACTCTCTCTATTCCTCTGGGTACTAAGATGTTTCACTTCCCCAGGTATCGCACCAAATCAGAAATTTTCTGATTCAGTATCTGCGGTTTTCGCAGATGGGTTACCCCATTCGGACATTCTCGGATTAACGGTTGCTAGGCACCTCCCCGAGACTTATCGCAGCCACGCCACGTCCTTCATCGCCTATCGGTCCCAAGGCATCCTTCATTTGCCCTTAAAAATACTCGGCTCTCACTTTTAACTTCTTTTGTTTACGCTAGACTTTAGACCTATTGAGTTTTCAAGCTGCTATCCATTCAATAAAGGAATCAAAGACCGCTCCTTGAAAGCGGTCTTCTATTGCTTAGAATTATCGAAGGCAAGATTATCTCGCCTAGGACCGCTTCCTGTTTTTTGAGAGATTCTTTGATTCGAATAACATATGCTTAGCCTGCGTCCCATTTTAGCAGACCCAAGAACCTATGTCAACAGTCGCAGATATCCACAACAGGAAGCCTCCTGAATTTACTTTCTGAATTTAGTTTTCAGATCATTAATCATATTGGCAGCAGCTTCTTTTCCCCCAAGACCAAAAGCTAAACCACCAGCGATTGCTAACATGCCAACTAATCCCATGAATATAGTTGTCACTAATTCTGTAGCAATACCAAGCTGGGTCAAGATGGCAAAAATACCAAATATCCAAGTAGCCCATCTTATTATTGTGCCGGCTAAATTGGCATATTCGAGCTTGGCTTTGCTCATTGATGCCTTCACAGCTTTTTCAGCAAAGTTAGCAACAATAACAGTAGCCATAAACATTAAAGCAGCTACTACGATTTTGCCCAACCAAGTGATAACAGTTGTAATAAACACACTGAAAGCAGGAAGTCCTAAAATGTCAGCCGTTATCATTAAGACAACTAATATCAGAATCCATTTGCACAATCCTCCAATGAATTCTGAAGCTGTCATTTTGAATTCTACTCTGTCCATTGCCTCTTTCCAGCCTGTTTTCTCTAAAAGCGAATCTAATTTTATCTTCTTTAATAGTTCAGTTATTAATTTACCAATAGCTGCAGATACAAACCAACCGATAATCAAAACTACAATTGCAGCTATGAGATTTGGAACGAAATTAACAAATCCTGTTCCAAAACCTTGCAAGCCCCTAGTTATAGAATCAGCCCATTCAATTACCATATATTTTATATATTTTATTAATGGTTTTCCGACCTTTATTAATATTAAGCTATTATAGCAAATACAAGCTGATCTAACCAGAAGTTTATCCCCTACCTGCACTATTTCCAGCAATATACCCTGTAGTCCAGCATATTTGCAGATTATATCCTCCAGTAGGACCATCTAAGTCTAGTATTTCTCCAGCGAAATAGAGATTACTTATCAATTTAGAACGCATTGTCCGGGAATCAATCTCTTTTAAATCAATCCCCCCAGCAGTGATAATGGCATGTTCAAATCCAAGCAAGCCATCAAATGTCATTTCCATGTTTTTTAATGTTTTTGCTAATTTTTCTCTTTCGATTTTGCTGATGTTAGAAACCTTTTTATCAGCATCAATCCCTGAAAATTTAATAGCTGTTTCAATAATACTTTTTGGCAATAAATCATCTAAAGAATTGCTAAATATTTTTTGAGGATTCTTATCAAAATCCTTTTGAATACGTTCATTTAAAGCTTTTGAATCCAAACCGGGTTTTAAGTCTAGAATAATCTTAACTTTCCCCTGCCCTGCTAACTGATCAATTGTTTTGCTAGCATCCATAACTATTGGCCCGCTAATTCCAAAATGAGTGAATAGAAATTCACCAATTTCTTCAAGAATCTTCTTTTCATTCTGAAAAACAGAAATCTTTACGTTTTTTAAAGCTAGGCCAGATAGTTTTTTAGGCCAGCTCTCTTTAATCTTTATTGGAGAAATAGCTGGCCTTAAAGATATTATTTTGTGCCCAAGTTTTTTAGCTAAATTAAAACCATCTCCTGTAGATCCGGTTTCTGGAAACGTTTTCCCTCCAGTAGCCAGAATAAAATTTTTTGCTGACATGTGCTCTTTGTTGTCAGTAACAATTGATTGTATTCTGTTATCAACAACTTTTACATCAATAATTCTGCTATATTTTTTAATAACCACTTTCCCCTGCTTCAGATAATCAATTAAACAATGTAAAACGTTAAAGGCTGTGCCTTTGTCTGGAAAAATTCTTTTCCCCTGCTCAACCTTGGTTCTCAATCCCCTATCTTCAAAAAACTTTACTGTTTCTTGTGGCCCAAAAACAGAAAACCCAGGAAAAAGAAATTTCCCGTTCTTGCCATAAGCTTTTAAAAACTCTCTGTTGTCAAATTCAGCATGAGTAATATTGCATCTGCCTTTGCCAGTAAGTAAAAGCTTTTTGCCTAATCTTTCATTTCTCTCTATTAGAACCACTTTTGCTCCTAATTCAGCAGCTCTGCCAGCTGCTATCATGCCTGCTGGGCCGCCACCAATAACTGCAATATCAAAGTTTTCTCTTTTAAATTCCATTAGATAGATTTGCTTTAAATCCTGAAGCTATAATGTAAAATTCCTTGCTTTGTTTTATCACTGCTTTTGGCTTCAATCTTTTAACAAAATTAAATGATTTTTTCACTTCATTAATAAACTTATCTGCTTCATATCCTTCAAATATTTTGCAGACAAAATTACCGCTAAACGACAATACCTCACAAGCTATTTCAAAAGCCCTCTGGCTTAATTCCAGAGATCTGCCTGCATCTACGAACTTAACCCCAGAAGTTGAGGGAGCCATATCAGAAACAACCACATTGTGCTTGTTG
>Ga0315289_10002677_pt1 | contig 27218 bp, 25 predicted proteins | sample YL17G11_40_MG_FD_203452 | JGI IMG/M metagenome (GOLD analysis project Ga0315289, IMG submission 203452) | Sediment microbial communities from Yellowstone Lake, YNP, Wyoming, USA - YL17G11_40 | ecosystem: Environmental > Aquatic > Freshwater > Lake > Sediment | place: USA: Wyoming | collected...
AGCCAACTGTTTTGACTCCCTCGGCCGGAGAAAGCAGTGGTACAAGAGAAACAGTATCTCCTTTTCGTCCAACCACCTCAACGTGGTTTTGAATGAGAAAAAGTTCTTCATGCCCATCATCCAAACAAACATCTACGCCCTGCAATTCCGGCATCAGAAGCAGAAATATATTTGTCAATGTCTGGTCAATCCTGCCGCCCAAAGCCCCTACAACAACAATGGAGTCGCTACAGCGGTCCACTGCAGCCAGCAGCGCCAATTCCAGATCGGTTTGGTCTTTTTTCTTGGGGAATTTGCGGGTTTCAATGCTATTTTCAAAGAGCCATTTCAAATCTTTTTCTATCATGGAATCCAAATCACCGATCACAAGGTCAGGAGACAGACCTAATGCTCTGATGTGCCGCAACCCGCCATCCGCAGCGATCAGAAAATCGCCCACATTGAGTATTTTATTGAGCAATTCCGGTTTTTCAACCATCCCATTTGCAAATATGATTGTTTTCAAATAAAAAAACTCCCTTCTTCTGGAGGGAGTTGTCTTGTTATGCATCTCCCTCCGCCGGTATTATCCGGTTCAGGTTTTGCGGGTCGAGGATTCATCATCCTCCTCTCAGCCTGTTCTACCAGGCTCCCCGGATTGAATTAATTTATCTTAGTTTACAGGATTTGCTTGCACCTGTCAATTAATAAATTATTAACCTTTAATCCGTATCTCTGATTTCTATGGAAATCGCATCCATATCTTTACGTTTTTCACCAGCTGTATAATTTAGTATGTAATTTTTTCTTGCGTCAAGCCAATTGCAGAATTCTTCGAGAAGTCCGAAATAGAAGAATGGTGCCAGCACCGTTTCGCCTGAATTTTCATTACATTTTTTTATCTCCCATCCATAAGAACGGGCTCCTTCGTCAACAACATTGAAAGATGTGCCCATTTCAGTAGAGAGTATTTCTACAAGTGTGTTTAACGACGCCAGAAAACGGCGGTCAAGTGGTTTCAGGCGATTCTCAATGTTTCCCAACTGTGCAATGCCCGAGAAATATTTCCGAAAGAAGGTGAGCGAGGCGTTCCCCATACGAATCAGAAGACCCCGGGTAGTTTCCTCTCCGTAATAAGTGTATAATTCGCCGGCAACTTTTTCAAGCAGCACTAATCCGCGCCCGGAATAATCCGGGGCTTTTAGATCAAATGGATCTAACCCGGCGGAAGCAAAAATCTCGTCTGCCTTTTCATCTCCTAAAAGTTCCAAAAGAGAATAATAGACGCAATAAAAAATTTTAAATTCGGCCGGTAGATTATGTAACACAACACTCCATTGAGTAAGAAAATATTAGCTCAAGTATAATGGAAAAAAGGTTTCTTTTACAATTAATTTATTATTAGTGCTGATTTTTATCCCTTTTTAAATAAGACAATATAAGAATGCCTAAGATATTAGAGACTATCAGGGAATATGAGGAAGATGTCCTCCTGATGATCGCGGAAGCCTGGGGGATTGACATTGAGCTTGACTATAGAATAGGCGCTGCTGAACAGATCACTGCTCTCATAAGCAAGGACCAAACAAGGGAGGAGATGTTCAATTCCTTGTCAGATAAATCCTTACAGGCATTAATAATGCTCGCTGAAGAAAATGGGAAGGTCTCCTGGGATCAATTCACCCGTGTGTATGGTGAACTGCGCGAAATGGGTGCGGTGCGCCGTGAACGAGAACGGCCTGACCGTACACCTGTTTCTGTTACCGAAACCTTGTATTACAAAGCACTTATCGGCAGAGCTTTTTTTGAAACCGGACAGGGGTTACGTGAGTTCGCATTTATTCCTGATGAGTTTTTTCAAATTCTTAAACCTGCTCAATCGCAGGTTGCACCTGACAGTTTCAAACAGGTTCCTGTCCACCTGGTTGAAAAAACCTTGCTTTCAAATGACTATATTATTGACCAAGCCTGTACAGTTTTGGCCGGCCTTAGAATTGGTCTTACCGTTAAAGAAATAATTCCTTTCACGCCGGGTATTCCGAGTTCTTTTCTAATCAACCTTCTCAAGGAAACAAAAATAATAACCGGCCGTTTAGAATTTTCGTCAGAAAAAGTAAAACGTTTTTTGGAAACTGACCGCGGATCTGCATTGACTCAATTGGCTAAAGTATGGAAATCAAGCCAAGAAATTGATGAACTGGATTTAATCGAAACTCTGGAATTTGAAGGCCAGCGAAAAAACAAACCACAAACCTCAAGGGTTCAATTATTGGACCTAATCCAAGACTTGCCTGATGAATCCTGGTTTGGCATTCAGGAATTCTGCGATTGGATTCACAAAAGTCATCCGGACATTCTGCGGTCAGGGGGAGAATATGACGCCTGGTTTATCAAAGACAGCGCTACCGGTGAATATATTAAAGGTTTCGAAAATTGGCAGCGCGTGGAAGGCAAATATCTTCGCATGATGATCCTCAGGCCATTATTCTGGATGGGATTTGTAGATTTGGGTAAAACCGCAGGCGAGATTTCTCCTGCTGTTTTCAGGAAAAGCAAATGGTTCAATGCGCTGATGGCAGGGCAGGAATTAGAGTATCCAACTCTCCAGAAAAAAGATTTTGAAATTCAAAAATCAGGAAGACTAACCATTGAAAGGTTTTTTCCAAGGGATATTCGTTATCAGCTAGCCCGGTGCTGCGATTGGGAGAGTGTTCGCAGTCACAAGTTTTTCTATAATCTCAGCCCCCGTGCTTTCCAAAGAATGGAACATCAAGGATTAAAGATCAGCCAGCTTGTAACCCTCATCAAACACTACGCCAGGAAACCAGTGCCACAAAATATTCTAATGGCTCTGGAGCGCTGGCAAAGCAACGGACAGGAAGCCGGGATTGAAAAGATAACGGTTTTAAAAGTCAAATCAGCTGAAATTATGGACAAGCTGTTAACCTCGCCAGCAAAAAAATACATCCTGACGATACAAAACCCCACCACAGCCGAAATTGCAGCGAATTCCTGGGCTTATATCAAGGCTGCCTTGCTCGACCTGGGAGTATTGGCTGAAATCAAGCCGGAAGTATAATGACCTAAAATTCATCAACTATCTTGACGAGGAAGAAAGGGAACCGCATGAAACGTCTGGAGTGGATTCAACAGGAAATTAAAACACTCAAGGAATCAGGTTTTTACAACACTATCCGCGTTCTCAGCTCACCGCAGGGTGCCTGGCTGGAGGTAGATGGCCGCAAGGTGTTGAACTTCTGCTCAAATAATTACCTCGGGCTTGCAAATCACCCCAAAATGATTGCTGCTGCCAAGGCAGCAGTGGATAAATACGGGGTCGGTCCAGCAGCGGTTAGAACTATTGCTGGCACCATGGACCTGCATCAGGAACTGGAAAAGCGTGTCTCGGCCTTTAAACAATCCGAGGCTGCCATCTCCTTTCAATCAGGATTCTGCGCCAACCTTGGCACTATTCAGGCGCTAGTCAGGAAGAACGACGCCATTTTTTCAGATGAATTAAACCACGCCAGTATCATAGACGGATGCCGCCTCTCAGGCGCCCGCATTATACATTACAACCACTGTGACCCCACCCATCTTGAAGAAGTAATTAAAGAAAATGAAAGCACCTATGAGAAAGCCTTAATCATCACCGACGGCGTGTTCAGCATGGATGGCGATATTACCCCTCTGGACAAGCTTTACCAAGTCGCCCAATCCTATGATATTCTTCTGATGGTGGATGATGCGCATGGGGAAGGTGTTTTGGGTAAAGGTGGCCGCGGGATTGTGGACCATTTCAATTTGCATGGCAAGGTGGACATTGAAGTTGGAACTTTTTCAAAAGCATTCGGTGTAGTCGGCGGTGTGGTTTCGGGTAACGCAGTAATTGTGGAATGGCTGCGCCAGCGCGGCCGGCCTTTCCTGTTCTCATCAGCCATGACACCGCCGGATGTAGCCGGGTGTATTACGGCCATTGATATTCTGGAATCCTCGACTGAGCTGGTGGATCGATTATGGTCTAACGCCAAACTTTTCAAACAAGAAATGGCAAACATGGGGTTCGATATCGGTCACAGCCAGACGCCTATCACTCCCATTATGCTGGGTGAAGCGCCTGTAGCGCAACAATTCAGCCGTGATCTCTTCGCGGCGGGTGTTTTTGCGACAGCTATCGGTTTTCCCACGGTCCCAATGGGCAAAGCCCGCATCCGGGTGATGATCTCGGCTGCCCACAGTCCATCCGACCTTGAGCAGGGGCTTGAAACCTTCCGCAAAACCGGTAAAGCTTTAGGCGTGATTTAGAACAAAAACCCCGCTAAAAAAAGCGGGGTTTATGTTTAATTTTTCTCTTTGAATTCCGCGTCCACAATCTGTTCTGGCTCCTGTTTTGCGGAAACACCTTTTATTGTATCCGTATGCTCCTTTACCAGGTTCGCTGGACAAAGGCTGATAAACCAATCCATCCCCAAGTACAGAATCACCGCGTCGTCAATCGGGCCAAAAAGGAAATCCAGCGGTACGATCAAATAGACCAGACATAAGACCGGAATTAATTTATACCAGGTGCTGACACGCTCATCCTTCAGCAAATTGATGGATAAACGGACTTTCAGAATAACATCAGATATGAAACCTGGACCAAAATTTCCCATGATTCCCTTATTATTCATCTCGGTTTCCTTTCTATTTTACTATTCAAATAATTTTCGCCGCCGCCAGCGGATGAGTGGCGCGGCCAGTTTACGCAGGTAATATTTTGCCACAATTGGCGCCACTTTTGAGCCGCCATCCCGGAAGTGCACTTTTAACATTTCCGGCCAGCACTGATCGTCCGCGATAATTGTTTTCGCATCCGCATGCAGGCGAAAATTCGCCCAAGTATGTGGAATATATTTCAGCCTTGATAATTTTGCCAGCCGCACCCACAGGTCATAATCCATCGCGAAGAAAAATTCGGGGTCTAAAGGTCCAACCTGATCCCAAAGGGATTTACGGAAAAAAGAAGCCTGCTGGGGAATGTGGACATATCCCCGGCGCAACTTTACAAGATCGGTTTGCGCGGCAGGGAAACTGCCAATTACCTCGCCTTTTTCATCTATGTAATTTGCGCCACCATATACCAGGCCTGTTTCAGGATGGGCTGACAGGTATTCAACCGCTTCTTCTACAGCGCATGGATGAAGTGTGTCATCCGAATTCAACCAAGCCAACACTTTACCCTTCGCCAGGGCAAAGCCCTTATTGATGGCATCGGTTTGTCCACGGTCCTTTTTAGACTCCCAATAAGCAAGTTCGGGGGCGAATTTTTTAATAATCTCCAGACTACCGTCTTTTGAGCCGCCATCCATAATAATGTATTCAACATTGGGATATGTCTGGTTAAGAACTGACCGAATGGTCTTTTCCAGGTAGCTAGCCTGGTTGTAAGAGGGTGTGACAATGGTTACTGAAAGAGCTGATTTCATTTTCTACAATTTTTCATTAAGGTCAAAAATGATCACTTCAGATGTTTCTTTAATTATCGGATAATTTGCGCGCAGGTATTCTTGCAACTCAGGTTGCTTGGAAAATTCATCCATCAAGGTAACTACAAACAGGTCGTTATCTGCGAGGTCCTGTTCAAGCGACCTCTTATAATCCACTTTTTCTCCTGCCAACTCCCGCAAATTGATGTCCATCATTTGCATCCAGGGAGATACCTTCATCCAGCCCCAATAAGACAGGCGGTAACCATAGTCCGATAATAATCCGGTTACTTTTTTATCATTACCAATTTCGGCGCTTAGATTTTGCCAAAATCGAACCTCACTGCGGTAATCCACACGTTTGAGCGTAACACGTACGTCCCAGGCTTTAAGCATCATAAATGCCACAAGAATAAGTGCCAGAACCATCCGTGAGAATTTCGCTTTATTCCTGTCTATTGCATTGATCAAAGTTTTAAAAACAAGCGCCAATCCCAACGCAACCTGTAAAATCAGCGGGATCTGGTAATAATCGTGGGTCGAAATATGATATGAGAACGTAAATCCATACAGAAGATAACCAACTGTCAGCCCGACAAATAACCCGAAGACCTCTTTCCTGGAGAAAATGAGCGATCCAGCCAAAGCGAGCAGGAATATTTCCAATCCAACCACATGGTTTAATTCACCGATCCAGCGCAGATAAAAGGCAGGATCAGTCCATAAATTGGGGAAAAACCTGAGACTGAATTGCTCTCCCAGAAGTTTCAGTACAAAGACCCCATAAAAATGGTAGATCGAATAAGGTAAAACCGAGAGGATTCCAATCAGCCAGACTTGCCAATTCTTAATCGCTTTAAGAAAGGAATAATTGGACAAGATTAGTCCAGCCAGACCCGGAGCGATGAAGAATATCGCTACCGACTTGATATAGATGGCCAGCCCGCAGGCTAAACCAGCGAAAGCAGCACGCAACAAACCGGGATCCCGCGTCCATCGGGCCGCAGCCCATAAACCAATAATAATCGCGGCCGTCATCAATGGTTCCGGCTGAAACGCGCGGCTCGCAATGGCTGCGTAAGGCCACAGGAAATAAAAAACAATGGATATCGCAGCGCCTTCAAGCCCGGCAACCTCACGTGCTAAAAGAAAAAGAAAGGCTCCACCAAGGGTCCAGAAAAAAATGGACCAGATTCGGGCGATCCATAATTGTTCTGAACCGATCATTCGGTAAGTAAAAGCGGTCAATCGCTCCATGATCTGGGGCTCAATCAGCCCTTCAGCCTTCCATTGGCTGACGGCCATTTCTCTTTGCCAGGCCGGGACATCCTCCAGGGATTGATAGTACATTCCGCGTGCAATCAGAGCTGAATGGAGCTGGCGAGTAGGATGAAAATCTAACGGCGCGTCGGTTAGATCATAAAATCGGACAACCAATCCCAATACTACTGCGAGTATGATGACCGCCCACCATAGCCAGTGCGGTTTCTTTGGCATGTTCTGAAATTCATCCTTCTGTTTAATGGCTGGCATCGAAATTCGACAAATCCTTATACATCACATCCATTTTATCTTGCATCAGTTGATTCAGGCGCTTTTGAAGATAGTTTTCTTTCAATCTTCGTGCAAGCGGTAAAAAACTTAAAAAAGTATATGCAAATCGTGAAAATTCTTTTATTGCGGCAGTTGGATGATACCAAAAACTCTTCAAATAATGCCAGAACGACCGTTGGTTATCCCCGCCATCGAGCAGATATCGCGCGCTGAAGCGATAAACACCCGCTAATATCTTCCGCCGGTTAGCCGTGTAAGCCTGCGTTAATTCAGGTTGAGATTTCATCCAATTCACCACTACAAACGCATCCCGGCTAAACTCAATCGAATGTTCCACGTTTTTAGCAAAGGGATGAAACCTTGCGGCGGCAAAAAAATCATTGATGTATTTGATCTTATATTTCGAGGCTATGCGCAGCCAGAGATGATGGTCTAATAGGTAATGGTATTTCGTATCCAGGTAACCTGCTGTGTCAAGCGCTTCCTTGCGCATAAAAACTCCAGGCTGACCGATGATATTGAATGCCATCAGGTCACTTAACCCCCAATCTTCGTAACGCATGGTGTTAATTAATTTGCCATCCATGTCAATTGAAAAAACATTCGAAAAGATAAGTCCAACATCTGGATACGCATTAAAAGCCCTGACCGCTTTCTCAACCGCCCCCTTCATATAAAGGTCATCAGAGTTTAGCCAGGCGATTATCTCGCCATTGCCTCTCGCAAACCCTTTATTTATCGCATCAGCCTGTCCTCTGTCCTTTTCAGAAACCCACCATGAAAGCCGGCTTTTTTTTGCAGCTGCCCATTCACGGATCAGATTCACACTTTCATCGGAAGATCCTCCGTCCACAATTAAGTATTCAATATTGGGATAACTTTGAGAAATGACGGAGTTATAGGTCGCGGTGAGAAATTGAGCCTGGTTAAATGAGGGTGTAATAATGGTTACAAGCGGTTGATCTTCCATGTCAGAATAGTGAATCGTAATCTACTTTGGGAAAAACGGTCAATTTACCACCCACGGTCGCATCCACCACTTTTCTGCCGCCTGCTTCAAAAGCGTGGTGCGCCATTTTATAGGCGATCTCTGAAGTTTCCAGATCCGGCAGCTGCCAGCGGATGCCCTTGCCGAAATACTTGGGGTCGAAATGGTTGGGGTCATCGCCTTCGGAAGTGATGGTCGTATTGGGTTTACCTTTTGTGGCAAAGCTGTGGTCGACACCGATCAGGATTACTTTTGAGAAACCAAAGTAATAAGCGAGCTGCAGCGCTACATAAGTCACTGTAGCGCCCTCCCACATCCGCCCGGCAACGTTTCTCGCAAATTTGGGACCGGTGTAGGTGGTGTAAAGAAAGAACAGATCATCCTGGGGCATCAGCCATTTTCTGGACCGCCAGGAAACAAATTTCGGGATTTTCAACGCCTGAATATCAGCTGCGGATTGTTCAATGACCAGGTCATTGATAGATACAAAAAAACTGGTGGAAAAGCCCAACTCTTCAAACATCAAGTAAATGCGGTTCAACCCGAAGGTATATTCATTTCTTAGCTTGGTCATATCCGTATTTTGCAGGCTTGGACCGTTACCGATCACAAAGCAGCGTTTGCCCTGATGCCTGTTGTGAAATTTTTTAATACTTCTAATGGTTTCCCTGCGAACAGGATCTATAACTGCCTCAAGATCTTGCGGCAGTCTCTGCAGCACATCCTTTTCATTGCGGATGTGGTTCACAACCGCTTCCGGCATTAGCTTTTTAATAGTATCTTTGAGTTTTTCCATACTTACTCTGTGCTCAAACGGGCTGTCGCACCCCCATCAACCACCAATGCCTGTCCGGTCATAAATGAGGATTGGGTATTGTCAGCCAGAAAATAAATTGCCTGGGCGATCTCGCCCGGTGTGCCTACCCGCCCAATGACCGTTTTGCCAGCCAGGTTATCGAGCCGTTTCTGGATGGTAACCTCACCAAACAAGCCACGCTTCATGCTCTCCCGCAGCATAGGCGTATCCACCGCGCCGGGAAGAATGGCATTAACACGGATATTATCCGGGGCGAATTCGATCGCCATGGCGCGGGTTAGCGCCAGCAGCCCGCCCTTACTGGTTGCATAGGCGGATATGTTAGCCGAGGTCGCCACCGCATGGACTGAACTGACATTAACGATCGCGCCACCACCCGCTGCTTTGAGCAAAGGATGAGCCAACTTGACACCCAGAAATACCGAACGCAAGTTGGACACCATGGTTTCGTCCCATTCTTTTACAGTTAATGCGAGTATCGGCTTGGAAATCTGAACCGCTGCATTATTAACCACCGCGTCAAGGGTTTGTGAAAATTCTTCTGTCTTTTGGTAAATTGACTGAATATCATCTGGTTCGGAAATATCAGACTGAATAAACAGTCCATCTTCCGGAAATTCTTTTCCAAATTCCTGCCGATCCACACCGATGACTGACCAGCCCTTTTCGCTGAATAATCGCACAGCCGCCCTCCCTATTCCCCCGGAAGCGCCTGTAATCAACACGACCTTTTTATGGTTATTCATCCCTTATACCTGCATTTGCTTTTTCTGCAAATCATCAAAATCCGGGTGTGGAATTTCCAGCCCATCCAGTAGATTGCGAATGGTATTCCAGTGGACCTTCTCCCAGGCAAGAGGGCTGGAATTGGAATTATGCGGGGCAAGCATGACATTCTTCATTTTTAATAGTGGTGAGTCCAAAGGCAGGGGCTCAACTTCAAAAACATCCAACGCCGCACCGCCCAGCCGGTTATGTAGAAGCGCCTGGATCAGAGCTGGTTCTTCAATAATTGACCCTCTGGCGGTATTGATTACCACCGCGCCGGGTCTTAGATTACTTAAAGCATCAGCATTTAGCAGATGGAAGCTGCTGGGGTTAAGATCGCAGTTCACGCTGATGAAATCAGCATTCTTTAACAACTCAACCAGGCTAACCATCTTAACTCCGTATCGGGTGACAAAATCCTGCGGTGGCGCGATAATATCATTGGCCAGCATTCTCATGCCAAAGGTGTGCGCCTTTCTTAACACTTCCTTGCCTATAAAGCCAACACCAATAACACCCAGGGTGCATTCACTCAATGCTCGACCGGGCATTTTTTCCCAGGCACCGGATTTTATGTCAGCATCCAGCCAGGGCTGCCACCTGGCAAATGCCAGTATGTAGCCCATAACGCTGTCGGAAACTGGTACTGTAAAGGCATTGAGCGTACGGAAAACCTGAATGCCAAATTTTTCCGCTGTTTCTTTATCGATAGAGTCAACCCCTGTTCCCCACTTTGAAATGACCTTAAGACGTGGGGTACATTGTTTAATTACTTCGGCAGTATAACGGTCATCGCCGCATACTGTCCCGTCAAATTTCCCCGCATATTTCAGGATTTCTTTCTCTGATAGCCTTTCTTTAACATCTGCAACGATCATTTCACATCCATAGTGCTTAAAAATGGGCAGGAATCTTTCTTTGAACGGCATCATATATGGTGCTGAAAGCAAAATGGTTTTATTTTCCATGAGAACCTGTTTTTTTTGGGGTGATTTTGAGGATTATACCAGTTAGCGTTTCAGGCGATTCTTCATGAGCAGATCTGCAATCAAAAAATCACTTTCATCATCAATATCCAGTGCTTCTTCAATCGAAATCTCAAACATCATTGGGTTCTCACCAATCCGGTTCCCGCGGCGTTTCAGGTTTTCCGCGGTAAACACATAAATGCAGGAATTCTCTTCAAAGATGGGGGGCAAGTCCTGGGTTTGCAGTAAAACATCCGGATCATGGTTTACCGGCTGAGTGTATTGGTCCCATAATCGGGTTTGCAGCCGGGTCACTGAAAACAGAGAGTCATATTGAGGAGATTGTCTCGAAAATTCATTAATGGCTTTGGAGATTGTAGAAGCCTTAAGCAAGGGATTGGTACAGTGGGTCTGCAAATAAAGATCAGCGGGGATTTGACCGGTATCATACATGAGGATCTCATTCATCGGAATGGAATCCGCGCGCAACCGTTCAGGGCGGATGAGAACGGCTATTCCGGGATAATTCTTCTCAATATCCATTTGAATCACTTCACTGTCAGTATTGACCGCAATCTGGCTGATTTCAGGGCATTGGGAAAGTGTGTCAAGAATGTAATGGAACAAAGGTTTCCCGGCCAAGTCCCTGAAATTCTTTCCCGGCACCCTCTGGGAATGATGGCGCATGGGCACCAGAGCCGCAATTTTGATATTCTTCATTATCCCTCCAGTGGTTTTAAATAAAAGTTTTATAAATGGCTGTCTTTATACGCGATCGGTTCTACTTCACGCTGGTTTCCGTTGGTCACATCCACACCGGTATTTCTGGGGTAATAAAAGGATTGCTTCAGGCGCCATGTCAGCGGACCGGAACGCTTGTACCCGATATAAGTTCCGTGGAATTGAAGCCAGCGGAAGCGCACGATATTAATAATTTCTTTAATAAATTTTCCTTGCTTGACTGATTCCTTAATATCGCTGGCTGAATTGGTCAGAAAAAGCCTAAATAAATCGCCAAGATTAAATCTTTCCTGTGGGTAAATCTGCTTAAATGCCATCCCCTCCCGCATATAACGATTATGGATGCCTTTCGAGGATTCGCCATGCACGTGGATGATTTCTGCTTCCGCACAATAGGCGATGCGGTGATGATTATCAAGCGCCCATTTCGCCCACTCCAGGTCTTCCAGACCGGGCAATTTTTCATCATAATGATGCTGCTCCCACAGGCTTTTACGAATGGCTGCGTTGGCATTGTTGCAGAAAGGATGATCCTGGGGAATAAACGATACATCTCCGAACCAATGAGTAAAGATTTGCTTTTCAGAAAACTGTGAGAACTCTGATCCGCGCTGTTTACCATAGACTAATGCGATGCTTGAGTCATTAAATGGATCAACAAGTTTTTCCAGCCAGTCCGGATATATCGGATAGATATGCGCGCTGGCAATGACAACAATTGGGCTTTCAGCGTGGGCAATCCCCTTATTTAGCGACCGCCCAAAGGTAAATTCCTTTGGGGATATGCTTACAACTTCTACACCTTTTTCCCGGGCGATCCTGGCTGTGCTATCTGTTGAGCCGGAATCAACAAGGATGACCTGAACATCTTTAACCGATTGGTGACAGATGCCATCCAACAGGCGTTTGAGGTGGCTTTCTTCGTTAAACGCGCGTATGACAATAGAACAGGCAGGGCTCATAGGTTTCTGATAAAAGGCTGCTGTTTTAAAATTCCGTCCAGCACCACCTGTATTGTAGATGATTTTTCAGGTGACATATCATCCATCGTAAATTCTTTCAGGCGCGCATATCCCCGCCAGATACCATCATCTTCAAGGAAACGGTCAAACGGCAGTGAAGCCCTGAAAAGTTGGCTGTAGAGCACGCGCCGGGCATTAATGCGGAATTTTTCAGGATTTTCAAGAGAATTCACATCCAAAAAATCTTTCAGTGTATCGCGATAGTCCTTTTGTGAACGCGGGAAAAAGACTGTGGGAATTAAAGTGTAACGCGCCTGGCCGGCGCATAAAACCGGTTTGCCCATGATGGACGCTTCGAGCCCAACAGTGGAGTTATAAACCATTACAAATTTTGAAATCCTGATCAGGTCATATGAACTGATTAATTTGTTGGATGGAATAAAAACGACATTGGGCAAGCTATCCACTGATCTCGAGATCACCCAGTCTGCCACTGTCTCGCGGCTTTCCTTCCCCGACCGGAGTTCATCGGGGTGGGCGCGGATGACAAACAATATGTCAGAGTGGGTTTTAATTTTGTCAAGGACCGTATCCAACCAGTCGAACATCTGGTCAAAGACCGCATTCGCGTGGCTTTGGCTGGTGTCGAAGACTACATTGGTAAATACCGGGACAATAGCCTTAAATCGTTCTGCTTTTACCTGGAACTCCTGATCCAGCGATTTCATTTCCGGCCAGAATTTAACGCCCGCAGTAACAAATTTTCCTTCAAAGCGGTGTTCCAGATACTCATCCAGTTTTTTATTCTGGCTTTCTGACAGAATAAAAGATTCATCAACTTTGACCGGGTAGGCAGTCGCGTCCTTTTCCGTGAAAAATGCGGAAAAAGGCAGCATGCCAGCCTCATGGGAATACACCGGGATATTTTCCCGCCGAGCAACCCAACGAAGTGTTGCCTCGGGGTAGGTCATACCGTTAAAAACCACTACCGCACGCGGTTGAACTTCGGCTATTAATTTCCCGGATTCATTTTTCAGATTCCAGGCAGAAAGCATGTATTCGCGTGCCAGATAACGTGTGGCTTCATTATCCACAAGGTGATGCCGGCGGAGGATCCAGCGCAGCGAAGGCAAAACAGTAGCCCCAAGCGGAAACTCATCTTTTTCAAATCTCAGCAACCCTTCCAAATCTAACGTTGAAAGCAGCGCTTCCAATCCGGAATCCAAAGTGAAGCTCAGACTTTGCACATCCACGGGATCAAAAATCTTACTTGAGGTTCGCAAACATTCCGCACATGGCGGAGGTGTTTGCGGGTAGTCTTTATTGGTCCCTAAAACACAATGCAATAGGCCACGTCCACATACCAGGTGAATAACAGGGATTCCTTCAGCCTGCAGCGCCAGGCTGGTGATTAAAGAAAAACCGGCATTCTGGCTTAACCCTGAAAGGCGGGTCGATGCATTAAAAAAGATGACCGGTGCGGTATCCTTTTTACCCGGAATGCTGCAAATTGTATTTCTTAATAAACGGACCCGCCGGCGGTTCTGGTTTAGAATCATTTCTCGCCTGACGCGTTGTTCAATCCGTTTAAATAAGGTCATTTTTTATTTTATAGAAAGCGGCGTAATTTTTTCAGAGATGATTTTTCACTGTCGTAAACACGCTTAACGCCATCGCCCATTGCCATTTCAGTCACCCTGATATATTTAACCAGTCTCCTGAACCCACCCGGTTCAACCGAAGCAGACTGGTCTCCACCCCACATGGCACGGTCGAGGGTAAAGTGCCGCTCAACTATGCAGGCGCCAAGAGCAACAACTACAACCGAAGTGATCAGCCCCACCTCATGTCCTGAATAACCAATCGGACAGGTAAAGTGTTCGCGCAGGGTTTCTACCATTCTCAGGTTTAATTCCAACGGGTCGCACGGATAAGCACTGGTGGAATGCATCAGCACCAGGTTATCTGAACCAATTGTGTTCACGGTTTTCTCTATCTGCTCAAAGGTGGACATCCCGGTGGATAAAATAATCGGCCGGCCAGTTGTTCGGATCTTTTTCAACAGATCAAGGTCGGTCAGGCTGGCAGACGGTATTTTGAAGCAAACAGGATTAAATGATTCCATAAAATCAACAGCTGCCTCGTCCCAAACAGACGCGAACCAATCAATCCCCAAATCACGGCAGAAAGCGTCGATTTCTTTATATTCTTCAAAACCGAATTCCACCTTTTCACGATATTCCATGTAGCTGATGTACCCCCAAGGGGTTTCGCGCATGATATCGCGCTGGTCATTGGGAACGCAAAGTTCCGGTGTTCGTTTCTGGAACTTCACCGCATCCGCGCCAGTTTCATGCGCTGACATAATCATTTCTTTGGCAATATCCAGATCACCGTTGTGATTGATGCCGATCTCGGCGACAATATATGCTGGCTGTCCGTCACCAACCAGCCTGTTTCCTATCTTGATTTCGCGAGCCATTATTTCTCCTTAGGTGATGAGATATTCAATCAGGAAGTCAGAAAATTGCCAATCAACTGCATATCGCACTGTTCTATGCACTTAATACCGGGTGTCAGGTCAAGATGGTCAAAGCGAAAAATCTTGTATTTTTCACTGTTCCAAATATCATACAGGGATTCATTCAGTGAATTACCCAGGATTATCTCATTATTGAAATCTTCAACACACTCCACCGATTCACCGTTTGATTTAATAGTCATAGATGACCAGGGAAACTGGCAGAATTCCAACCAGTGGATGGACTGGGTCTGATTCTTGTTATCCTCATACCACTGCTGATCCTGGCTCTTCAAATAGACATATACATCCATTCCCTTGAAAGCATCTTTTAATTTTTCAAACTCTTCTTCCTGCCAGGATTTATTAAGGTTGATCATCGTAATAACAATGGTTGTTTCCAGGTTACGCTGAGCTTTGATATCCAGAAGCTGAACGATCTTCTTGTAACTGTCAGTAAAGTTGGATTGCAGCCCACGTACTTCCTTGTGGCGCAGGTCATCCACACTTTCAATGGAATATTTCACATAATTAAGACCATTCTGGAAAGTCTCGACAGTCCTTTCCATATTGATGTTCGCGGGATTACAGCTAAAGTAACTTAACAGCCCTTGTTTGGCCATCATGCCCACATAGTTCGGGATATTCTTGTCCAGCAGCGGATCGCCGTATCCGTGCAGCACAATTACCTTGGGGATGATATGCAGGAAGAAATGGTTTTCACTCATTCCGTTCCGTTCAATAAGGTATTTTTCTTCAACAAAGGTCTGCCAAGTTTTCCACTCTTCCGCTGTCCATGGGCGTAGCTGGCTGATAACTTTCTCGAATAAAGCTGATTGCATGGTCTCGATCGGGCGGGTCATCATGGTTGTGCGTGGGCACATCTCACAGCGCATATTGCAGGCATTGGTGGTTTCTATGTTATACACCACCGGGTTCGGACTGCGGTATTCTTCCAGTTTTTCCAGAAGATATTCACGGCTGAATTTCTCGCCTTGCATGACCTTTTTTTTCAGGTCGAATATTTTCATATAGAAATCAATATCAAACATACTGGTTCTCCATTAATTGAATCAGGTTAATTTTCCAGTAAACAGGAAAGTTATTATAACGCCTCGTACTGGCTCTAAGACTTCTCTGATAATTTAGGATAACGGGCAATCAGCAGTTCGCATAATTCACGTACCGCGCCATATCCACCCGAGCTCTTAAGCACGATATCAGCGCGCTGCCTGACGTCTGATTGGGCATTGCCAGGCGCAGCGGTAAAGCCAACCAAGGGAAAACAGTTGATATCATTCAGGTCGTTACCGATGTAAATCACTTCTTCTTTTTTTACCCTGCGCTGTTTGATCAAAGTTTCAAGCGTCATGGGTTTATCCTGTACTCTCTGGATAACCGGCAGGTCAAGCTTTTTGCAGCGCGCAGCTACAACCCTGTTGGTTTCTTTAGAAAGCACCATCGCCTGTATGTTGGTCAATGTACGCAAGCGTTCCAAACCCAGTCCGTCAGCGCGGTTGGAAGCTATCATTTCATTGCCATCCTGGTCTACCCACACACGATCATCAGTGAGTACACCGTCAAAATCCATCACCAAGAGTTTGACCGTGGCAGGCCAACTTCTTCTTTGATCAGAAGGGTAAACAATATCCAGCAGTCCTTCCATCACGGTACATTCCGCGTGATGCCAATCCTGCAAGGTGTCAATATCAACTGTATAAATTGGGTCAACCAGGAGAGGGAGCATAATATCACCGGACATGCTGCCCTTTTCAAGGATTACCCTGGCACGGATGACGTCAATATGGCCAGTTTGCCAGTACGTGGGCGGCAAATCCTGGCGAGGAGCATTGAAAGGCTCCTTAATTCCTTTCACTTTTAACAGAGGGTGCAAAACACCAGCGTTGTCAATCTCCCACATTTTGAACGGGTTTTGACCAGATGGTACGACGCCACGCACAGAGTCCGCTTCCGGGTGGTTTAAAAGCAACTTAATTGCTTCATCGACCATATCTTTTGGACGAATTGGCGAGGTCGGGCGCAGCTGAACCACAACATCCGGAATATATTTTTCATTATCAGCCAACCAGCTCAGCGCATGTCCAAAAACTGGCATATCCAATGTGGCGTCTTCTGCGATTTCCGCCGGACGCATGAAAGGTACTTCCGCATCATAGTGCCTTGAAATCTCAGCGATTTCAGGATCATCGGTAGAGACAATCACCCGGGTTACTGATTTAGCCTGTTGCGCTGCGGCGATACTGAAAGCGATTAACGGATGCCCGGCAAATTCGCGGATATTTTTTCGAGGGATTGATTTGGAGTTGCCACGTGCCGGAATAATCGCCAGAATTTCAGGTTTATCTTTCATGTAGGGTTTTCCTTATGTTAATTTTAATCAAAAATTACGCGCTGCTGGTAGCGCCCGGAATGCAGCGCACCCCAGGCTAATTCCAAAGCCTTCTTGCCATCCTTAAAATCACAGACAGGTTGTTCTTTTCTTTCAACCAGCCCGATAAAGTGGCGCATTTCATCTAAGAACATCTGGTTGCGCTCAAATCCCGGCGGCGCAGGAAATTCTTCCTTTGATTTGTCTGGCCTTTGAATTTGGACAGAGCTGCTGGCATGATCCCAGTATATGACCCCTTCATTGCAAGTAATCTCCAGATCATGGCGAACAGGCTTGCGGTAATAGTCCAGGTGGATATGCCCGTTCACACCGCTTTTAAAATTAATAAGGATATCCGCAAAATCTTCCACATCCAGCTGAAGAGGGCTTGCATTTCCTGTCACCGCGAATAATCCGACCGGGTCACCAAACAGCCAGCGCAGGTAATCAAACGGATGGCACAGGGTGAGCACAACCCCGCCGCCCAAATTCTTGTTCGCCGCATATGATTTTCGGTAATCTTCCCATGGGTGCCAATCCGGGAGATACTCTCCCCAATGACAATCAAATGACAGCGGTTTGCCTAATGTGCCGTCTAAAAGCAATTGGCTAATCATTTGTAAACCGGGATTGAAGCGGAACTGAAACGCAGTAAAGACGATATTCTTCTTTTTATTAAGAATCTTTTCCAGCGGCTGCAAGTCATCCGGTTTGTAGGCTAACGGCTTTTCAATGAACAACCCACAGCCAGCATCCGCGGCAGGAATGGCAACATCCATATGCAGAGCGGTGGGATTTGAAACAATCACCGCGTCCGGTTTATGAGCCAATGCTTTTTGAATATCCGACTCGACCGGAAATTTTTTCAGGTCATCATCCGCCAGTGTGCTTTGATGCGTTCGATGCAGGACAATGTCGTTTTGGTCCAGAGCGAGGAGATTCTTCAAATGCCTGCGACCGATTGAGCCAAGACCCGCGATTAGAAATTTCATTTTCTGCCTCAAGCATTGATGATTTTAAACAGGCGCTCATAAAAGAAATATGCCACCTTTTGAACCAGTTTGTTGCGGAGAATTTTTTTCTTCCAGCCACCTGCCTCACCAGGTTTTTCTGTACTTTTTACTTCCACGCCAAATTTGCGCAAGTCTTCCGCTGCGGCTTTGTCAATCAAATTTCCCAACAGCCTAAGCGTTGGAGGTGTTGTACTCAATCTTAGTAAACCCAGATGGTCAATAGCCACATCCAGATCGCGCATTTGCCCCATGAGATTACCCGTCCATTTTTCAGGCAATGCGCGCAGAATTGCTTCCTTGGGAGCTGTGAACTGGTAATGCCCCGCTGAAACGAAGGTTTGGACACCTTTGTAAGTCAGACGCACATCTTCAAGCCCGGTAATTTCTTCCTGATACTTTTCCCTCGTACGGCCGGTTTGGTCAATATAATGCTGTTCAAGCTCTTTCTCCACAAATGTTCCGCGCTCCATTTTAACGCCGGGAGTTTGGGCAAATTGCAACGTGGATGAAATGCCTTCCTTCATATGCGGTTTGATATACATACCGGTGACCGCACCAACATTCGGATACGTGTCAATCACCTCCAGGTGCCGTTCGAGCCAACCGGGAAGCATAAACACATCATCATCACAATATGCGATTACCTCACCCGGCGCTGCTTTAAGCATCACTTGCAAGGCCCCGATCTTGCCGATATTCTGTCCGGAAAGTATGAGAAAATCAATTTTCCCCGCATCTTTCAATGCCTGCAGCGCGCTGACCGTTTCACGGTTGCTGCCATTATCAAAAACTATTAAATCATAAGGCACCGTCGTGTTGACAAAGATGCTTTCAAGGCAGCCCATGGTGACATCCAGGCGATTCTGAAAATAGCCAACCGGGTTGGGGATAAAAGTGAGTACCGCAATGGTGACCCGGGCGGGAGAATAATCCGATTTCTTCCCGCGTCCGGGATTCATTCCAATTCTAGGCAATCAGCGACTCCATTCATAAGGGATATTCGGTAATTGAATTAATCATACCCGAGGATTGATATAATGCTACCATAAATCGTCTTTTAAGCTTTTTTACGGGATACGGATGATAAAAAGGTACTTTCTTCCAGGATATTTAGCTTTTCTTTTAATATTTACCGCGTGTTCCGTGCCGCAATCTGCATCCAATTTTCCTTCAGCTAACCAAAACCAGGAACCAACCACCCCAAGAACGCTGACCATCTGCCTGGGGGAGGAACCCGAATCGCTCTACCCTTACATGGCGGAATCTCTTGCAGCAAGGGATGTATTGCAGGCTATTTATGATGGCCCCATTGATAATCAGAATGGTGAACCCATACCTGTCATTCTAGAGAAAATTCCCAACCTGAAGGATGGCAGCGCTTACTTTACGCCTGTCTCTGTAAATCCCGGTGAAGCGGTTATTAATACTGCCAGCGATATGGTCAGGCTGCAGTCCGGTGTGCAGGTTTTTCCATCAGGCTGCACCATGACCTCTTGCGCGATAACCTGGGACGGGATTACCCCCATTCGAATGGATTACCTCACATCAATTTTCAAACTGAAACCTGGCTTGGCCTGGTCAGATGGACAGCCATTGCAGGCACCCGATTCGGTTTATTCATTCAATATCGCCTCTGACCCCATCACGCCCACGAATAAACACGCTATTGACCAAACCGCTTCTTACACTGAAAAAGATGTCCTGACCATCCAGTGGGTCAGCAAGCCCGGTCTGGTTACCGACGCGTTTGAAGACTTCTTCTGGATTCCCTTGCCGGAACACGCCTGGGGGAAATACAATGCGGCTGAATTGATGACCGCGGATGAGGTAAATCGCACCCCACTGGGCTGGGGCGCTTATCAGGTGGAGGAGTGGATTACCGGTAAAAGTATCCGTCTTATAAAAAATGGCCACTATTTCCGCGCTGCTGAAGGATTTCCTTATTTCGATACCCTGATTTTTAAAATCATTAATTCCCATGGGGATACAGCCCTCAGCAATCTCAAATTTGACCGAACTCCATTTCAGCAATTTAATTATGACGTAGGTGAATACGACAAGGAAATCAGTGAAAACGGCTGTGACCTGACCACCACCACTTCGGATATACATGATCAGTTTTCTGTTCTGCATATCCTGCTTAATTACTTTCAGGAGCCCGCAATCAAGGTCTTTAAAAGCGCTGATGAAGAAAGCGATTTGCTTTTATTTAACAATCGTGAAAATGTTGGCGAATATGCCAACTCTCTCAGCATCCTTGATGTTAGAAAAGCTGTCAATCTTTGCCTGGATCGAGAGAAGGCAACCAAAGACCTTTCATTTGGCCTTTATAACCTGCCCGATGCGATTCACTTCACCAAAAATGGAATAGACGCTCAAGAAGCAGCGGGTACCCTATATGATCCAGAGTCAGGCGCCGCCTTGCTTGACCAAGCAGGCTGGAAAGATCATGATCACCAATCCAAAACGCCGCGACAATCCTCCGGAATACCCGGAGTCCTGGATGGCAAGGAGTTAAATTTCTCCTATCTGGTTGAAGATATCAGTGATAACCTGAAAAGCGCAGAGATTTTCAAGGCTTCGCTGGGTGAATGCGGCATTAGCATTAACATCAAGTCCGTACCCACAGAAACCTTTTGGAATCCTTCTCATGAAGATTCCATCTTCCAGGGACATTTCGACCTCGCGCAGCTTACCTGGGTTACTCTGGTTACAGACCCTTGCTCGCTCTTTTCAAGCCAATATATACCTTCGCCGGAAAATCATTACCTTGAGACAAACTTAAGCGGATTTAAGGATGAGGAATTTGACCTGGCTTGCGATCTGCTAAAGACTACGCATTTGAAAAATGACAGGGAAATGTTGTTAAATAAAATGGAAACAATTATCCAAAATGAATTGCCCGCCCTTCCTCTTTACAGCTATTCAAGGTTACTGGTCGCGCAAAAAGATTTCTGCCCAAAGGGCTTGGATTTGATATTTAAAAACGAGCTGGTAGGATTAGAGAGGTTTGAGATTTTATCAAACTGTCCTTAATTTTTTTATCGGTCTGATGGTTTGCTAAATTTCTTTTTAATTTCGGCATAGGCTTTTCGCGGGCGAGTGGCCAGATAGAAAAATCTTCCCAGAGAATTAGACCGCATGTGGGTCAGAGGAAATATTTCTGTTTCCCGCAGTACCTTCTTAAGAGTAAGTTCTTTTCTCAATAGGTTTCCGTTGACCAGGTCGTACTGTGCATCAAAAATCGTAAAGATGATATGCTCACCGCCACCCTGTTCTACGTTTTCTTTTGACTCAGGCAGACGGTAATGTGGTTGGCCACCCGGCAGGTGGCGGTAATCATGGTTCTGGTGAACAACCATAATGTCATGCGTACAGTCTATGACCGACCAACCCTTCCAACGGCTTTTAAAAATAAACCAGTTGTCCCAGCCTGCACGACCAATAGCAAAATCAGGGATGTCCTGATAACACTCCCTCGGAAAGATGAAATAATCGGACCCCATAGGCGGATGAAGGACACCTTTGGACGGAATTGTGGTCTTTAAATCCAAAAACTGTTCAGGTCCGCCAGATATTTCGTGTGCTATTTCCATATCCCAGCGCTGGCCAACTAAAAGAAATTTCTCAAATTTTCCGGCTGCTGCGCGGATTCCCTCAAGCACATCTGGAAAAAGTAGGATATCCGCGTTGATTATTCCAAGGAAAGGGTTACCGGTTGTCTCCCGGGCGAGTGACAACATTGAACTAATGAGTGGCGTGCCGCGGGAATTACAGTCCACCTCAGGGATATGCTGAATACCAAGCTCACGGGTATGCTCCGCGATACCCTCGTCGTTTCCCAATACCAGAATCTCCACCTCGCTTCCCAGCGCCTGCCAGGAGCGAAGCGCGTTGCGCTGGATGGTAATGATATGTGAGTCTTTAAAGGGTTTCGGGGCTGTAAAAAGGGTCAGCAGAGGTTGTGGCAATTCAATCCTTCCTGTTTAAATTTGCGCGGTGATCCACGTCATTATAAGACTTGTGTTCAATGCCTGCGTTGATAGCCTCCAGTTCCGGATGCTCGTCCAGAACTTTTAGCACATCCCGCCATGAAAAATCCATTCGGCAATTTAGGGCTGCTGTCACCTGGCGAATAAATTCCAGGTCGTCAGCGGTATCAACCGTCCACCGCAGGCTGCCGTAATTATTCTCTGCGTCTAACACAATGGTTTTGAAGTGATTTTGCGGGTCATACAAAAAAGGCATCACATGCTCGCGTTCAAAAGGTTTTTCTGCCTGTTTCCATGCAGTCTCAAGCGCAGCAAAAGTGGCTACTTCCACATCCAATCCAATAGGATAAGTGCGCTTGTAAGGAGGTGGCAGGCGGTTGGCAGCAAAATCCGCACCAACCGCGATTAGTTGTTCAATGGTTTCATCCACCAGTGCCGGATCGATGAGTGGACAATCCGCTGTCAGGCGAACCACGATCCCAGCATCGTAAGCTTTGGCAGCCTGATAATAACGGTCAAGCACGTCAAACTCGTTCCCGCGGAAACATGCGAATCCCGATTTTTTACAGAATTCTTCTATGGGATCGTCGCCGGAATTGACTGTGGTAGCTACCACAATCCTGGTTGCCCGCTGCGATTGTGCCGCCCGCCGAGTCACCCAGCCGAGCATCGACCGATCGCAAATTTCTTTCAGCACCTTCCCTGGCAGCCGGCTGGAACCCATGCGGGCCTGGATAATGCATACTATGTTAGGTGTTTTCTCCATATTTATCGATTTGTTATTCCTAATTAGACCTCTTCATATGGTCATAAGTATCCAGGAGTTTGGCAAAATTCTTTTGCCAATCCGCGTTGGATTCAGCTTTCACCCGCGCTTGCTTCCCGCATGAAAATTTTTCGTCTCTATTTTGTGAAATGTGAATGATCTTTTTTGCCAGGTTATCCGAATCATTATCCTTAAAAACCCAGCCTTCAACACCATCGTTAATCCATTCCAGATTAGCAGGTATGTCCGAAACCAGCGCCGGGCAGCCGCAGGCCATGGATTCCATCAATGCGACCGATGATCCGTCAATGTGCGAGGCGCTCAGATAAACATCTGCTGCCTGGTAATATCCGACTAACGCTTCATTCTGCTGGTACCCGCAAAAGTGAACACTGCCTGACAAACCTTTGGCTTCCACAAACTGTTTAACCAGATTTTCCTGTGAACCACCGCCAAGCATGAAAAGGCGCAATTTGGATTCAGATTGAAGCGCTTGCCAAAATGCTTTCAAGGCGATATCCACTCCGTAACGCGGCTCCCATGAGCGGGTGTGGACAATTAAGAGGTCCTCCTCATAACCCACCTGACGGCGCATAAGTCCGCTACTTTCAGGGTTGAACAGCTTTAAGTCAACACCCCAGGGGAAGACAGTGGTTCTGGATTCCGGCATGCCATAACCAACAGCGATGTTTTTCGTGGTCTGGCAATCCGAGGTAAACCAGTCACTACGCTCAAGCACAAAACGGGTAATATCATCCCAAGTTTTATTGCGGCGAGAATCCTGCAACAGGTCAAACCCCCAGGACATTGTCAATAAGGGGTGAAAATCAATCAGCGCAGGCAGGTAAGCGACTCGCTGGATGGGTCCGGCATGGATCAAATCAGGGTTTATTTTTATTACTGCAGTTTCAAATATTTTTTGAAGATCTTGATAATCTTGAAAGCTAACTGCTTTATCATCAGAACGCCAATTCACCGGTTGTATGGATTTCGGAAGCGGCCGGCTTTCCTTAACCCTCCCGCCCTTTTCAAGCCGCAGCCAAAAAATCTCATGGCCGCTGCCCGCCAGTGCGGTCAGGAAGCGGTGGTCATGTGGTGAATAATTCTCGGAACAATATAGAACGCGCAGATTTGCCTCTTATATTATTCTGCCAGTATTCCCCAGCGCAGGTCCTTACCAGCAGGAATATCTACCAGGGCTTTCATCCCAATTACTTTTCCAAGCTGGTCGGGCAGAATCGCGCCGGGCGTTGCCGGACGCAGCACATCAATCATTTCTCTGGTCAGGACATCACCCAAACGAATATCTCGCGCCGCTCGAAGACAGCGCCGCTGGATAACAACTGTTTCGGCCTCATTATCCGCCACCACCTTGTCTGAGGAACCCAGCGCTTGTTCCAACTGTCGCGTGGTTTCAACCATCTCAGCCCAGGTGCGCGGATTCATTGCAAATTTATGGTCTGGACCTTCACGTGTATTATCATCAGTGAAGTGTTTTTCAATGACCCTCGCGCCAAGCGCTACTGCACCCAATACGGTCGCATGCCCTGGGGTGTGGTCAGATAAGCCCAGCACAACATCAGGGAACATCAGCGCGTAGGTTTTCAGGACATTTAAATGAATGTATTTGAAATTCTCAAGGCTGGCTGTGTAATTGGTGTTGCACTGCATCAGCACCAATTCTCTATTAATCGCCAGAATTGCATGAACGGCACGCTGTACCTCCCCGATGGTCGCGGCTCCGGTTGCTAAAAGCATCGGCTTGCCTTTAGAGGCCATGCGTTCAAGGGCTTCAATCCAATCAATTTCACCTGATCCGATTTTGTAAGCTGGCATATATTTATCCAGCATGTCTATCACCTCAAAATCATAGGGCGAAGAAAAATAATCAATACCCGCCTTATCGCATTCCTCTTTCAGGATAGGCGTCCAGTTAAAAGGCACTGAAGCGTCCTGATAGATTTCGAACACTGATTTTTTCCATTTGGATTGATGTGATTGTTGACCTCCAAGGGATTTGAAACCGTAATCCGAAACTATCTTTGTCGCCTGGAAGTTCTGAAATTTGGCCGCGTCCGCGCTGGCATACTTGGCTTTGCGAATGAGCGCCTTGGCACGGTTCAAGTCACCATCGTGGTTAGCCGCGATATCCGCGATGAAATAAGTGGGGTGGTTATCACCAATCCAATGCGAACCGATTTTGAAATTCATTGTTCCTCCTTGGTCTTTACTTATCCGGCTAATTCTTGAATTTTCTCAGGTAAATTTTCCAGATAGTGCGAGTGAAAATGAGCCAGGCATTCGGCTTGTCCGGATGGGACAATCTCGGCTGCTTTCAGCTTATCAATATTCAATGTAAGCCGCGGTGACCGTGCTGCCAACAAGCCAACCTCTGAAACCGATTTTGGCTGAATGAGGGACTTATCCAACCCAAACTTTTCTGCTATATTGATCCCAAATGCGTATTTACTCAGAGCTTCCGGCGAAACCACATGATAAAGCCCGTGTAATTCTTTATGAACCATTGCCATTAGCGTATCTACCAGATCGATTACATATAACGGGCAAAACATTACATCCACAAATCCGTTTACCGGGTTACCTGCCGTTAAATTGTTAAGAAAGAATTCAGAAAGGCTGCGCTTACCGCTGAGACTGAAGCCATAAAAATTGACGCGGGCGATTATCGCCTCAGGATACTCAGCCGAAACCAAACACTCACCATCAAGTTTGGTGCGCGCGTAAACCGACAAAGGATTGGGGCTATCCTCTTCTGCATAATCCCCCATCTTGCCGTCAAAGACCGCGTCGGTTGAGATGTGAACCAACCGAATGCCCGTCTTTTTACACAAGGCAGCCAGGCTGCCGGGAATTTCCGTGTTAATTCGTTGCGCCTCTTCCGGGTGGGATTCACAGGCATCCACGTTCGCCATCGCTGCGCAGTGGATCATTAAGTCCGGCCTGGATTTCTTGATCAGGGATTCAAGCAATCGATCCTTCGTCAGATCAATTTCAATTGTCTGAAAAGGCGGTTCAACAAGTTTTTGCGAATGCAAAGCGCCAATAATCTGATGTCCCTCCGCCAGATGAAGGCAGAGGTTCAATCCTAGCAAACCTGAAGCGCCTGTGACCAGGATGCGCATATGCTGACTCTATTTCTCGAAATCCAGCTCTATCGGTTCGATAATCTTTTTAATTCGTTCCACGTTCAGCCAATCGGTATTGGTGTTGCTGGCGTAACGGAATTCATCAGAGATAGGTTTGCCTGTCTTCGCCCAGTCATGCCCGAACCATAGCGCTTCGGCTGGCTGAACCACATACATGTCGTCCAATTCGATTACGGTACGCGCTTCATCTTCTGAGATAAGCACTTCGTGAAGTTTTTCTCCCGGACGAATGCCAATTACATTGATCTTTGCCTTCGGTGCGACTGCCTTAGCTAGATCCGTGACAGTCATGCTGGGGATTTTCGGCACAAATACCTCACCGCCATGCATCTGCTCCAGGCAGCGGATAACGAAGCGCACACCCTGTTCAAGGGAGATCCAAAAACGCGTCATGCGCTTATCTGTAATGGTAACAACGCCCTCTTCACGCTGGCGCATGAAAACAGGCACAACACTGCCACGACTGCCAACCACATTGCCATACCGCACACAACTGAAGCGGGTTTTACGTCCGCCGGCATAAGCATTACTCTGGACAAACAATTTCTCAGCCGCCAGTTTGGTGGCGCCGTACAGGTTAATGGGATTGACGGCCTTATCAGTACTTAACGCGATAACTCTCTCCACATTGGCGTCAAGAGCAGCATCAATAACATTACTGCTTCCTAAAATATTGGTCTTAACCGCTTCCATCGGGTTGTACTCACAGGCAGGTACCTGTTTTAGCGCGGCAGCGTGAACAACAAAATCCACACCCTCAAAAGCACGCCGCATGCGCGGGTAATCACGCACATCACCGATGAAATAGCGCAGATTGGGATGGTCAAATCCTGTCTGGCGCATTTCATATTGCTTTTGTTCATCGCGGCTAAAGACAATCATCTTTGCCGGCGGATGCTCTTTGAGCATAATCTGGATGAACTTTTTTCCAAAAGAACCGGTTCCGCCGGTTACAAGCACGACTTTGTTATTCCAATCCATGGTCACATCCTGTTATTTATTTATCAAATTCTCTTAATAGATTTATTTCTTAAAGGTTATTAGCGGATATTGGCCTTTTTTGCCAAAGAATTCCGGAAATAATTCTTCTTTTATATAAAGAACTTTCAGCCAGAATCTTCCCAA
>Ga0315289_10002679_pt1 | contig 27209 bp, 29 predicted proteins | sample YL17G11_40_MG_FD_203452 | JGI IMG/M metagenome (GOLD analysis project Ga0315289, IMG submission 203452) | Sediment microbial communities from Yellowstone Lake, YNP, Wyoming, USA - YL17G11_40 | ecosystem: Environmental > Aquatic > Freshwater > Lake > Sediment | place: USA: Wyoming | collected...
TATTAAATTTAAATGCATAAAACAAAATATAGTTTATGAAGTTTGGCAATCTTCCTGCTGTTTTATCGATTCTTGTAGCAGCTTTTGTAGTCGCTGTCGTTGCTTCAAAGTTTGCTGGCGAAATAGGAATTAATTTGCAGGCAATTATCGGCGGCGCAGTCAGCTTTTCAAACTTTAACAGTTTAGCTTGCGGCTCTGGAAGTAACGGAACTTGTCCTGTTCCTGGGCAGGAATGTTTGGGTAATACTTGCGACTATTCTTCTTGCAATTGCATTATAAATGAAAACCAGAATGTTCCAAGCGGAAAAATTTACATTTTCAAAACTTTCAAGATAAATGCTGGAAAAACTGTCAGTGTTCAAACAGAAGCAACTCCAGGTATGAACGGTACAAATCTTGGCAGAGGTGGAGACGGTGGTAACAGTTCTGGTTATCGGTGGATAAACGCAACTTATACTCTTGGGGGAGGGGGCGGAGGGCCAGGTGCAAAGGGAGGAACTGGACGTTCTGTAGGATATGGTGGATCAAACAGTGGGGGTGGAGGAGATACCAGATATGGTGGAAGTGGTGGTGGCAGCATAGGAATAGTGGCTAATTCAATTAACATTGAAGGAAGTTTGAAAGCTGATGGAAACGATTCTAGTTATATTATTGGAGGTGGCGGGGGAGGAGGATTGATAACTTTAGATTCTGCCTCAATTGTTATTGATGGTGCTGTAACAACGAATGGCGGTAATGCTCGTGCTAGCAATACTTGTGGATCGGGTGGTGGGGGAGGAGGATATATAAAAATATATAAAAGAGGTTCTATGACAATAAATGGTGTTTTATCAGCTGACGGTGGTAATGCTACCTCGAAAATGTGTCCTACTATTTGTGGAGGAATGTACTGTGCTCACAATTTCCCAGCTAAAAACGGACTTCCTGGGAATATACATATTCAAACAAGCGAGGCTGAAAATTGCATTAATGGGATTGATGATGATGCAGATACTCTAATAGACTGTGCTGATCCTGATTGTGTTAATTCCGCTTGCAGCTTGTCTGGATGCACTGCTGCTAGTTGCGGCTCGTCTTATTCATGCAATCAAGCAGCTTATTGGGACAATGCTATTGCAGGAACTTTACAGAAATGTTGCAGTAATTCTAACTCTTGTGTTATGAATGAAACTGCGGGAATAGTTTGCAAGTCTGAAAGATTTGAAAGAAATGACAATTATGGTTGCTTCAGAGGAAAGTGGAGTTTGTGTAATGCTGCGAATGTAGAAGGGACGATACAAAGTTCAAGTGGGACGACGAATTACTGCTGCCCAGACGGTTTGAGTTATAGCTGGAGGACAACTCCTTGCGGAGGAAATGCAAATCCTAAAGGTTGGTTGGATGCTGTCGACTGCAATTCATTCAGAGGTTGGACATGTGATCCAGACAACTATGCCCAATCGATTAGTGTTCATTTTTACACACTTAATTCAACAGGCGGCCTAGCATTTGTAAGTGCTGCTACATCAAACCAAACAAGAGAAGCAGCAGTTGGAGATCAATGTGGAGGAAATTCCACCCATGGTTTTGTCTTTAATACTTCTGATTCATTGAAAGATGAAAACAATCATACAATATATGCATATGCAATCAATATTCCATCTGGGACTAATCCGCAATTGTCAGGAAGTCCAAAAAACATGTCAGCTTGTACTCCATCAACAACCACGACAACTACTACGACTTCAGGTACTACTAGCACAACAACTACGACTTCAACTGGAGGAAACTTCACTGGTTCTGACTTTGCATGCAGATCAAGAACTGGAGGCTACAACTGCACTTTAAGTTACAACAACAATCTCGGAGAAAATGCAATCATAGTTTTCATTGTCTCAGACTCGCAGGGCAACACAATTTTCTCAGTGGGCTACACAACAGGAAGCGGAAGCGGCCTCGCTCAAGTCAATTATTTCTGCATCAATGCTGGAAACTATTACATGTCCTGGGAAGCGTACAGAACTTCAGACCTTGAATTGGCAAATCCTGTAGCATTTTCAAATCCAAGTCAAAAACAGTTGATGGCATGTTAATATTGAAGAAAAATAAAAGGGATGACATTTCCAATTTCTTTTCGAACTTTTCTTTACGTTTACCTTTATTTTTATTTATTTTTTCTTTATCACTTTCTTTTTTATTTTCTCTTTTAGTTACATTGTCTTATCTTTCAACTCCAAGCTTTGCTTTCACCCTGTCCGGAGTGATTAGCTGCTCGTCCATATGTTCGACGACAAACTGCGCCTGCGTTACGAATTGCACTGAAGGATATTTTAACATTTATTCAAACTCGATATGTACAGGCGTGCCTGTTAAAAAAATTATTATAAGTAACGGAAACATCACTTTTGCTCCCACTGAAACTACTTACATAAAGATTCTTTGCTCTGACGGTTCTGTCTCGCAATGCTTCAGGGTCAACATTTCCTCTTCATTAGTCACGACTACTACTTCCACTACAGCAGTTTCTACTTCCACGACAACTACCACAAAAGTTCTGGCTAACTGTCCGTATGAGTGTTGCGTTGGTGAGACAAGCTACAAGAACAAGTTCTGCCCTTCCGAACAGACTTGTACTAACAATGTTTGCGTCGTAACGAAGAGCGACTGTCCGAACGAATGTTGTGTTGACGATTCGGATTACACAGACAAGTTCTGCGAAAATGATGAGGCGAGCTGCGTGGAAGGAAAGTGCGTCTCTCCCGGTCCGAGTATCAGCTACTCGCTCATAGGGATAATTGCAGCTATCATCGTCATAGTCGTTCTCGCTTTCTTCTTCCTGCGCGGCCAGTTCGGCGGCAAACGCATAGATTCGTACGAAGAGCTGAAGAAAAAGTGGGGCAAACGCCAATCACGCTAGTTTTCTTTTTATGCTTTTTTATTTTGCATTTTGAGCTTGGCATTAGCAGGTGTTTGTTGTTCTTATTGCAAATTTTGCAAGTATTGACTGTAAAATATATTTTCTAAAATATAATGTGTATGATTCGTGCGATTGCCGCACCAAGATTTTTCTGGCTGGCTGTAATCGCGTTCACGCAGATGAACGCCAAATTAATTTGGCAGAAGGGAAAGTTTCAAGAAAACCGTAGGTTGTCTTCCTCAACAAAACGCTGAGAACGATGACGAGCAGGCGCGAAAAATAAATAAGAAAAAATAATAAAGCAAAAAACTCAAAATAGAAACTTTTATATGTAGCCACACAATAGAAAACTGTTGAGTATCATGCCAATCAGAAAGGACAATCTGGAAAAAATTGTTAACGAAGTTGTTGCAGAGAATACTTCAGAACTGCTTGCAATACATGCAGGCATGAGCAGTTCAATCGACAAACTAGTAATAGAAGTTATGCATCGCTCCAAAATAAAGACAGATCCTCGCAATATCCGGCGACTAATTCTTGCAAAAATCGCTTGATAACTACTTTTTTTTAATTAAAACTATGTTTCCATAGGATTTTATTTCAACTTCTTTTTTTAGGTCATTATAAACATATCTGCTGACACTGCTGCGAGATATTCCTGTTAATTTCGAAAGTTCCTCAATGCTAACAAAATCTTTACCACTGAGAGTGGTTCTAATTTTATTTAAACGTTCTTTTAGCATACTTTCTTTAAGACGCATAATAATTATTGGTGACCAATGATTATTTATATTTTAAATATTAGTAATTAATGATAACCAATAATCATTAGGTGAATGAATGACAATAAGTGAATTGCCAAATTCAAATTATGTCACAGAACTATTAAGTAAAAATTTCTCGAGAGAAGATATGCTAAAATTGATAGGAGTAATGCTATTGACAGATGGAACATGTTACTTTGCTAAAGATAAAAGAGTTTTTATAAATTTAATTGGTAAGGATAAGATTTTGCATGATATTTTCGTTAATTTGATGTATCACTCTTTCAAAACTATGCCATCAACATATATGGTTGATGCTGGACATAAAAATGGAGTAAAAGTGACACAATATAATAGAAAAATTGACTTTTTCAATGATTTGTTTGAATTATCCCCTTCTTTTAAAAAGAAGGTTGCTCATGGGCAAACAATTGAAAGTTATTTAAAAGAAAAACAGCCAACTCTAAACTTCTTACAAGAAAGCAAAAAGAAAGTGCAATTAGAAGGATTCAGATTAGCATTATGTACAGATGGATGTATTACGAGTTGGATAGATAAAAATAAAATTTTGAGAGCAGGAATAAGAATAGCATGTGAACATCCTTTATTAGTAAATCAATGGTTAAATGTAAGTCAAAATATAAAATTAAAAATGTATATCACGAAAAATAAAGATTCTTGGTCTGGAAAAAGTGGTATAATTACAAAAAGTTGGAAAGAAATTGAAAAAATTTGGAATATGGGTAGTTTTATTCCTAATGTGAAAGTTGTAGGTACAAGCCCTAGATTTAAAGGTTATAATAAAAGAGATCTACATAATAGCTTGCTCAAAGCGAATGGCGCAATTAAATCAATAGATATTAAAGATGGAACAGATATTTGGAATGTAGTTTATAGATATTTACGGGCCTGTAAGTGGGCTAAGGACTCTTAAATGAGTTAGATGCCCGTGGGGTAACTGGATAGCCCGCAACGCTTCGGCCTACTTAGTTCGGAGGAAACGTTGTTGTGAGGGTTCGAATCCCTCCGGGCCCACTTGATTTATTATTTTTTAATCTGATCGATGCTTTCAATAGAAATCCATGATGCCATTAATCCAAAACCGGTTTTATCTATCTCGAATGGCTTGATTCTTTGCGAATTCTTCAAGAAAACAAGGATGCAGTATCGCTTATCTTTGAAAAGATTGAAAAATTTTGCGATATCCTCTTTTTCGATTCCATCATCATTTGCATACTCGTCCAAGATTTTTTTAACTTTTTCAGGAGTAAGGTCAGCAAACTGAATAACTTTATCGACTTCCGCTTTGATTTTCACAGGTTCTCCGGAATCTTTGAAATAAACTGTCTCTCCTTCTTTGATCCTGTTCCAAGGTGTATGCTTGTTTCTGTACCAGCGCGACTCGATTTTCTTTTTACTTGTCAGAATCTTCTGAGTCAGACGCCAAGATTTTTTCATTATTGCAAGATGCTCCATAAAATGAATATCTTTTTATTTTAATTTACAGACTGGAAGAGGGAGGAAGACTGAGAAAAAGCTTAAAAGCCTAGAAACAAATGCATAATTAAGTGATGCTATGAATGAAGAAGCTGAAAAGATGACTGAAAGTGTTGAAAAGAAAAAAATTGGAAAGATTAGTCACTATTACGGCAAAATCGGAGTCGCGGTAATTGATTTAGAGGATACTCTGTCTGTGGGCGACACTATAGAAATTAGCGGGCCTGCAACAAACGTCACTCAGACAGTCGATTCGATGCAGATCGAACATGAGAATGTTCAGCAGGCAAAGAAAGGTCAATCTATTGGAATGAAGGTAAACGACAGAGTCAGAGAAAACGATGTTGTCTACAAAATCATTGGGTGAACTAAAAATAAAGTGAAATTCTTTCGCGACGAAGATTAGACGACGACGCAGATTAGATGAAATAGACGAAGATTACCATGCCAGCAATAAACAGTTCCATAAACACTCCCATAAACAGCCCAAGAGATTATTTCTTAGATACGCAGATTGTTGTACATGCAGGTGGACTCAGCGAGCGTTGGTTCCCAGTCACGCAGGGAAAGGTCCCCAAGCCGATGACAGAAGTCGGAAAGAAGCTCAGGCCGATGATTGACTGGACTGTACTTCCGTATGTCATGGCAGGAGCAAAGAAGATTTTCTTGACTCTTTGGTATATGCCCGAAAGTATCATAAACCATTTCAAAGAAGTTAGTAAAAATACTGGAATAGAATTTATCCCTCTCATCGAACCACAGAACAAACGTATGGGACGTGCAGGTGTCATCAAGTATTATATTGATCAGGGCATCGTGTCGAGCAATCAGCCAATTATTTCTCTGAATTCTGACGACATTGTTAAAATCAACCTTATCGAGCTAGCAAAGTTTCAGTTTGGTGGATTGGACAAAAGATTTCGTGCGACAGTAGTCGGTTCGTCAACAGAGGTCAGCCAGTACGGCCGTGTCAAATTCAATCCAAAAACAAACGAAGTCGCGAGTTTTATCGAGAAGCCTGACTTCAGACTCACTGCAGACGAGCTTGTCAATTCAGGAATTTTTTATCTCGACACAGAACTAGTCAAGCATTTTCAAGAAATTAAAGAGGCTGAGTTTCCGGTCGATCTCGAGCGTTCGAAGATGATGCAAGAGCACGTTGTGCGCGTGATGCGCGCGCTCGATCTTGTCGTTCTCGGAAAAACTTGGTTCGTCCTCAACACTCCTGACCAATATAAGAAGGTTCGTGACTTCGACTTCGAGAAATTCTTTGAGATTACGACCATAGAACGTTTTCTCGGCCCTTATGAGCCTACGGGAAATGCAAACTACAAATAAATTTTTCCTGCGATTTCAACGAAAGCAATTGCATCGACTCTGTTTTTATTTTAAAGACAACCTGCTGTTTTCTTGAAATTTACAATAAGAACAACAAACATCAGCTAACGCGCAATCGCACTACTAACAAAACAAAAAGAACTCGGAAGATCAGAAGAGCTAAAAAAATCAGTATCAGTAATGTCTTTGCTGCATGTGCTTCTTTCTTACGCTCTTACCCGGCTGAGAAATGCCTTGGAATCGAGCGCACGACGGGCAGAGTCGTATCTGTCTGCTCATCAGATGGATCATTCTCCTGTCGACTTGCTGCAGAATGGCAGGATCAGTGATACGAAAGCCCCTTTGCTGGACGAACGTCTTGTAGCGGGGAACCAGACGGCCGCAAATTCCGCATGTGACCGTTCCCTCTCTTCCGCGAGACTTTGTGTGCCAATATCTTCGATGATACGGTGCTGTCGATACAGGCATTATTCATCCCTCTTTCATTCCTCAAAATATTTTCTTCTTTCAACAATTAAGCATCGTGTTATTTAAAGCTTATCCAGCCACTTAACAACAACTTTCGCAGTTTCTGCCTCGTGATTTTTGAAAGCATGATCAGCTCCTTTTATTTCAACAGCCACAAACTTTTTCGAACGCGTTACTTTTGCCAGTTGCTTCAAATAAATTCTCACAGGCTTTGTCTTGTATTCTTCATTACTTCCAAACACTGCGCAGATCGGAACTTTGATTTTACTAAATTCTTTCATCTTATTATCTTCGTAATTAAACAATCGAGCCTCAACACTTTTCAAATCAGCAATGCTGAGAAATCTTTTAGGTGACATAGAATTAAATCCATCTTCAAGAGGAATCAACTTCTGATTTCTTTGTGCCAGCCTTCTCGCAAGCCTTAATGTTGGATAAAACTTTCTTCCTAATTCTTTTTTATTGGTATTAAAACCATCAGCAGGAGCCATCAAAACAACCGCGGAAATATCTTTCGAATTTGTTTTGTAGGCATAGTATGCAGCTTTCTGGCAACCTGTCGAATGGCCGAACAAAATTATTTTTTTGTAACCCTTCTCCTTCATTTCACTAACAGCACCTGCAATATCTTTCCAACTATCTTCAAACTTTTCATATGCAGTTCCTCCCAAATACGATTCCGATTTTCCTTTAATATTTCTGTAATACTTGGAAACTACATCATGGCCTCGCGTGTTTATTTTGAAAAAATCGTAACCATTCTGCAAAAATATTTTTGCCATCAGCCTACTACCAGGCCAGCTGTAAAAATTTCCTGTCATGCCATGAATGCTTATCAAAACTTTGCCTGATTTTTTCTTTTTATTTTTTCCTTTTATCAAAAATCCATGAAGCTCGTAACCATCGCTAGTCTTGAAAGCAATCAATTCTCCAGGAATGTGATTTATGTCAAAACTCATTTTACTTTCAACCTCTTGCTTGTATGATTATAGTTGGAAGAAAATAAGTTTAAATCTTTTAAAAAATTAACAAACGATATGCAACTTGGAATTATTACAACTGGATATCAACCGTCTGAATTGGAAGTAAGAGGAAAATATTTTCCTCAAGAGGAAGATAAAATAAAATGTGATTTAGGGCTTGACGTAGGAATACTACAGAAAAAAACATTGACTCAAGGAAGATTCGCCCAAGAATTCTATCAAGCTTGGGAACTAGTTAAGCGATATGCACGAGAAAAATTGCATAGAGAAGCTACGTTAGTTTTTACAGGAGATAGAAGAGGGCGTGCAATATTAAAATGTTCATTGTCTGAGGAAAAAGGATCCCATGAATATTGTTCAGGATGCCATGAATATTGTTCAGGATGCCAGGAATACAGAGCACAAGCAAATCACCATAATGGTACGAAAAAGTCGACTCCAAAAAATCCAAATTTAGAAATTCCAGAACGCATTGAATTTAGAGACAGATTTGACCTTCCAAAAAGACTTCATTTCTAATTTATTTATCAAATAAAAATATAGTTTGTTGTATGGGACGATATAAAATTGTTCATGATATTCAGAATTGCATAGGTTGTCTGGCTTGCGTTTCTGCTAATGAAAAAAGATGGAAAGAAGGTAAAGGAAAGTTTGACGGAAAAGCTGAACTGATTGGAGGAAAGCTTGACAAGAACACTGGCAATTTCGAATTTGAGATTGACGAGAAAGAGCTTGACGTGAACATGGAAGTCGCCCGTGTTTGTCCTGTTAATGTAATTCATATTATCGACAAGAAAAATGGAAAGAAAATGATTTAAAATTTCTGAAAAAAATTAGTTTAAATATTCTGGCAATCAACTAAATATTAGAGCGTGTACCCGCTGCAAAAAACCAAAACTAGAATGGAGCAGAAACGGGCACATGTGGACAAACTAGTTCTGCATGATGGAGAGAGTGATAGAAATGAAATTCAAAAAAATACTCACTATTAATATTGATGAGTCCAAATTGGATTCTGGTTATTTGAAAAAAATTGTTAAATACAAAAATTGTATTACATATCCACCGATTGCTTATGTATCAAAGGAAGCAAGAATAGCAAAACAGGAAATTTTTGTTGGCAACATTGAAAACTTTTTGAAAGGTTCGCCAACTTGCACAGTTTGATTTTTATGTTGAAGGAAAAGCTGAAAAAAATCGGAAATTGTGCTTGGGAATTACCGAAAGAAGCAATCCAAGGAATGAGAGTTCCTGCCCGATTGTTTTTGTCAGAAAAATTGCTAAAAGAAGTGGAAGATGGGGCAATCGAACAGATTGCAAACGTTGCTTTCTTGCCAGGAATTCACAAACACAGCATAGCTCTCCCTGACATGCATTTTGGGTATGGTTTCCCAATCGGCGGAGTTGCGGCTTTGGATTTTGAAAATGGTGGACTCTCGCCAGGCGGAATTGGTTTTGATATTAACTGCCTTAGTGGCGATTCTAAAATATTATCTCAGCATGGTTATTTCAAAAAAATTTCTCAATTAGAGCCAGTTTGGAACAACGAAAATTTAAAATGCATGCAATTTGAAAAAAACAAAGAAGAAGAAACAGATATTATAAGATTTATTAAAATAAAACCTAAAAACAAAGTTTTTAAACTAAAAACAATTAGTGGCAACGAAATTATTGCTACAGAAGACCATCCTTTCTGGACCCCAAAAGGCATGATACCAATAAAAGAAATTAAGAACAATGAAAGTATTGCAATTTATCCATTTAGCGGCGTTGAGTATGAAGAACCACTAGAAGATATAATAATTGAAGAGAATGATATACTCAATTTAGAATTACCCTTTAGTAAAAAACTAGTTATCGAAGAATTAAAGAAAAGAAATCTTTTGCCACTTAAACTTAATTCATCTTCAACTCCATTACTGATAAAAATCCTATCATTTAATATGGGCGATGGAACACTAATTTTTACAAATAAATCTCAATATGCAACATTTTATGGAACAAAGGAAAATCTAGAATTAATAAGAAAAGATGTCCGAGAATTGGGTTATACGCCTTCAAAAATTCATTCGCGCAAAAGAAAACATAAGATTAAAACTAAGTATGGAATAGTAAAGTTCACATTTATTGAGAATAGCTTTTATGTGGGAGCTAAATCCTTTGTAATTTTACTGCATTCCCTGGGCACGCCTTTGGGAGATAAAGCAAATCGAAATTACTTAGTTCCTGATTGGATTATGAAGTCTCCTTTATGGCACAAAAGATTATTTTTGGCTTCAATGTTTGGAGCAGAAATGTCTTCACCGAGTACATTGACAGGTCATGGTTACAACTTTTACATGCCATATATGTCTGTTAACAAAATTTCATGGTTAGCGGATAATGGTAAAATGTTTCTTGGTCAAATAGCTTCATTGTTAAGCGAATTTGGAGTAAAAACTTCTGAAATTAAAGCAAAAGATGATTATCTGAATCAATTTCTTGAAATTACAAAAAGGATTAAATTACTTATAAATGGAGATTCTGAGAATTTAATAAAATTATATGAAACTATAGGATTCGAATATAATTTAGAGAGAAAATTCTTAGCTAACGTTGCAATTCAATACCTGAAATTGAAACAGCTAGTAATACAACAAAGGTTAATATCACAGAGGCAGGCAATCGCTCTTTATCAAAATGGGTTATCTACATCTGAAATTTTTGAAAGATTAGAGTCCGACTATGTTAACAAAAGATTTCTAGAGAGATCTTTGTATGAGGGCAGGAAAACTTCGCCTAGAGTTGCTTCTAGTTTTCCAACTTTCCCAGAATTTGTTAAAAATGCTGTGCGGAATTTGGGAAAAAGTGGAATGGTTTGGGATAAAATTGTAAGTAAAGAGGAAATTGAATATGATGATTTTCTATATGATTTTACTGTTGCACACGATAGTCATAATTTCATAGCAAATAATTTTGTTGTTTCAAACTGTGGTGTCAGACTTTTACGAACAAACTTGACTTTGGAAGAAATAAAACCAAAATTGAAAGAATTGCTTGACTTAATTTTCAAAAATGTTCCTTCCGGAGTTGGAGAAGTCGGAAAACTAAAATTAAGTTTTTCGGAATTGGATGAAGTTCTGGTAAACGGAGGGAATTGGGCTGTTGAAAATGGTTACGCTACAGAGAAAGATTTGGAGCACCTGGAAGAAAACGGATGCATGAAAGGAGCAAGCGCGGAAAACATTTCAAACGAAGCAAAGAAAAGAGGTGCGCCGCAGCTTGGAACATTAGGCGCAGGAAATCATTTTCTTGAAATTCAGGCTGTTGATAAAATTTTCCTTCCTGAAGTGGCAAAAGTTTTCGGAATTGAAAAAGAAGGACAGGTTTTGGTGATGATTCACACTGGAAGCAGAGGATTCGGCCATCAGGTATGCACTGATTATCTGAGAATTCTTGAAAGCAAATTCAGAGATGAGATAAGAAAACTTCCGGACAGAGAACTGGTTTATGCTCCTGCAGGGACAAAGGAGTGCGAAGATTATTTTGCATCTATGGCTGCAGCTGCGAATTACGCTTGGACAAACAGATCGATGATTATGCATTGGGTGAGAGAGAGTTTTGTGAAAACTTTAGGAATGAAACTGGAAGATATTGGGCTGGAAGTAGTTTACGATGTCGCACATAACATTGGAAAAATTGAAGAGCATGAGATCGATGGAAAAAATGTGAAAGTGTACTTGCACAGAAAAGGCGCTACGAGAACATTTCCTGCAGGAAATCCAGAAATACCGAAAGACCACAGAAAGGTTGGGCAATGCGTGATTTTGCCTGGATCTATGGGAACTGCCAGTTATGTTTTGGTCGGAGCTGAGACTGCAAAAGAAACTTTCTATAGTACAGCCCACGGAGCAGGGCGAGTTTCTTCGAGAGCAAAAATGCTGAGAGGAATGAGGGGGGAAGAAGTTGCTAGAAATCTTTCGCAAAAGGGAATCATATCAAAAGCAGCAAGCTGGAAAGTACTGGCTGAGGAAGCACCTGAAGCTTACAAGGATATTGATGAAGTTGCAAGAGTTACTCAAGAAGCTGGAATAAGTAAGATTGTCGCAAGATTAATTCCATTGGCGGTAATGAAAGGATAAGTTGTGCAAGAATTATTTATCATATGCACGGGTTCAAATCCCACCTCCCGCACATATCTTGAGATATCTGAAGGTATTTTAATATATCTAAAAGTTCATAATTCTATTTTATGGATAAAGGCCAGTATCAACTACTTATTGGTTTTATCATTGCTTCAGTTGTTATTTCCATTGGAATTTTATTTTATACTTCTGAAACTTCAGTAGTATTTAATCAAACAACATCAACTACAAAAACAATTCTTTCTACAACATCTACTCAATCAGCTGCTACAACATTTACAACTTATTTCACAACATCTTCGATTACTTTTACTACTACTACAAGTTCTGGAACAACAGGAATCACAACTGAAACAAGTACTACTGCATCTACTTCGACCACTACAACAGCCACACCAGAATGTAGATGTTCATGGTTTGTTTGCAACCAATATTGTGGCAGTAAATCTGGCAATTATTGTTTGTTTGAAAGTAATTGCCTTGAAGCAACAACTTCTACTTCAACTTCATCAACTACGACTTCAACTACTTCTTCAACGCCTACAACTACAACCACAATTATCGATAACACTCAAAAATGCATAACTGCTGGAGGAACTTGCAAACAAAATTGCGACTCGGCTACAGCAGATTCAGCAAGTAGTAATTTCCTTCAAGACATTATTAACTGGCTGCTAGGACCTGTATTTGGCATCTCTTCAATGCAAGAAATTGGAAGTTATCCTGAATATTGCACGCAACAACTGCCAAAATGTTGTAAAACAATTACAACAACCACAACATCATCTACAACGAGCTCAACATCTACAACCACAAAAACAACTACAACTACAACATCAACCACAACAACTACAAAACCACCAACCACTTCATCAACAACATCAACTTCGACCACTACAACAACAACTATTTCTAATTGCGTACTTTGGTCTGGCCAGGGTTCATTACAAAAATATGTAAATGATACTCCTTGCGTTCATATAAAAAGTGGGCAATACGTTCTAAATTCTACTGTGTATATGAAAGCTAATAGAATTTTGGAAGGCGATTCAGATGTGGTTCTTTTACCTGGAAATTCGAATATGACGCTTATTGTTTTTGTGCAATCAAACGCAACATTAAGAGGTTTCAGAACCACAGCAATTAATGGAAATATAAAAATAGATCTTGTCATTGCCGTTGTGCATAATACTACTGAAAATGCTTTGATTGAAAATATGACGATTGATGGTGCTCAATGTGATGGCATTGATATGGGAGGTGTAAACACTACAGCGAAAGGCAATATCATAGAAAATAATGGTTTCAACTGTAGGGGGGCTACTGGAGCTGGAATATATGCAGACGGTCACCCGCAGCAGTACTCAAATGGACCTAAGATAATTAATAACATAATTCGAAATAATGCTGATCCAATAGATATCAATACAGTCGATAATGGCCAAATTATTGGAAATAGGATTTATGGTAATGGTGGTGCGGCGGGAGTATCTTTGTATTTGAGTCGCAATTGGATAGTTGAAAATAATACAATATCTCATCCTCAATCAGATGTATATGCAGCAAATCATCCTTATTGTTTCCAAGATTCAGGTATAAAACACTCGGCTGCTATTTTATTATGTCAAGATAAAAACAATTCTTATGAAACAACAGGTAACATGATAAAATCTAACAATGCTTCATCATATTATGGAATTGTTCTTGTAGGTGCTGATGAACCTTCTCCTTCGCAGCCCCTGAACTCGAAGATATGGAACCTTTCTTGGGTACCGCATTTAAACATAATTGAAAATAACGATGTTCATGGTTCAGTAGGCGGTTGTTTGGATGATCTTAAACCAGGTCAATGGGTTTCTAAAGACAATCAATGGAATAATAATAATTGTCGAGGTATGCCGAATACTTTACCAGGATATATTTAAAATTTACTTTTCACATCTAGTTGTCGAACATTTTAACATTTATTAAAATACTCTCGCACTGCAGTTCAGACAGAGAGCACACCTCTCGCATGGTATCTCAAGGTATCTGGAGGTATTTTGATATATCTAATAATTCCTAATTCTATTTTATGGATAAAGGTCAGTATCAACTACTTATTAGTTTTCTAATTATCGCTTCAGTTGTTACTTCTATTGGAATTTTATTTTATACTTCTAAAACTTTAGTAGTTTCTAATCAAACAACATCAACTACAACTACTCAATCGGTTGCTACAGCATTTACTACAAGTTCTTTCACAATATCTTCAATTACTACATCAACAGCCACACCAGAATGTAGATGTTCATGGTTTGTTTGTAATCAGAACTGTGGAGAGAAAAGTGGTAATCTATGTTTGTTTGATAGTAATTGTTTCGAGACTGCTACAACAACCACACAAATACCAACTACAACTATTACGACTTCAACTACTGCACTTCCAACAACGACTGCAACAACATCTTCAACAAGTACAACAACTACGACCATACCACCAGAAATAAGAAGAGGGTTAGTAGGGGAATGGAATTTTGATGAGGGTTCTGGAACAACTGGAGCTGATACAAGCGGCAATGGCAATCCCGGAATTATTTATGGAGCTACATGGGTTAATGGAATTTTTGGGAAAGTTTTGAGTTTTGATGGAAGCAATGATTATGTCGATGTTGGCAATTCTTCAATTTTGAATACTCTCGGTTCATCAAGTTTCTCTGTGGGGGCGTGGTTTTACGAAAATAGTGGCGCCAATTACATTATGTCCAAAGGTAGTCCTGCTTCGAGTGCTTCTTCAAATGTAGGATTTGGTTTTTCACGAGCTAAATTTTATTTAGGAACTACAAATTCGTCTAACTATAACTCTTTAACTATACCTGGAACGTCAACGAATACATGGCAGCAAATAGTTGTAGTTAGGGATGCCATCAATAATAAACTTTTGGCATATGTTAATGGAGAACTAAAAAATCAGACTGATTATTCAGGATCTTATGATTTATCAAATTCAAACGCAAAATTAAATATTGGTGTTTCAAGCAAACCCTTTTTCTCCCCTACCTTTTCGGGTTTCTTCAATGGCACAATCGATAAAGTCCGTATCTGGAATCGAAGTTTGAGTGCAAGTGAAGTCTATTACTTGTATACAGAAGGCACTACATCTTCGTCATCGACCACAACTACATCATCGACCACTACAACTACTTCATCAACTACAACCACAACTACACTCACTCCTTGGATTAATACAACATCTCTGGTTAGTACAGTAACGACAGAGAATGGTTGGGCAATTGATTATCCGAAACATAGAAAAGTGTTTTACATGTCAGGACTTTATTGGATTTTTTATGCTAGCAATGGCGTTGACTTAGCCTATAAAACTTCTTCTGACCTTTCCACATGGAGCGTCTCTCGTAAGATCATTACAAGTGCGTCTGGTGGTATATTCAGTGGCGACAGATTTGGATTATGGTTTGATGGTACATACCTTCATTTAGCATATAGTAATTCTTATGATGGCGAACCAATCAGGTATCGTCGTGGAACTCCTAATGGTGATGGCACAATAACTTGGGGTACAGAATATACAGTATATAATACTCCACCTACTAAGAATGTTAAATACACTGCAGTAATTGCTGATAGTCAGGGCTATCCTTGGGTTTACACAATGCAGTTTGAAAATGGAACCCAGCGCCCGCCAAATAGTGCGCTTGTATTTAGAAATGATAAAAAAGATGGCAGTGGAACATGGACTAGTTATACTCTAACAACTGGAGTCTGGAATCTGATACCTATGCCTGTAGGATGCCCACTAACAGGAAATAAAACTTATTGGGTGTTCATTAACGATACTGTACCCTCTGCTTATTATGGTAAATGGTGGGATGGCACTTCGTGGAAAGAAGAAAAAATTCCAGTAGATGCCAAAGCAGATCCACTTTACAATGTTGTTTGCGATGGAGACGACGTTTATCTTTCTTATGGCAATATTAAATACGCAAAGCGAACTTGGGGTTCGGGTTGGGGAAATAATCTCACTGTGACCTCTGACCCAGGTGCCAGCGGTCATCAGGTAATTACTAGAACTGGAACTAATAGTGTAGCTGTGATTTGGGAAAACAAAGTAAATGATCATCTTTACTATCGTGAAATGATCAATGGTAATTGGCAACCACAAGTTGATTGGATAGACGAATCTCATGAACATTTTGCGGCATGGCTCGGCACCGAAACTGGTAATAGAACACGAGGAGTTAATATTAATGGTTTAGTTAATTCCGGAGGTTTTGCTAAAATAGTTGTTGTTTATACTACTGGCATTCCCCCATTATATAATCTAAAAATTGCAGCTTTGACGCATTCTTAGTGGATTAAATTTTGATATGAACGATTTTAATACTCTCACATTTTATTCCAGCCAGAAAGCACACCTCCCGCACTATCTAAAACTTCCTTTATTCTTTTTCTTTTGTTCATGCTCGTGATATTCGCATTCAACGCAAGTCCACTTGTTCAAAATAAAATGCAAGCTCTTGTTGCCGCAGTTCGGACACTTTTTCACTTTTTTTGTCTTCATAAAAATCATATGTCCAGAATTACCTGCGCTTTCCATTCATTCTTCACTTTTTCAATTTTCATCTGGTGATACGTGCAGCTTTTCACAGCAGTTCTTGTCTCGTGCTTTTTTCTGTCTATTTTCTCCCCTTTGCATTTTGCAGCCAATTCAAATTTCTTCTCATCAACTTTCACATCAAATTCAGAAAATGCAATATTATCACCATCAACATAAACCAGTAGCTCATTCAGCCAAGAAAACAACAATGATTTCAAATCTTCAGTCTTTACTTTAATCTTTTTTTCTATTTTCGGCTTGATTTGTTTAGTGTTAATCATTACCTCAAACATTGCAAGAGCAGAGTTTGCAAAAAGTTCGTTCAAATCCTTGCCGTAAGCGATGAATGCTGTGTCTGCTGTTGTTATGTCGATGAATTCAAACTTCTTCATAATACTCATAATATTCTGTAGAATTGTGAGAGCTAAAAAGATATTTTGCAATACAGAAAAACTTAAAAGAATAGAAAAAACAATACTTTTATTCTCTACTGGTATTCAGTATTACTATTATATATTTATGTAATGAGTTAGAAATTAAGTGGAATGTTTATGAAGCTGAATATAGATTTTACTGCAGAAGAAGAATTTCTTGTTAAAAGGCTTTATCCTCTTTCCAAAGGTCTTAGAAATTCAACACATAGAAGCATTGAAAAAATTAAAGGCATTATAGAGACAGGCAGATCTGCTGTAAATGATTATTCCAAAATTTTAGAAGAAAATAAGAAAAGAATTGAAGTTCTCGAACCACCCGAGAGAGAAAGATGGCTGGGATATGTTAATGATAGGCTCGTTCTTTTGAATGTAGCTACTAGTCTGCCTCTTTTCAGAGAAAGAACGCTTCTAGATTTAATAGATGAGAAAAGGCCACAATTACAAGATGTTATGTCAGACTCGCATTTAATGGAAATTACTTTTGGAAATCTTTACATGAGCGTTTCTCTTTTCAATAGTTTGAACGTTGGTGAAACGCCTGAAGAGTTAGCACAAAAACTACTTGATATTGTACAAGTATACGAACAAACGAGAGCGCTTGATGGAAGAAAAGGTCAATATCGTTCTGATCCACCAGGTAGAGCTCAACTTGCTTATGCGTTCGAAATGCTTGTTAAAAAACCAAACGTACTTCAGAGAGTTCAGGAGAGCGAGGATTATTGTATGTTATATGGAAAGGAAGGTCTTAACTATGAAGTTAAGGATCAAAGATTTTTTGATATGAGAGGAAGAAGAACTATTCAAAATGTTCACTTGCAAGCCCTTTCCAAACAAGAACCATCTTGTTTCCCAGAACCAATAAGGATTCTCGTAATGGATTGCATTCCTGTTTACGATGCTAAGAAAAGTTCTATTCCAGCTTTGTATGGTTAAAGAATTAAAATTTGATACTTATTCTTTTCTGAAAGAAAGTAATTTACCAGTTTCACTATCAATGCCAATTTTTAGCAGACCCTTAGGATGACGTTTAGTAATTTGATATTCACTAATCAAAGATGAAATTTGTGGCGAGGAATTTGCTTTTAGCACTTTTTCTAAAGTTTCTTCATCTGGCGCAATTCCAGAATCTCTAATGATATTTAACACTATTCTTTTTACAGAATCGTTATATTCTCTTTCTCTAATTTCTCTAATTTCAAGTCGTTTTAATTCTTGAGGGGTTAGAGAATGTCCTACTCTAGTTAGTTCGTTTGCTATTTTTAATTCTTTTTCTGAAAGATTTCTCACTTTTCTTTGATCAGAAAATAGCGTATAGGATTCAACTTGAATGTCTTGTATAATGCCTTCTTCCTTCTTTCTAACAAATTCCATATAACCAAGCTTAGGTACAATTTGCTTTTCAGCGTCTACTCCTGTTATTGTTCTGTAGCAATGTCTAAGCTTTCTAACCTCTTCTTCCAGACGTTCTTGTGCCAATATCAAAGTTATTGGAAGAAAATCTGGATTCTGAGTGTATAAAATTGCAGAATTTTTCACATCTATGCCACGGGTTTCAGCGAATTCAACGAATTTTTCTATCAAACCTGCGACATACTTCTTAGTCGCATCAGAAAGCTGAACTTCTCTTAACCTAGAGTTCTCGATTATCGTTTTAGCAAGATTCGGATTGATTCTACCTTTATAACTTCTTCCTTCTCTACCTACAGGCATGCCGTGAGAATAATCAACAGCTTCATAACTTAAATCATCATTTATTTTTTTTATTTGTATTCCATGTGTTTGTTCTTCATGCCTTTTGAGTAATTCTATTTCTTCTGGATTGTAAGTTGTCATCAAATTCACTAGCAAATTAATACATAGTAAGCTTTTTATGCTTAATTATTAATTCGTTTTTTTGCACTTTAAAGACATCAAAAGTACTTTTTCAGAATTTATAACCAATTTTTTCAAGAATTCTCTTCATCTTCAAACTGTCTTGTTCAAGAATCGGCGACTCGCTTATGATTGTTATGTCTACTTTCCTTTTCAGAATCTCTTTTGCAAGTTCTTCGAAAGGAGGATGACCGTTAATCGGCACGTGAACGTCAATCCACTCGCCTTGCTTGTTTTGTTTTACGTTTTGAAAATGAGAGTAAATGTGCGACATCTTTAGCGGCTTGAGAGCGTCGAAAATTTTTCCGTAATCAATACTTCCCTTGCCACGGACGTAAAGATGCGACCAGTCGATGAAAGGAATGACTGCATGCTTCGTTTGTTTCCAAAGCGCAATCGTCTCTTCGAGAGAGCCGAACTGGCTCCACCTTCCCATCGTCTCCGCTCCCAGTTTGACGTTTTTTATTCCGCTTGATTTCATCTTGTCAAGAATATCTTCAAAACCTTCTTTTACTTTTTCAAACGCTTGTTCTGCTGTCAGCCCGCTATAATATGCTGTGTGAATTGCAACTGCTCCAGCACCCATTCTTTCCGCACGATCAGCCGAGTTGAGAATCATTCTCTTGCTCGCTTCGATGATCTGCTTCTTTTTCGAGCAGAGGTTGATGTAATACGGCGCGTGTACGCTCAGATTAATTTTTAATTCTTTCGCAAGCTGCCCAACTTCTTCTGCCAGCTCAGGCTTCATCTTCACCCCTCGGACGAACTCGACTTCCATCGCGTTCAATCCAAGCTCAGAAACGGTCTTTACTCCGCCCAGAGTCGATCTTTCTTTACTTACAATAGACACTCCTGCTGGTCCAAGAAAAATTTTCTGCATCTGCATGTATGTTTTGCCTCAATAAAAATATAACTAGAGAGGCACAAAAACTTTTAGAAGAATTTCAGCTGCGGCTATGACAGATGTGAGAATTATTACGTCTCGCGGCTTTACTTTGAAGACTACTTTCTCTTCTTCTGCAAACCTCAGCAATCCACCTGTTCCCATCGGCATGTAGATCCTGTCTTTCTGTCTTGCCATACTTAATCATTCTCTTTTTATTTTAAATATCTTTCTTTGTTTCTTTATTTTTATACTACATCGCTTATGTTTGCGTTTTATCTTTGTTTCGATACCGTTGTTCAACAACTTCCAAAGCTTCTATATCTGTCAATGGCTTTTGGGAAGTTTCTTGTTCATAGCGCATATTATGCCAAATAGCAGCAGGAATATTCCCTGTGCTTTTAGCAATTTCAGTTATCTTTCTTTCTACAGAATCAGTTTCTGCATATTCACTTGAATTTGTTTCAAGAAAACTTCGAGCTGTTCTCATATTATGTGATTGCCTTTCTTTCATAAATTCACAAGAAATTTAATGAAATGTTAAAAATAAAAAGGCGTGTTGGTCATAGCCCATCTTATGTTTTATGCCTTGGCAGCCTTTGACAGCCGTCCTGACACGCAGGTAGCATTTGTCTAAGCGCTTAATGCTTGCACCCCACAGGGTCGTCGATCCGTTTCACCCTCGTTGACAATTCTGCTTGTGCATCATCATTTTTTGCTGTCGCAGAGGTCTCGTCTCTGATATCGACGTTGCGTTCTCACGCATCCGCATTGCGCGGCGCCCTCAAAAGGTGGATGGAACTTCCTCACTCTGCGTTTGAAGACAGAGCGAAGCTACCCGACCAACTCGCCTCACTACATTATAAGAACAAGCCTCTTAAATACTTTTCTATTATTTATTTTTTATTATTTATCTTCTATTTTCAGCTTCAGTCTTCAGTATCTTCTGCTTCTACTTCCTCTTCTGTCTCTATCTTCTCTGCTCCCTCTGCCACTACCTTCCCTTCTTTCAAATCTTTCCTCATATCTTTCGTATTCTTCTCTTCCGCCGAAATCTTCTATTGAGAACTTGAATTCTTTGTCCGAGCTTATCTTGCCTCTCAGTTTCAGCACTTCGCGGGCGAGAAGCCAGAACAGAGTTGCAAGAGATTTGCGGCTCTTGTTGTTTGCTGGCACGACAAGATCGATGTTGCGCGTCTCGTTGAACGTGTCGCAGATTCCGATGATCGGAACGCGAGCTGAGACAGATTCCTGGAGAGCTTGATAATCGATGAGCGGGTCGGAGATAACAATCACGTCAGCTTCGAAATATTTTCTGAACTTTGGATTGGTGAGACTGCCAGGCAGAAAACGGCCAACGACACATTCGCTTCCAGTCACTTCGCAGAATTTCTTTATCGGCTCGTGAACAACCTGTTTGCGTCCGACAACCATAACTTTCTGCGACTGGGCGATGAACTTTGCTGCTGAGCGTATTCGCTCGTCAACCTTTCTCAAGTTCAAGACCGACAAGCCGTCACTGCGAATCTTGTAGATGAACTCTTTCATATCTGCCGTTCTCTGCTTCATTCCAATGTGCAGACCGCTGGCTAGATAATCATTTCTTGGTATCAATAATCTTGTTGGCATTTTTCTTTCACCTTTTCAACTTCACCTTAACATTCACTATTCAATTAAACTATTCAATTAATCTCAATTTTTATTGTGGGTAGATGTTTTTAAAGTTTTTTCATATGTTGTTTTTTTGTCGTTATCGCGATTGTGCGTTAGCGAAGCTTTGTTGTTTTAATTGCGAAACATGTTCTACAAAATATATTTTGTAGTCAATACTTACAATTTTTACAATAAACACAAAGAGTAAACGCCGCTGCAGTCATCACAATCACAGAACTCATCCGATGTAACTGAGCTTTTCTTTCTGATCGCCCGGCTTCTCCCCTGGCGGCCTCATCAACTGGTTGAGAGCTTTCTGCTGGACGGACTCGACCTTCTTGATGAATTCTTCCATGTCTTTCACTTTTTTCTGCAGCTTGCTCATATCGATTTTCGTCCCTACGACTTTCACAAGAATCTTGAGAAGCTCTTCCGCGGACTTGGGATCAGGAATGATTGGAAAGCCGACTGTCTCTCCGAGCAGGCAGACACCACTTATCTTATAATAGCGGCCGAGTCCTAGCAAGAGGCCGGACGCACCGACGATCGTCCCGACGCGAGCGCCTGCATCAAAATCAATTCCAATTTTACCATACTTCTTGATCAAACCAGGCTCGCTCACCGCGCCGATGACTTTCGGAGTCTTAATCTGCTCACCGACGCTCAGCCCAGCCAACGTGAACATCTCCTTGCAGCCAAACTTGCTGACATATTCCAAAATTTTGTCAACAATCTCATAATGCCCTTCTGGATCAACACTCTGCGAGTCTCCGATTAAAATTATCATGTCGCGCTCTTTCTTTCTCTTTGCCTTGTAGTAGTAGAACTCGTTCTTCAGGACGTGGACGGCTGAAGACTGATGCAGCAGCACAAACGGCATGAAATGGCTTGAGAAAAGCTCTGCAAACTTCTTCGCCTTCAACTCCTCAGCCAAATAGCCAGCCGCAATTCGGCCAACATTGCCAACTCCAGGCAACCCTTCTATAAACACAGGATTGTTCAGCTTCGGCTTCTCAAACTCAATAATTTTCGTTGCCATAATTTTTCCTCAATTTTTTTCTCAGAAAGTTTTGCATAGTTCTTACATTAATTTTGTTTGTCATTCATTTAAAGATTTTTTTCAAAAGATTTTTACATATTTTTTAACGCACGTCTGTACTTTCCATACTTGTCGATAGGAGAGAATTGAGGAGGATGAGGGTTGTTCGTCTCGTTGCCACACTTCGGGCAAATATTTTTGAACGTGTACTTATCGCAATTTTTACAAATTCGCAACTTACCTTTCATTCAATCACCAGTGCTGGTAAAAGTTTCTTACCCATCTATGAGCCTTCAGTTTGTCAAGTTCTTCCTTGGAAAGGCTTCCATTAGTTGCAAGAGCATTGCTTTCAACATGTTCTGGGTTTGTACTGCCTGGTATAGCTGTAGTAACTGCCGGATGATGCAGGCAAAATTGCAGTGCTGCTTGTGACAAGGTCCTGTTTGGTTTTTCCAACCATCTTATATTTTCCACACGTTTTACAACCTCGTTTAATCTTTCCGGAGTGAAGTAATCCTTTCTCCAATCCGCGAATTTGGTTTTTTCCGTAAACTTTCCAGTAAGCGAGCCTTCGTCAAAAGGAACTCTTGCAATCACGCTGACTTTGTTTTTAACACATACTTCAAACAGCTTATCTTCAGGCGACTGATCGAAAATGTTATATATTGTTTGAATAGAATCGATTTTTCCGCTTGCAGCGATTTTCAGAGCCGAGTTTGGCGAATGATCGTTAATCGAAACTCCGACAAATCTTATTATTTCCCTTTCCTTCAGTTCGTCAAAAGCCTCCTGCCAGCAGGTTTCATTTATCCATTCATCCCGCCATACATGCAGCTGAAGCAAATCAATAGTTCTTTTTCCAAGATTCTTATAACTCTTCATCGCAAATTCAAGAATATGATCTTTAGGAAAAACTTTTTGAATGTTATTGTCAATAGCTGGCCACTGATTATCTTTTGGTGGAACTTTAGTTGCAATAATTATATTTTTATCTGAATTCTCTGCTGCAAATTTTCCAACAATACGTTCGCTATGTCCTTTTCCATAATCAAATGCTGTGTCAAAGAAATTTATTCCAAATTTCAGAGCAGTTCTTAATGCTTCAATTGACTGCTCGTCGCTTGATTTCCAAAAATCTCCTCCAATTTCCCAACATCCGAGTCCAATTTCTGAAATTTTAAGTCCTGTTTTTCCTAAAGTTCTGAGTTTCATAATTATAATTATAAAAAATTATTTAATCAGCTTGTAACTTGCCTCTCCATCAGATTCCTTCGCAGTTTTCACAATTGCCTCAAGCTGCTCTACAATCTTCTTCTCCGTCGCCTTCGGATCCTTTCCGACAATCTCAATTCGATAATTTGGAGCGCTGATATATTTCACGTTCGCGCCCGTCTTCTTTGCAAAATTTTCCAGAATAGTTTTTATTTTCTCGATTCCATCCTTTGCATAACTCTTCAGCTCTAAGTCAGCTTTGATGACGACTTCCTTTTCCTGGAAGCTCTTGCTGCTTATTCCAGCGATGATTGCAGCCCATTTCTCTGGCACGCCCTGCTTGATTAAAGGATCCTTTCCCGCTTTTGCTTCCTCGAACGCCACGAACAGCTCGCCAAACTTTTCTTGCAGCAAAAATCCAACCTCATCATACACCTGTTGCAACGTCAGTCCTGCTTCCTTTCCTGCCTGTTCGAGAAGCTTTTCCGCACGCTGCTCTTGCCTGAACAAGTTCATCTTCTGCTTCTCATCATACTTAGTGACTCTCTTCAGACTTAGGCTAACAAAATTCTTCTGGTAATCAACCTTCACAACTTTCACAACAATTTGCTTCCCGACTTTGACAAACTCACGTATGTCATGCACCCATTTTCCGCTGACCTCGCTTACATGAATCATTCCTTCTGTCACGTCAGGATACTCTTCAAGCTTTACATAAGCAGCGTACGGCGTGATGCGTTCGACTGTCGCAAGCACAAGTTCTCCCCATTCCGGCAATCCTTTTCTATTAACCATTCTCTCTCAACTCTTTGACCTTCGGATAAAACTAATTCAGCTAAGCAAATATAAAACTTTGCAGCGAGAATGCATGAAGAAATTTATCTTCTTTTCAAGATTGATGGTAGTATTGGAATTTTTGAAGGTTTAGGAAAGTATGCTCCCGCTTTTGTCATGTGATTATAGAGTTCTTGAACTAAAGGCTGAACATCTCTTAACTTTTCTTTTATAAGAACTTCTGCATTAAAAGTAGGAAAATGAGGTTTTATTCTTTCAACCAATTTATTCATTTCTTCTAATTCATAATACGGGATAGATTGCGTGCCAGAAGGTACATGGTAGTTGGGGAGAGTTGAAAGATAATCTAAAAATTCTTGCATTTCTCGCAGTCCAACATCTGTTTTTCCACAGTTTGCTAATATTGATACCCCACTAAGTCCTATTGCCACATAATGAAAATTAACTGTCCATTCTTCACGATTTGATATTCTGCCTTCTTCCTTTGTTGACACCGACATTTCAACCATTTCAATCAATTTGTATTATTTCCTTAAAATTTAAGTGCAGGGGATGAGATTCGAACTCATGAACGGACTAACCGACTAGGTCCTAAGCCTAGCGCCTTTGACCAGACTTGGCTACCCCTGCTTGCTTTTGCTTCTTTACTTGCTTCCTTCGTTGCATTAATAAATTGTTCTACTTATAAAAGTTTATTGATAGTTAATTGATAAGTTAATTTATTGGTTGATTGATAGTATGGCTTTTCCATGGGAAGTTGTTATTATTTTACTGCTCGTTTTGGCAGTTGTTGCATATGCTTATTTCTTTCTTACAAAAAGTAGTGCAAAATTCACGACCGTGAAAATTGGTAACAGAAGTATAAATGCAGAGATTGCTGACACAGTTGTGAAGAAGATGAATGGATTGATGTTCAGAAAATCGCTCGGCGAGATTGATGGAATGCTTTTTGTTTTTGATGAACACAACTATCCAGGAATTTGGATGATGAACATGTCCTTTCCTATCGACATAATTTGGATCAATTCTTCGAAAGAGGTTGTTTACATTCAGAAAGATGCTCAGCCCTGCTCCGTGACGAGTTGTCCGACTTACAAGCCAAGCGAGGCTGCGATGTTTGTTTTGGAAGTCAATGCAGGATTTTGTGACAAACACAATATAAAAGTTGGAAGTAAAGCCGAATTTCGCTCGCCAGATGTTTAATTTTTAATTTTTTGATTTTTTAACTTTTTTTGATTTTTTGAAAAATATATTTATCCATAACAGACGAATAAATTATCTATGAAATATTGTAGCCATTGCAACAAAACGTTTTCTGACAAAGTAAAGATATGCGATGTTTGTGGTAAGAAATTGATTAAAGTCAGCTACTGAAATTTTTAGAGAGCATTTGTTATAATTTCCTTTTATCTTCTCCTGTTAATCCTCCTCCTTCCTCTTCTTCCAAACCTATCATCTTTTGACCCTCCTTCAGTTCTCTCTCTTTGAACAAAAGGTCTTGTATTTTTAACAGTTGTTATATATCCAGCAACGAAGTTCCTCATCCTTCTTGATTTAAAAGAAATAAGTGGTGCTAACGCTTTCTTATTATCTTCAAAGCTTCCACTGAAAGACTCCGAATGTTTTTCAAGAAGCTCTTTACCTATGTTTTTCACAAATGTGGTCTTTATTCTTCCCATCCAATCAACATCCCTTTGTATTATTGCTTCTTCTATCTTTATTGCCTCTTCCATCTTTATTTAATTACTTCTGTGTAAAAGTTATATAGGAGAATTAAAAATGGGTAAAAAATATCATACACATAAAGTTGGGAAGAAAACATATTGTCATCCTAAAAGCACAAAACATATTAAGAAATAGTATAATGTCTATTGCACAGAATTACTTAGATATTAACAGAATTACTTACAGATATTAATAGTCAATAGTGGAGTTAAAACAGTTATCTACCAAAGTCCTAATTTAATTGATGCTCAAGTTCGAAATTCACAACATGGTAATCACAGTTCAATTCTCAGATAGGATAGACCTTGACAAATTAGCCAGTAAATTACCGAGCGGTGCCGAGTATTTTCCTGACAATTTCCCAGGTGTGGTTTATCGTATGAAGGAGCCGAGGGCAAGCTTTCTGATATTCTCTTCAGGAAAGGCAACATGCACTGGCGCCGCATCTGAAAAAAATGCAAATAAAGCAATAGAGAATATGTTAAAATTGTTAAAAGATGTTGGGATTGTTGTAAAAATTCTTAAAATTGAAGTTCAAAACATTGTTGCATCAACAAAATTAGATACAAGACTTGATATCGATAAGATGGCTTTTGAACTAGAAAATTCTGAGTACGAGCCAGAAACATTCCCAGGTTTGGTGTATAAAATGGAAGGAAGTGTTACTTTTCTTATATTCAGCACAGGAAAAATAGTTTGCGTTGGAGCAAAGTCCATCAAGGATATTAAAGAATCAATTGACAGTCTTGTTAAAAAATTGAGAAAAATCAAAGCATTAAAATAATTTTTAAAAAAAAATGTGATGCTCCCACTGGGATTTGAACCCAGGTCCAGGGCTCGAGAAGCCCTTATCCTTTCGGCCGATTGTTGACCGGTCTAGACGATGGGAGCTTTTGTATCAAAAGAAGTTTGTCGCTCGCAGCTTTTAA
>Ga0315289_10002680_pt1 | contig 27209 bp, 15 predicted proteins | sample YL17G11_40_MG_FD_203452 | JGI IMG/M metagenome (GOLD analysis project Ga0315289, IMG submission 203452) | Sediment microbial communities from Yellowstone Lake, YNP, Wyoming, USA - YL17G11_40 | ecosystem: Environmental > Aquatic > Freshwater > Lake > Sediment | place: USA: Wyoming | collected...
TATAGCTTTTCTCCTGACATAGGTTTCAGCGATTCTTGTGATTTCAATGGCTGACATTACCCGCACTTTTGCGCCAAGAGCCTCAATCGAGTCTTGCAATGCCAAACTATTGATTAAAGTGGCGAGCATTCCGATATAATCACCACTAACGCGATTGAATCCCTTATAAGATCCTGCAATCCCTCTGAAAATATTTCCTGCACCCAGCACAACACCAATCTGAGTGCCCAGATTGTTTATCTCAACAAGTTGCTCGGCGACATTTTTTATCGCATCCGCATCAATTCCGTATTCATTATTGCCCCTTAAGGCTTCACCAGTTATTTTTAATAATACTCTTTTGAATCCCTTTTTTTTCATAGTTTTTTTCCTGTTTGTAGTTCCAGCTTTAGCAGGAACTTTTTATTCCCATTAATAAATTGTCAAAAAGTCCTGTTCATAAACAAAATTGTAGGGGCGGGTTTACCCCGCCCTTAAATACGCGCGAGGAGACCTCGCCCCGACAGAGCAATTTGTGAACAATAATTTTTGAAAATTTATAAACATTTTTTATTAAATCAAATCGTTATCTCATTACAACCCACAATTAAAATTGTGGGCTACTTCAATCAGTGATTGAACTGATAACTGGTCTTATAATAGAAAGGGTTCAATTTTACTTGAACCCTTTTTCTAAAGGGCAGGTAACCCCCGCCCCTATAATATTATTTTCCATAATTAATCATACCAAGATTTCATTATGTATATTTGAGTGGACAATACTATATATTTCCTCAAATTACAATAAAAATCTTACTCACCAACTCTAAATCTTGAAAATTTTACTACTTTGATATTTTCGCCAATTATGGCGATGTGTTCGTTGATATAATCCTGAACGCTCTTGTCAGGGTCTTTTACATAAGGTTGCTCTAATAGACAAGCTTGCTGATAATATTTTTCAAGCCTACCCTGAACAATCTTATCAAGGATTTTTTCTGGTTTTCCTTCATTTATTGCCTGGTTTTTATAGATGCTTTTTTCTTGTTCAAGAACATTTTGTGGAATGTCTTCTCTTTGTAAATATAGTGGCGAAGCGGCAGCGATGTGCATTGCGATATTTCTAACCATAGTCTTGAAGTCATCATTTCTCGCCACAAAATCAGATTCGCAGTTGACTTGAACAAGAACACCAATCTTACTACCCGTATGTATATAGGCATCAACCAATCCTTCATCAGTAGCTTTTTGTGCACGTTTTTGGGCTGTTGCCAAGCCTTTTTCTCTCAATAAAGTGATGGCTTTTTCCATATCACCTTTTGCTTCAAGGAGAAATTTTTTGCAGTCCATCATCCCGGCACCCGTTTTTTCTCTTAATTCTTTTACCATTGAAGCTGTTATCTCCACTTTTTACTCCTCCTATAACTTTGGTTTTGAATGTTATTATTGAAATGGTTTGAATATAGTTGTTAAGACGGAAGTTGATGTAGTGTAGCGGTTTGATTTATCAAACATAATCGTCGCATGAATGCGACCGCTACATATTAAGCGACATAAATGTCGCACCACGAATGACACTACTATTGAGTATTTATAGATTCAACTTTCTTCTCGTTAGGTTCTACAACAGATTCCTGTTTCACTTCAACTTTCTGGACTACTTTCTCAGGTTTTTTCACGCCTTCTTCTTTTTTGGCTTCTACAGGTTGTTCGGTAGGAATCTCGAGCCCTTCTGCTATCATTTTTCCTTCATTGACACTTTCGGCAATCTTTGTGCAGATAAGATTAATTGCTCTAATGGCGTCATCGTTTCCCGGGATAATCCAGTCAACATCATCCGGGTCACAATTCGTGTCAACGACGGCAACGATAGGGATCCGCATTCTGCGAGCTTCTCTTATGGCGATAGTTTCTTTGTGCGGGTCGATTACAAATAGAACAGAAGGTAAATCAGGCATAAATTTAATGCCTTCAAGGTTTTTCTCAAGTTTTTCCTTCTCTTTTTGGATTAGATTTTGTTCCTTTTTAGTATATTTTTCAATATGACCCAACTCAATCATTTTTTCGATTTCGATTAGTTTTGCGATGCTCTTACGAATAGTTCTGTAATTAGTTAGCGCACCGCCAAGCCAGCGATTGTTAACCCAGTACATTTTACATAATTGTGCCGCTTCTTTAATAGAATCAGCCGCCTGCTTTTTTGTTCCGACAAACAGGACTGTTCCGCCTTTTGCAATGGTATTACGAACAAATTCACAGGCTTCCTGGAGCATCTTAAGGGTTTTTTTCAAGTCAATGATGTAGATTCCGTTACGTTCGGTGAAGATGTACTTTGCCATCTTCGGGTTCCAACGCTTGGTCTGGTGGCCGAAATGAACACCCGATTCGAGAAGTTGTTTCATTGTAATTGTGGGCATAAAAAGGACCTCCTATTATGGTTTTATTCGTTCACCTTCTTCATTTTACCCTCAGACCGATAATGTGGTGCGACATTTATGTCGCAAATACTGCGAGTTAAAGCTCACACCACATCATTGGCACCATAAGGTAATCTGAAGGTGTAGATATTTGTAGAGACGCAATGCCTTGCGTCTCTATGTATTAATATGTATAAGTAAGCAGGGGTTTATAACAATTGCAAACATACAAAAGCAAGAAAAAAATGATATTGACGAGAGATTTCAGATAATGTAAAAAGATAATCAAGTAATTTAGTAAAATAAAATCGGTGAAATTCTGTTCTAAAAAATCAATTTTGATTCAAATATATCTTTTTTATAATCTTATAAAAAGTTACCTAAGTTGTGAATTATCAATTGTCTTTGCATTCTGTTCCGGCTATAATTTATTGAAAAGCCTTTGAATTTTAGGTATAATTAATATGTTTGACACATTGACCGACTTGACCATAAAAGAGATCAAAGAGGCTCTGGAAGAAGTTAATTATCTTATTGGCAATGAGTCCATATTGTTATTGGAGCAGGATAAAAGACCCGGGGTTAATAGATTAGCCGAAACTTGCAAAAAGGCAAAAAAGCATTATTATGACGAGCAAGCTCGACTCAAAAAGCTCTTTGAGTTTGAATTTAAGGCAATGAAAAGGGGATACAGTGTTATCGGAGGAATTGATGAGGTAGGAAGAGGTCCATTGGCAGGACCTGTTGTAGCGGGTTTGGTAGTTCTGCCCAAAAATTGTTTCATTCAAGGGATCAATGATTCAAAAAAGCTTTCTTCCAAGAAAAGAGAGGAATTATACCATATAATATGTCAGAATGCTATTGATGTCCAGACAGGATTAGCAACAGCTGAAGAGATTGATAAACACAACATTCTTAATGCCACAAAATTGGCAGTTGAGAGGGCATTATCAAAGACTAAGGTCAAACTCGATTTTCTCCTTCTGGATGCCTTGAAATTGCAGAATGTAAAAATTCCGCAAATGGCAATTATTAATGGAGATAACTTATCCGCTTCAATTGCGGCAGCATCCATTATTGCCAAAGTAACAAGAGACCATCTGATGATTAAATATAGTGAGGAGTTTCCTCAATATGGGTTTCATAGACATAAAGGATATGGCTGTAAAATTCATCTTGATGCCATATCAAGGAATGGTCCTTCCACACTGCATCGATTAACATTCAGAAAAATTGGCTTGGGACAAAAGCAACTTGTTCACTCTAAGAGTTTCCATAATTTTATTTCACAATTGAATAGTGTAAAAGGTATTGAGACACTTGAAATTATTGGTAGGGAAATTGCCAAGTTCAGTGATTTTTTACCCCTTAGAGAGATTAAAAAGCTTCGTTCTTTATATAAAAATATTAGAAACCGAATATGCTCAAAATGAAAAGAACTAAGAGAAAAGACATAGGATTTATTGGAGAAGACTTAGCCATTAATTTTCTTGAGAAAACTGGATACGAGATTCTCGAAAGGAATTACAGATGCAAATATGGCGAGATTGATTTAATTGCGAGAATTGAAGATAGATTGGTTTTCGTTGAGGTGAAATTGAAGAAAGTCTGTAGGGGCATATTGAATATACCCTGGTGTAAAGCCATAGAAGCTGTGGATTATTCAAAACAGAGAAAGATAATCAAAAGCGCTCTTAATTATATTCAGGAGAATGATATAGAAAATCTTGGAATTCAATTTGATGTTGTTGGAATTGAATTAGAAGAGGGGAAACCTCCCTCTATCACCCACCTAAAAAACGCCTTCGAACCAGAAGAGTCGGATTTTGAGGAGTAATTTTAGTTATTGTGGTGTGAGATTTATCTCGCACTCTCTTATGCGACATAAATGTCGCTCCACACCGCTACTACATTTATTTAGGTTTAGAGATAATTATCTTCGCCGAGAGTTCCTACATCTACGGTGTTCGGGTCAATTTTAACACCGTCAATAGAAACATAACCTAATTCTTGTAGGGCTTTATCTGTTGCGGAAACATAGTTTTTAATTTTTGCAGCAACTCTTTTTCTTAAATAATCCACCCCATCTTTTGTGGCGGCTAAAGCACCGCCCCATACTTCATCGTTCATTTCATAACCTCTATATCGGTACTCCAGAAGCGATATGCCATGGTCTAACCCCTCATCACCTCTGCAAGACATCATAATTCTGTCAACGTAACCTTTTAATCTTGGGTCTCTGATGACGACCTTTATTTCCATTAGTGAAACCTCCTTCTCTTGATTGATGTTGTGGTGCGAGATTTATCTCGCACTCTTTTATGCGACATAATAAGTTTTGCTAAGATTATTGTCCGCAAATCGAGGGTTCTGTAATATTGCAAAGCTCATCCCCTCACCTTAATCCTCTCCCCAGAGGGGAGAGGGAAGGGTGAGGGGGGACATTTATAAATTTATGGACAGAAATTTTAGGAAATTTATAATGTCGCACCACGCCCCGATATTTTTATAATCCTATTTTCTTTAATTTTTCTTGTTCTACAATTTGATTTCTGATGTGTTTAACATCATTTATATATAGGTAATTCTGGGGATCAAGACTCAGGGCTTTTGAGTAGTTTTCTTCAGCCCTCTCTAAATCTCCCAGCACTTCATAAGACACGCCGATATTGTGAAAAAGTTTGGCATCTGCTGGTCTGATTTGTGTAGCACTGAGCCAGTTTTCTAAGGCTTCTTTCCATAACCCTCCACGAGCAAGTTTATAAGCGGATTTTGCCTGAGTAGTTTTCGCTCTGAGGATTGGTCTTGAGACATCAACTCTATAGGGAGCAATTTCCTGAGCAAACTCCGATGTGATTTTATCCACTCCCATATTATAGAGAGTATCCATTGAAGGCAAAGTCCCTAAATCCCGACTTTCATTAGAATAATCGAAATGTTTTGTAAAACTTGCAAGCACTGCTCCAGTCTCTACTCTTATCATTCTGAAATTTGCGGCTACGGAGCCTTGTCGTGTATAAAATTTGTAAGGGACAATCGCGTCTCTATAGACAGGGACTTTCCTATATTTATGGTCGTGTTTATTGTATTCCGTTCTAACGTGGCCAGTATCTACGCGAACCGTTTCGTGGCGGGTTTCTACTCTGTCATCGAAATTGAATGCGGTAACTTCACCAACAACGACGGCATCAGCGCCAATTAATTTACCGATTTCTGATGCGGTTTTTTCGTCTACATATCCACTTAAATTGAATTGATTTTCCCTGATAATGCGTTCTAATTGTGACCGTTCAACGAGTTTGTAAAATCCTGTCGGGAAGAGCTTACTTACGATTGCATTGGCTATGATTTTTCCGGAATCAGCTTGATCCTGATAAGGTGCCAAGTCAAGAACTCCTAATGTTTTGACTTTGATAACGTCATATTTGGGTGGACGAAATGTTTCATAAGTAATCATTCTTGGAGCGCAATTTGAAAGAAAGAGAATTAGGACTAAAATGAATGTGAAATGTATAATTTTATATTTTTTCATATTTGGCTCCTGTGACCTTTTTTTATTGTATAAATATAAGATGGTTTTATGTTTCAGGATTAAAGTTTCAAGTTCAAGGATTCAAAGTTTAAGCGTTATTATTAAAAATAAATATTTAACCACGAAGGGCACGAAGAATAATGGAACACGGATTTATTCGGATTTACACAGATTAGATATTAATATTAAAAAATTCTTAGTAAATAAAATCCGTGATTATCCGTTTCTATCAGTGTTAATCCGCGGTCTATTACTTTAACCACTAATCCTCGCTAATCTTTTTTATATGATTCGCGTAAATTCGAGTGATTCGTGGTTTATCTTCTTATTTATTCGTAGTTAAAGTTCTTATTTTTTATTTGTAATAATTTCAAGAACTATATCAGCCTCTTCTTTATTGTCAATTTCGTTTAAGAATTTTCTGAAATTAGGATAATCATCTTTATTAACTCTGACGACATCTATTCTCACTTCTTCATCAATTTTCAATGATTTTTCACTCTTAGTATAAATAATTTTAAATTCACCGAATTGTGTTTTTATCTCAGCATTTTCAGGGACATTAGAAAGCCTCATCCCATCTGGTAAATTGTATGTAATTGTCTGAAGAATTTTTTTGGGATAATCAAGGACAAGGTCGTGTTTTCTTTCAGCGAGTTTCGCATAAGTCTGCGTAAAACGATTTGGCATAAAGACAGGTTTTAAACGCATTGTGTCCTTTGCGATGCTTGCAATCTTCGGTATTTCAAATTCATAATCGAAGGCGGTTTTAACATTAAGGTCTTTGAACTCAGGCATATTGATGTTCATTATCTTTGAGCCAGGATAATAATAGTTTATCCATCGCTCAATTGTATCCTTTGCCGTTGCCTTGTTCAGATAAGTGTATCTAATCGCAGGGGCATAATTACCACTGTAATCAAGCAATCGTTTGCCTGATGCCTTTCCATTTGTATCAAGACTGATTGTTGTGATTGATGAACTAAAGTTTTTGTCCGGCGAATCTAAGGGAATATTTCTGAATGTCCTCGTATTATCCTGCACTGTAAATACTTTTACATCCTGATCCATATCAGGTAATTCCTCGTAGGAATTGAATTCAGCAGTTCCATCGAGGAACATTGGTTTTCCATCAATGTCTGGAATATAAGCAATGGCATGATTAAAGAGTCCCAAAGTGGGAATCTCAAAATCAATTTGACCTAAATCTCTTGTTCTGATTAAAACAATCTCAGAAGGAATCCCGATTTCTTTTAACATTGTTATGATAAGGGTTGCTTTGTCCTTACAATCGCCATATCTGAGCTTAAGGACGTCATTTGCAGGATGCGGTTTTAAACCATAAATCCCGAATTCAAGTCCTAAATACCTTACGTCTGATACGACAAAATTATAAATTGCTTTTATTTTATCCAGATTGGTTGTTTTATCTTTTGTTAAATCCTCAACCGTTTTCTTCAAGTCATTTGTAACGGTGAATTGCTCCTTAATGAGTCCCCAATACCATTTACCAATTTCATCCCAGGTCTTGAAGGTTGATACCTTTAGATAAGGGAGAATTTCAGAGGCGCCGGGCATCATAGTTTCTTCTTCGGTTTTAGGGATATTTTCTTTCTGCCAGATATAAATTCGCTCATTTTCAGTCTCAATAATCTCGGGCTTAATATCTGTTCTGAAAACTTTATAATAATAATTTCTGTCTTTGGGTGTGATGAGGACGAATTTGCTCAACATTGTGGGTGAATAATCACCGAAGAAAAATAATTCACCATAGTAATCAGCATAAATATTTTTACCTTTATCATTTACCTCATATTCCACCTCAGTAAGACTACCGGGCGTAACTCCTTTGAATCCGATATATTTGATAATGTAGTCTTCATAAAGTCGTGTATAAACGCCAGCCATTTTAAACCAGGAGCTTTCGGTAATGTCGCTTGAATCCACAATGGAGCCATCAGGTTTATGAGTGCGGGCTTTCTTGAGAATGACTTCTTGCTGTCCTTCGATAAATCCGACTGAATCGGAGCCGATTGATTTTACTCCTTGTTCTGTCACCGCTTTTTTAACAACGTAATAGGTATTAAGTGTCGTTCCATCTTTATTCACCTTAGTAACAAGCATATCGACAAGATTCACAACGTTGGAACCTTCTTCGTCGATTAATTTTTGCTCTATACGTTTTTTGTATTCTGCGACCAGCTCATCAAATTTTAGTCTATACGGCTCGAAATAACTTTCCTCTTCAGGACTCAAATAAGTAATGTATTCTTTAAGGTCAGGTTGATTTTGTTTGATTTTAAGAGAAAGTTGCCAGGCTTTGAATGCCTCTTCATCTTGTCCGGATTTATGTAAGATTTCACCTTTTAATTTGAGAAGGTCAGGATTTTCTGGAGATATTTTTAATGCCATCTCAGCGAATTTTGAAGCTTTATCGAACGTATCCGGTTTATCTTTGTATGTTTCTGCAATCTCTTGAACGAGTTGATAATCGTAGGGATAAAATTCTATATCTTTCAGATAAAGTTGTTCGAGTTTTTCATAATCACCGCGTTCTTTATAAATATCACCGAGAGTTTTAACTGCTGTCGGGTCTAAATAGTCTAATCTCAGAGAATCCTCAAGGAGTTTGATTTTTTCATTAATGGATAACCATTCGGAAAAAGACAATGCCAAAAATGTTTTTGCAGAAAGATTGTCAGGATAATCTTTAACAAATTGTTTGAGGATTTCGAAAGATTTTATATTCCAACCTTTGGATAAATAGATTTCACTGAGTAGATATTTAGCAAGGTAATAATTAGGATTTAGTGTAAGGATTTTATTGGTTAAATCGAGTGCGGTCTCGAGTTGTTGTTGCCTCTTTTTTTCATAAGCCAAATTATGAAGAGCCTCGATGTTGTTATTGTCCAATTCAAAAGCGTTATTTAAGTTTTGTCTTTTTTTATTACTGTCATTAACAGTAAAGGCATAGAGTGTTTTTAAAAGAGTTGATTCAGGATTCTTTTCTGCGAGTTCTTCAAAAACCTTTGAGTCCTTTTCTTCAAGTTTATGGTAAGGATTAAAATAATTGTAGATAATGCCGAGATGAAACTTATTGAAGAATGAATTATCCGCAGATTTTTCTTCAAAAGTTTTAATCAAATCCTGCCTGAATGTGTTTTTATCAGTGATTTCTGATTCAGCATAGGAATTTTGGATAGAGGAAGAATCTATTTGTAGAGGATGCATATTTGTGTCCCCGTTGTAGCGGTCGGATTTATCCGACACTATTCCCCTCTTGAGAGGGATTGGGGGTGTGTTAATTGTGCGATGAATCGCACCGCCACATATTCTTAGAGAAAAACCCCAATCATTTTCACCCTTCGCAATTTTCACGAGAATCTTATGCCAACCTTGCTTAATCACAATCTCTGGGCTTGTATCCTGGTCTATGGCTCTTCCCCAGCAGGAAGCCTGCATTTTCCGCTTCACATCTTTATCGGTGATAATTTTATTATCAAACCAGACCCTGATGGCACCTGAAGAAGCTGTTTTAATCGCAATTTCGGTATCCTGAGAGGCATAGAGATTTGTAAAGCAGTAGGCTATCGCCTCTTTCTGACTGAATAACAGAGTGTTTATGTCAAGATAACCATCATTAGGTTCAACACCGATTTTGTGCCAAAAAACTTCCCTTTTGTCTCCCTCGTAAGATTTGCTCAAATCGATGGTTTTTTCAGGTTCATAAACTTCCTTCCATCCGCTATCACCCTCATTTTGGAAAGGACCGATGATTTGCCAATTCGTAATGAAATTTAATTTGCTAAAACAATCCTTTGCCTCTTTCAATTTACCCATTCTCAGATATTCATCGCCAGCGCAGTAATTAGCAATATCATATAAACTTGTTTCGGATTTACTGTTTAAGATAATTCTATTTAATGCCTCGATATATAATTTTCTTTTTGTTAATTCATCCTTAAGGGAAGAGGCTAATAATGTATAGACGACGCCTTCAGGCTGGTCTGAAGCGATTATAGCGGCGTTAATTATTGATTCAAATGCCTTGTCGAAATTGCCATAAAATCTTTCTATGAAATAAATGCCCTCATAGGACTTTACAAGAGATGTAGACAGTGATGGATCTTGAAGTGAATCCCCCTTGAAACCATATTCCTCAACAATCTCATAAAAATCTTTAATCGCAAATGAACTATTTGAATCTCTTACATATTTATCCCAAACTTGAGCGACCTTTAAATTGAAAAAATTGGATTCAGAAGTATCCGCAAAAATAGATATCTCAAGATTCACAAGAAAAATTAAGAGGATGGCTATGATGATATTAGAGGAGAAACTTATCTTAATTCTTCTTCCCATAATTACAATCCTGACTGTATAAAATCTAATAATTTCTCAAAACCTATATCAGGAACGGTTTTTAACCGTGCCTGAATAATGTTTTAAAAATCATACATACTTTGAAATAACAGAGCTTTGCTTTCTCTTGAGAATTAATATAAAAGATAGGAGATAAAATTTTCTTGATAAGCAAGGGGAGTTTAAAAATAAAAAAATCAAATCAGTCGCTTTAACCAATATCACAAATGAAGGAACGGTTAAAAACCGTTCCCTACAATTATCGATTAGACTAAATTGACCTCTATTTCTTTAAACGCTTCATCATCGTATCTTTGAGATGATAAATATGAGCACTTTCGACAAAGTTCTCTCATCTCAACTTCATGTCTATGTTCAGCCCTCAATCTTTTATATCGAGCGGAGTTCCATATTTCATCAAAAGTATTGTTAGCAATATTTCCCATACTCTCCTCATTGATCCAGCCGAAACAGGGTTTTACTTCACCGTTCGGTGCAAAAAGGATGTACATCCACGGTTTTGAACACTGAAAACCCTTGTTTTTCACAAAGATTGATTTTATTTGGCTTAAGATATTCTTATTCTTCTTGGTATCATTAGGAAATTTTGGCATTTGGGTTACCTCAACCTCTAATTCTCCTGCCCGTTTAATAACCTTATCCATAACGCTATTCACATAATTATGATCCATATAATACAGTGACTCGTTATGAACGTCTAATCCTTTGATAAGAACAATATGCCGAAAATCTAATTCATTGATACAATATCTATCCGCAAGCTCAACTATTTCTATCAGTTCTTCAAGATTACTACGCATCATAATAACATTAAATCTTAGTTTCGGCTTTTTAGAATTGTACTTTTGCTTGATCTTATTTAATGTCTCGATGTTATCCAGTAACCTATCTATACTTACACCTCGATTATATTCATAGGTCTTAGGCGTTACACCTTCTATAGATATAGTCACACGGGTAATCCCCACTTGCACAATTCTCTCACAGACGTTATCTAACATCAATATACCATTTGTAACAATATTGGTATTCGGGACATTATATTTCATCAATGTATTTAAGAACTCCATGAAATCAGGATTCATAAAAGGTTCTGCTGAGCATGATAGATACAGTGATTCAATACAACCATCAAATTCCTTCAATATCTTTTCAAACAACGCTAACTCCATCACCTCTCTCTTCTGCTCTAATCCCCTCTTTTCAAACAGTGTATGATAACACATTCGACATTTCAGATTACAGACACTGATCACATCTAACCCGATATGAAATTTTAACTTTCGCCAATCTTCTATATTGATTAATTCATTATAATTTTCCATGAAATTAACTCTAATACTTTCTGTGCTTCCATTTTTCAGTGCTTCTGTGATTTCTCTTCAAGTACTAAATTTAATCACGGAAACACGGAATTTTAGAATCACTGTTTATAATAGGCATCTCCTAATTTCCGTATCTCGACATTTCCCTGGTTCAATTTTTCTGTGATTCCTTGGTTTATTTAGTATCCTCGTCTTTTACCTGTCAAGATAATTGTGCCAGGATAACAGCTTCCCCCTGCACAAGTCCAATTCTATAATTCAGGATTTAATCCCATCCTCGCTATCTGAACACATCCTTTACACTCGATGGGAATACTATTCTTCATCCACCCACCGACAAATTTTCGATACTGTTCATTGGATAAAATCTTGCTTAGGGAGTTCTCCCAAATGTTCCCAACGACAAAATTTTCCGTTTCGGGATTTTTCAAATATGGTCTAACAGAATGCGTAGTTAAATAACAACAGGGTGAAACATTCCCTTTATAATCAATGAACAAATTCTCAACAGGATACGCAATGCAAGTTTTCGTCTTAATCGGATGAATAACCAGATACATCTTGAGTTTCTCAGCCCAATTCTTCAGTTCATCTAATACTTGATCCCTTTTCTTTATCTCTTCTTTGCTTAAATCTGGTGCAATAAATGTATTAAAACGGGCTTGAGTAAGCTCATCAGCATCTGTTGCGGTTTCCATATGCTTCACCACAAATCTTATTACACCCAATTCTTTTGATAGCCGTAGAGCATCCACAACTTCATCGAGATTATTTTCCATCAGGACATAAATCCACTGCGTGTAGGTATTACAACCTTTCTGGAGGCATAAGTTTGTAAAGTGCTCAATATTCTCGAGGACTTGCTCGAAGCGACTACCTCTGCGAATTTTTTCGTACGTTTCTTTTTTCGCCGCATCGATTGAGAAGGTGATTAAATCTAAGTTGGCATCAATTAATTCTTTTGCGAGATTGGATGATAATAGTAACCCATTGGTTGACATATTTGTAAACACATTGTGTTTCTTAGTCTCATAAACCATTTTCACAATTTCTTTATGAATGAGTGGTTCACCAAACCCTGATAATGCTACCCTTTTGAAGAGGCTTATATTATGTAGGATTTTACTGAAAGTTTCATAGTTCATTAATCCTTGTCCTTTGATTTGAGCGCTCATCGGACACATAATACAACTCAGGTTACAGGCGAAACTTGTCTCGATATGTAATTCTGTAAGATCGCGTTTTATCGCCATTTTCTTTTTAAAAATCTTCTCAAATAATGATGCCATTTATACGAAGCCTCTTTAGTTGAATGTGTGTAGGGAATGGTCGTGACCGTTCCCTACATCAGTTTTTGAAGCACTGATTATTAATTTTTAACTGATTGAATTCTTATAATACAATTTTTACCCATTTTCAAACTATAAATATTAATATTTGAGATATCTGAGAAATTTTTATGGTGTGATATCCCTGCCGCAAATGCATTGACGATACAGGATATATATACTTTCAAAAAGTTCTGTCCATAAAGAAAATTGTAGGGGCGAACCTGTGTGTTCGCTCAATAAAGTGGGCAGACACATAGGTCTGCCCCTACGTTAGTAACACTACGGACACGACGATTATTCAGAATCAAAGTCAGCTTTTGCCTCATCGAAGAATGCATAGATATTTTCTATCGGTGTCTCTGGCATAACAGCGTTCGTCGGACCAAAAATCAGTCCACTTCCATTATCAAGAGTAAATAGTTTCTTAATTTTATTTACTTCCTTTCTGACCTCATCCGGAGAGGCTGTGATAAGTATTGATTGAACATCGACACCTGTGAAAAAGCAGATTTTACCTCTATATTTTTTGGTGACATTATTCGCATTCATACAGCCCGGTTGAATCGGATGCAGGACATTCACGCCGATCTCGATTAAATCATCCATAATCTCTTCTATCTTTCCGCAGGAATGAAAAATCACATCCATATCAAACGAGTGCACTTTCTCAAAGAGTCTCTTATACCATAACTTAAACACCGCGCGCCATATTTTCGGGCTCATTAATAGCCCTTGCTGATACCCATAATCATCATTGAATAAGACACCATCAACTCCTAACCAACCCAAATTTTCCACAATCTCCATCGCCATTTCAAACAATTTATCACCTAATTTTTTTATACAATCTAAATCGGAAACCAAAGACATATAAAATTTTTCAATTCCGACAATCCCTTGCATTCTTTCTGAAAAACCAATCCCAATATCGCCAAGAATATATTTGTCCGGGTGAATCATTCGCAATTTTTCTATCTCAGTGAAACGTCTTGGCTTGTTGCCAGAGATTAAAGTTGATAAATAATCATCAAGTTCTGACCAGTCCTTTATCGCAGTATCAATGGGATATGCACCAACACTGTCTTTGGGAACAGACTGCTTTACGCCCCATTCATCCACGTCTTTTGAAAGCATAAGGACTGTGACTTTACAGATAAAATCAGGCGGATAATTTTTTAGAATAGTTTTTAATCTTGAACCCAATTTCTTTTTGGTCTGAGATGCAAAATCAGTGTACCAGAGTGGAATATGCTTTGTATCCTTAAAACGAATTGCTGATCTGACCTCTTCTTTAGTCAACACAGGTCTCATTTTTTTATATGCCGTTTCTCAAGAGTGGAGAAAAATTTTTTAATTTTAAGATTTTTAATACCGATGCCATTAATTTTGCAAGAAATATATTTTATTAGTGATGTTTAAAAAGTAGTCTTATTAGAATTCTATAGATTTAGTTAAGAATAAGAAGAGATGCGGGATGGAAATACTAAATTAACTATGAATGATTATCTTTACTTATTCATATAACTTGAATGTTAATTCATCTACATTCGTAAATGCAGGTGAATACCAAACATCATTTAAAAAAATATCACCAGCACTATCTGAAAATGTGTATCCACCAATTATCCACATTTTTTCTTTGTATACTACACTTGTATGACCAGAGCGTGCAGAAAATGCTGCAGAAGCTGTGGCGAGTGTCCAGATAATCCCATCGGTCGAATACCAAACATCATTTTTATAGATATTACCATTAATCCAGTAGTATCCCCCAATCACCCACATTTTGTTATTGTAGACTATACATTTATGACCATCACGAGTTGGAAATGAGGCAGAGGCTATGGCTTGTATCCATGTGACTCCGTCGCTTGTGTACCAAATGTCATTCATGTAAATAAAATCACCGGAGTATAATAATCCTCCAATTACCCACATCTTGTTATCGTAGACTAAACTGGTATGACCATGACGAGCAGGAAAGGCGGCAGAGTCATTGGATTGTGTCCATGTTACTCCGTCACTTGAACACCAAACATCGTTCTTATAACCAACAGAAGATACTTTACCTGCAATCACCCACATCTTGTTATTGTAGACTACACTGGTATGATGATAACGGGCAGGGAAGGCTGCACAATCGGTAGCTTGTAGCCAAGTGACTCCATCAGAGGAATACCAAACATCATTCATAAAAATACCACTTCCGGCCAATCCCCCGATTACCCACATCTTGTTGTCGTAAACTACACTGGTGTGACCAAAACGAGCAGTGAAGGCTACGGAGTCGGTGACTTTTGTCCACGTCACTCCATCGGACGAATACCAAACATCGTTCATGAATATTCTACCAGCAGAATCTGAAAATGTTATTCCCCCAATTACCCACATTTTGTTATTATAGACCACACTACTATGAGAACAACGAGCAGGGAAGGCAGCTAATGATTTAGCTTGAGTCCATATTGTTCCATCGTTCGAATACCAAACATCATTTTCAAAACCATTAGAAGAACCTCCTCCGATGACCCACATTCTGTCATTATAGATTACACTGGTATGGAACCTACGGGCTGTGAAATCTGCTGAGTCGGTAGCTTGAATCCAGTTTATTCCATCAGTTGAATACCAAACATCGTTTATATAAACATAATTACCTGATAATCCTCCAATTATCCATATTTTGTCATTGTAGACTACACTGGTATGATTACTACGAGCTGGGAAGTCTCCAGAGGCTGTGGCTTGTGTCCAGGTAATCCCGTCACTTGAATACCAGACATCATTCAAGTGAGTATTATTACTGGAGTACCCTCCGATAATCCACATTTTGTCATTGTAGATTACACTAGTGTGGCTACTACGAGCGGGGAAGTCCGCAGAGGCTGTGGCTTGTGTCCAGGTAATCCCGTCACTTGAATACCAGACATCATTCAAGCGAGTATTATTACTGGAGTACCCTCCGATAATCCACATTTTGTCATTGTAGACTACACTGGTATGAACTGAACGCCCAAGGAAACCTGCAGAAGCTGTAGCCTGGTTCCAGTCAATTCCGTCGCTTGAATACCAGACATCATTCAAGCGAGTATTATTACTGGAGTACCCTCCGATAATCCATATCTTATTATTGTAGACTATACTGGTATGACCGCTACGACCGGGGAAAGATGCAGAAGCAGTGATCTGGTTCCAGGTTACTCCATTACTTGAATACCAAACATCGTTCATACAAGTGTAGATAGCTGATGTTCCTCCAATGACCCACATCTTGTTATTGTAGACTACACTTGTATGACCAAAACGATTAGGGAATGGGAGATTTCCGGTAGCATAATACCAATTGATCCCGGCATCGTCTTGGGAATAAATATTTATTAGTGATGAGATAAATAGAAAAGTTAAGCAAACAAATGTAATTTTAATTGTAAGAATCTTTTTATGAGGCAATCGATAAAATTCAATTAGAAACATAATTAAAATTCTCCTTCAATCTTATTTAAACTCATAGTGTTTATAATTTATTTTTCTTAAAGAATTTGATTTTGTTGGTCATTAAAGTAAAAAATGTTTTCTCATATATATTGATACTTGAAGACCATAATTTGTTACAAGATTTTATTATTATTTTTTAACATTTTGGGATTGATGTTGTGAGAATATAATTTACTTGAAATTGAATACTTTGTCTGATGAATGGAGTTATTACATTAGGAGATTATATTTAAAATATTCTATTGTATTAGAAAAATTTTTTGAAACTTTTTCTTGCTTAAAACGTCTAATTTGTAAATTCTTATTAGTCATATTAATCAAATTTTGAACAGTTAAAGCTCTATATAGAGATCTATGAAATACTAACTAATCTGTCATTCCCGTGCAAACGGGAATCCAGAATTATAAGATGTAGCGGTCGCATTTATGCGACGATTATGTTTGATAAATCAAACCGCTACAATCGCAGGAATGACACTGTGATATCCTGTAGTATTTCAGAGATCTCAGATTAAAAAGGAAGGGGTTTTATATAGCATTGAAAAGAATCAGAATTATTTTTCTTCTCATCTTAATTGTTAATAGCTTCTCACTACTATTTGCAAGGAATCTCCAATTTTCAAACTATTATGACATTCAATCTTTACCGATGCAGAAAGAGTTGTTTGATGAAAGTGAAAAAGCTATCGGCGAAAAATCAATTCAAATTAATTTTTCAATTTGCGAATCGGATTGTGAATTATTTTCTACTCCTCCAGGCTTCGAGTCTCTTAAGATTAAGGAGTTAAACTCCACAAAAGATCCCGGGAAACCGCAATTACCAATGGCTTCTATAGTGAAACAATTCCCTTTAAATACGAAGATATTGGGAGTTAAAATCTACTCTGGTAAATACGCAGAGATTGCTGAAGCAATTGACATTGCCCCGGCTCCAGAAGCGGTTAAGTGGAATATGTATGATAACAAATCTCCCGAAAATATCAGAGCTAAGGCAATATATAGAAAAAATAATCTTCTTGAAAAAGATACCAAAATATATTCTTCAAATGATTTTTATCCTGATAAATTATTTTGTTATGAAACGGGAAAAGACAATGAGGCGTTGTATCTCTATCTGAAAATATTCCCCGTCCAATATCAACCAGCATCGAAAAAATTGTCTATAGTCACAGATTTAGTTGTTGATGTTTATTATGTTGAAATAACTGTAGGGGCATATTGCATATGCCCTGAAATTATTGGGCACGTGCAACGTGCCCCTACATTTGAAGCATCCCCCGAAGCAACGAATGACCCGTGCATAATTATTTGCCCTTCTTCGTTTAATACGCCAGCAACGGAGCTAAAGAATTTTCACGAGACCGAGTTGGGAACTGCAACAACTATAATAACGACAGATTATATTAATTCTAACTTTTCTGCAGTCGAAGACCCACCTTTCCCAGGTTATAAAAATTCGTCATTGACTGGTTGGGGAAATATCAAAGGCTATAATTATACACTTGCGAAAAAAATCATTTCTTATTTGAGAAATAGTAGTGAACATACGAACCTCCAATTTATTGTCATTTTAGGGGATGCGGGAATAGTTCCCCCCAGCTATTACTGGTCTGAAAATGGTGGTAGTTATGACAGTTGGGTTCCGACAGATTTTTTCTATGCGTCGCCTGATTATGACCTTACGCCAAACTTCAAGATTGGAAGAATTAGTGTCAATAATACTACTGAAGCCTCGACTTATGTGACTAAACTCTCTAACTGGTATCCAGCTGATTGGAATTGGTTTAAGAATGTGACGATATTAGGCGGACAACCTTTTGATACTATGTATTACTATGGTGAAGTAATGACTCTTGATTCAGTTAACCAGGAGTATTTCAATGGAATGGACATAACAAAATTTTATCTTACAGATGATAATTTTATAAAGTCAATTGCAGAACCGTATTTGAAGACGAATGATGGAGGATTTTTCTATGACATTTGTCATGGGTCAGGTGATGCTATTTATTTTGATGACAACACATGTATTTCGGCATCGAATCTTTTGGGTTATCCAGCTAACACGGAAGTTCCTGTTGTTGTATCTATTGCCTGTGATGATGGCTATTTTGATTTTGACCTTTATCCAGCCCCTTATCTATCTCCACCGTATGTATCTTTTGGTGAAGGTGTTATCAGGTCACAAGCTGGTGGTATTGCTTATTTTGGTGGTTCGCGGACGAATTATGGCGCTCCCGATATTACCTTTAATAGTGGCACGATGATAATTGGTGAGGAACCCTTTATGGCGGGGATGCTGACATATCTTTTTAAAAGTTATCATAGTGGGAAAACAACTCTCGGTGATTTGGGTCAGGATGCAATAAATGATTTTGTTGCGAATAATGTAATGACAGGAACAACAGATGAAACGATAACGAACAGGATAACACTTTTCGAATTTGTCTTATTGGGTGATCCCGCATTAAAAATCCCTCAACAGCAGAGTGGTCCGTCATATACTATGGCTCAATGTTCCGCTCTTAATCCAGATACATATACAACAAGTAACTGTCCGAAATACACTGATTTACCTCTTGATTTATCTGAATCAGTTACGATTAGAACCACCACTACAAATTCGCCAACATTTGATGTAAAACTTTTATATACTTGGACAAACAATTGGCTGGATAGACAGTATGATAAAACGGTAACTTATGATTATACATTCAATCCAAGTCTTTGTGGTTATCACGCTTTTAGAGTTGTTCTTGAAGATGGTAAGGAAACATTATTTTATTTAAATACACAAATGCAATTCGAGAAAAATGCCCCCATTCTGTTGGTTGATAATGATGGTGGCTCTGATATAGACCTGTATTACAAAAATGCTATTCCAGGTTACTATCCATACTCTTACGATAATTGGGAAGTGGGCTCTCGGGATGAGGTGACTTCATCTATATTAAATCTCTATTCGCAGGGAGTTGTTATCTGGTTTGACCCGTATTATTATCCTCTAGATAGTCAGAGAACCGCTATAATGAATTATCTCGACCACTATGGACATTTATTTATAACAGGTCAGGGAATAGGATATGGCTTGGGAACTTCTCATCCATTTATGAATAATTATTTAAGAGCCCAGTATGTTCAAGATGATGTGCAGATGTGGTATTTGAATGGTGTGGGGGGTGACCCGATTACGAATGGATTGCATCTTACCATATCTGGTTTTGGTGGTGCCAATAATCAGTCTTGGCCAGATGAGATTGACCCGATTGCACCAGCGGTGAAGATTTTTGGGTACAGTTCTTCCAAGCCGTCTGAAAATAATGGTGAAGGAGTGATATCAAGTGGGTCAGGTGGGATAAGAGTAGAAGAAAATGGACATAAGGTTGTTTACTTGTCATTTGGATTTGAAGGAATTAACAATCCATCTGATAGAGCTAATCTTATGAAAAAAATACTTGATTGGTTATATCCGATTGTTACTTCAACATCCGATGAGTGGATATTATATAATTAAATTGTAGGGAACGGTTCAAGAACTAAATTTAATCACGGAAACACGGAATTTAAGAGACACGGATAGCAATTATCAAATAACAATTGACAATTTTCTGTGCTTCCATTTTACAGTGCTTCAGTGATTTCTCTAATGCCTTTTCTTGTCACACAATAATTTTTATTTTGGTAACGTAGATTTTCAAGTCTGGCATCAGGGTCAAGTGAACCCCATTGATTAAACCATTGTAACCCATTATTCAATGTAGCATTCACACCGAATAGAGACTCAATGAACATTGCGGAATGAGCACCGTTGGAAGCAACTGTCCAGTCTGCTCCGTAAGGAAAGTGAGGGGCGCATTTGTAAGCTCCACCCTTAAAAGGTGGCACAACTGTTTCAACCCAATGTGCTTGACCCAATGGTCCTTGCAGGGCTATAGGAGCGATTTTACGAAGCCACTTTAATCCAATTTCGCCATAGCCCGTTTTATATAGTCCATTGATAACCTGTGCTGGTAAAGAAGGATAGGAACCTGTCCATTGCAAATCAACCCTGAAACTGCGATGAACATCATCATCCCAGGTGGAAAGCCCACGCATCCAGCACTCAGTCTGATGTTCACGCTGAAAGTATTCTACCATTTCCTTCTTAGTTTTTTCAGTCAAATCATCAGTGATACTTTCAAGCACAGCTATAAAATCGTAAATATGTCGAACATCATTAAAAGAGCTATCAGGCTGTTTGCATCGCCAGTAACCTTTGCCATCGGCATAAAGTGCCAGCACATTTTTCAGTAGATTTTTGGCATCTTCTTCGAGAGCCTTTGCCTTTGATAAATCGCCTTTCAAACGACGGAATCCCGCCACCTGTCGTAATGCAGCAACCCACATTGCATTAAAACCGGCGACTTCGTGAACATAAGTTGTCACACATTCAAGAAGATTCAAAATCCCACCGCAATCTGCGAGTCCGTGACCGTTTTTATCGAGTGTATGCCACATCAATGCGTGTTTTTCAAGATGGTCAATGATTGATTTGCCACTAACCATCTTGTCGAGCCAGTTAAAATCACCTGTCCATCTGAGATAGTTGTATGCAAGACGAACTATTGCAGTGTTATTCACTGCATACCAGTATCCTAAGCCTTTGCCTGTTACATAATCGGTCGCGAGGTATTTATTCAAATCAACTGCAAGCCATACTTCAATCATTTTTCTTAATACATCAGGGTCAAGAAGGGCATAAAATGTTGCGGAAATCATCATATCCCAGAGGAATGAGGCGGTTGTCCAGTGATTGGGCATCAAGGTTATATAAGTAGTTCCATATTGACTCAAGGGATTGGAACGCCTGCAACACAGTGAACCCATAAATGCTATGTAATATAAGCGTGCTAATCCTTCTTCTTTTGTGTGGAGAGTAGGTAAATGACCTGAGAAAATTGAATTATTCGGAATAAAAGCCGATTTAATTTTATCTTCCCAACGCTGTCTTGCTTGAAGAGACGCCTTATCAAAATTATTTATGAGTTGTGAGAATTTTTCCGAAGCCTTTTCTTCAGATTCTCCTAATGCGACAACGAAGTGTAATGTCCAGGATTCACCGGATTTCAAAGTTACATTATAGAGAAAAGTTTTTCCTTCAATAGCATCAGGTTTTGGTCTTGTGCCTTGAGTGGAGAATGCTTTAGGATGAGAAGAAAATCGCATTGCACCGAGATTATCATCGTAATGCCAGGTTTCAGGGTGCGGGTAAAATAGATTGATTTCAGGTCCAATACTTGCCCAGCCATCAATTGTGTGTAAAAGGCGTCCTGCTAATTTGATACCTACCTCAACTTTGCGAGGATCTTTACCTAAATTAGTAACAGTAAGAAGGATGAGTGCACCGGGATAATTGCTCACCGCTCTTGTAATAGTCTCAATCTCCAAGCCATCTATTTTAGAACGTCTTCGAACTCTGTCAGGATACCAGGTATAGCCGATTTCAACCCTTTCAGATGCGGGATGTTTTCTGTTTATGTAGAGTATTCCTGTTCCTTCACCTTTTCCAGAAAAAGGTGGGAAGAGAAAATCCTGGATGCCCATAGGGTCAGGCATAACACGAAAGTTTCCCAGGTCATTAACTAATGGTGGGAGACTGAAATGGTCTTTCCAAACTTTAACCATTTCCTCTGAACAAAGTGTGTCAACTGATAGCCAATTTGTTTCATTCATATATATTGCTCCATAAAAGTAGCGATGCGATTCATCGTACCCCTCACCCTTCCCTCTCCCATTGGGAGAGGGTTAGGGTGAGGGTATAAATGCGACCGCCACATTAGTTGTGGTGCGACATTTATGTCGCAGGTTTTTGTGGGGAATGGTTTGAAACCGTTCCCTACAGAGATAAATGTCGCACTACATCTGCCAGGACAAGGCTTCGTCAAGCATTGTCAGATAATGTTTCACGGGAATATAATTGGGAATTGAATTCCCTGAGCCAATAGCGAACTTTCCTTCAGGCATACAGTTGTCCAGTATATTTCTCACATATTTTCTGATTGCTGATTCATCAGCAGTTGCGAGGAAATCAATATCTACACCGCCTAATGCAGCAATTTGTGGATATTTCTTTTTGAAATCTATGATGTTCATAATCGTATCTTCAGTGGAATGTTTCCCATCAATTTTTACATTATCGATAAGGTCATCCATCAATTCGTAAATAGAACCGCAGGAATGAAGGAAGTATGGTAGACCTTTTTGATGAGCTAATTCAGCGATTTTTTTATGCCAGGGCAATATATGTTCACGTAAAATGTCAGCAGGGAGAAACATCGAGGTGCGGAATCCCATATCATCACCCTGAAACACGCATCCAATACCATCAATCTCAAGAAGTTGTTGATAGAAGGCATAGATAATTTCACCTGTCTTTTTGAATACTGCAAAGACAAGTTCTGGATTGTCATACAATAGATAACTAACTCCTTCAAAACCAAGAATGTTTTCAACAGCATTTTCAAAAATGCCAGCACAGTGTGAAACAATAAAACCCATACCGTCAGGAAGATTTTTGGCGATAAACTCATAGTGTGATAAATCAAATCTGTTCGTCGGGGGCCAATTATATTTCTCAAATTCCTCCCAGTTGGATACCAACCCCTTACCTTCTTCAATCCAATTACGTTTTCCACGTGATAATTCTGCAGTGTCACTACCAACACGGTGAAGCCCATAAAAGCCGCAGCCTTCTTCATATCTAACGAAGTCATAACCGAGCTTATACCAGAAGTCGATATAATTGCGGAAATATTTATGAATAGAATCATTGTCTTGAAAGTTTGGATAAACCCATTTTTGTCCAAGCAAGTTTTCACCGATGTATTTTCTAACTTCTTCATCAACAACATATTCCATTAAAAGAGGTCTGGTAGGTTTTTTACCCCTGACTAATACATCTATAAAGTTTTGGAAGTTTGGATTAGGTTTTGAGAGAGGGACTTTCATTAATTAACCTTTCGTATGTAAAAATATAACCGCAAAGTTTGCAGAGAATGCGCAAAGGACGCGAAAGAAAAACAATTCATTTTGACAGGATACACAGGATAAAAAGGATAATCAGGATAATAGTTATTTTAAATTGGAAATGTTAAATTGTCATGCTGAACTTGTTTCAGCATCTTTTGTTTTCATCCTTAATGAGATTCCGAAACAAGTTCGGAATGACATTTTTCCAGTCTCAAATTTCCAATAAACATCTTGTTTATCCTGTCTACCCCTGTTAAATTATTCTCTGCGATTCTTTGCGACTACTTTGCGTTCTTTGCGGTTTCATCATTATCAAAATAATTGCCAGAGTTCATCTTCGATGGCTGAAGTCCAGGCTAATTGAATCCTGACAAAACGAGGATAGTAAATACTCATATCAGTCCAGATGGCATCAGGTTCTGATGTATTTACAGCGTATGTCATTATGAGTTCACCTGTGGTGGTCGAAAGTTCTGGATGCAATTTTCCAGCGTATGCAAAATAATAAGGATCAAGTACCATTTCTGGAACTTCATATACCTTTACGGGATTGCTCCAAGGTCCTGTTAATTCTGGTGCCGTATGAATGTACATATTGGGGGAAAAGACATAATAAGACGTCGCGAGATATTGTCCCCAATCTGGAATATATTGAATTCCCGATTCGGTCACACCCGGAGTATAGAGCTTATGAAGATTAACGGGTGCGTCACTCCATTCAGAACCGCTTACTCCATCAACATAGAATTCAAAAGCACTACCATCCTGTCCATTCTTCATATCTTCTATTATAACACGAGCAAGAACTATTCGCCTATACGATAGATTATCATTTGGATCGTCGTATCCCAAAAAGTAAAAATAAGGTTCATTGACCCAGACTGCAGCATTGAATCCCTGGTGATCTCCTCCTAATTGAAGGTCTGTAATTATCTGTTGCCATTGATCAGGAGGGTCGGTGGGATTCGGAATACGAATCAATGTTGTATCAACGATGCTGAATCCGAATGACCCACCGCCTGTTATTTGAACTTTAAAAAGAAAGACGTAGATTTGTCCATCAACAAATGCTCCAATTCCAGGCCAATAGAAGAAATCGGGACTCGGGACTTGTGGATAAAAAAAGGCACGAGGATTCCCTCCACTCATACCCCAGTAAAATTGAACAGTTCCTGGAGGTCCACTTGATAAGTCTTGAATAGCTATAGAGTTGTTAATAAAGTGACTACCAACTCGATCAGTCGCAGATGGTGAGCCAATAAATGAATCACCAAAAAGCCAGAGGATTTTCGTGGGTGATAGTGGTACAGAGGAAGCACAGTCTCCCCCAAGCCAACCATTTTTATTGGGTTGAAAAAGTGTGTCATAAACAGGGTCGATGATTGCCGATAAAACTTCTACTTCGGACTCATTGGAACTTTTCCCATTGTCAAATGGGCGAAGATTGCCATCAGCTTCATAACCATTGGTCATCCCACCTTCCCAGTAAAAATCGTCCAAGTATAATGAACCATTTGTTACATTTATTGACCAGTCTTTGCCTGTATCACCCATAACTCCTGTGCCCGGGAGAAGGATTTCCAATTTTGGTATGGAGTTATCAACATAAAATCTCATTCCTTGAGAAAGGGTTTGACCTGTTCGATTATCTGTTTCGGCGGTTTGATTCTTCTGAAATTGGAGTGTGATATATTTCCAATCATTTGCATTAGTTATAGTATCAATGGTCTGTGAGGTTCCAAAAACAAGCGATTCGCCTGCGACGATATTAATGGCACTTCCAGTTGATTGAAAGTCAATATAGAAAGAGTAGTCGGTGCTATTTATGTTCCAGTTCCATATTAGTTTTGCCATACTGCCGGGACTTGCTGGAATAGAATCTACACTAACGGCGAATTGTATATATTGGAATGGACCATTTTTGGGATTTTCATAATTTGTTGCTCCAACAGAGAGATTCTGCCCGGTAGTTAATTTATAAGAATACAAACCGTTAAAGGCTTTTTCTGCTGTTACACTTCCATCTTCATTTGTGAAAGATAATGCTGGGGAGGTGGGTGGATAAGCATCAAAAGTATCGATGTCAGATGCGTTGAAATCTAATCCGTCATCGAAATTTTCATCAATCCATACATTGCAGTATGAAAAATTTAAAATGGAGAAAAATAACGATAGCAATACGATTAGTAGAGAACTTTTTAAAAATCTCATAACTTCCTCTTGGTAGGGGCATATTGCATATGTCCTGAAACTATTGGGCACGTGCAACGTGCCCCTACAATTCTACACGAATTTTTTTATGGGGAACGGTTTGAAACCGTTTCCCAAATTAGGATGGACAGGATATTCATCCTGTCCACAATTGTAGCGCAGGCATCTTGCCTGCATAAATGATGCCGACGAGACGTCGGCGCTACCTTTTTGGTGCAGGATATATATCCTGCACTATGTTTTTAAATATTTTTATTAGGTATTTCATAAAGAGCAACAACATTCTCTGGTGGAACGCCTACGAGTATATTATGTATTTGAGTAAAGACGAATCCACCGTCAGGGGCAAAGATTTCTATGCGTTTTTTCGCTTCTTCTTGAACTTCTTTCGGGGTTCCATTAAAAAGTGTGGTTTGAGTTTCACAGGCACCGCCCCAGAATGTTATGTCTTTACCAAATTCTTTCTTCAAAAAAACAGGGTCCATACCCTTAGCAGAAGTTTGCACAGGATTCAGTATATCCACACCTGCATCAATTAAGTCTGGAATTAAATCTGCTATAGCCCCACAGGAATGCAGAAATACCTTATAGTGACTATGTCTCTTTATATATTGAAAAATCTCCTTATGATACGGATTAACCATTTTATGATACATCTCTGGTGAGATGATGGGACTTTGTTGTGTGCCAAGATCATCTCCGACCTGAATAATATCAATATTGTCGGTGACCGCTTTTATATATTGGTCTAAAGAAGAAATCCAATGGTCAGTAAGGCGTCTAAAATAGTGGTGAACGAGGTCAGGTTCTGTAATCATCAATGTAAGGAATTCTTCATAGCCGAAATCAAATTGCCCTGACTCAATAACATTTCCTCCAAATGCTCCGAGGATAGCACGGTCAGTACTATTACGTAATTCCCATGAGCGTTTTTTGAGATACTCAAACTCATCATCTTCGACTGTTGGGAAAGCAAATTTATTAATTTCTTTTGGGTCTCGAATTCCACTTAAGGGATGATAAACTTGATAAAATACATAACTTGATTCTGGACGAAATACTGTAACGCGTCCATTTTCTATAAGAGCCTGACCACTATCGTGAGGAACAGGATTAAAATCAGATGGATAGGTGCAGGGACTGCCGTCGGGTAATTTACCTAATTTTCTACGAAGTATGGAAAATCCGAATGCGGGGCGTAAGCGATGCAATTGAACTACATCTGCATTGAATTTATCAATAATCCAATCTTCGGGTTCAGCGAGTTGTTGGAAAAGATCATAAACGAAAGTTTCACTCTTTTTCTTTTTCAGATATTTTTTTAGACGATTGTATTCGACTGCCATAATGCCTGTGGAGCGCATGGCACCGAAGTCGACGGGAACTTTATCCGGTTCTTTATGATTGATTGCGGATAATATACGTTCCCTTGGCATCATCCCCATAATCATTTCCTTTCTAAAATGTGGTGCGACATTTGTGGTGCGACATTTATGTCGCAAGAGAGATGTAGCGGTCGCATTGATGC
>Ga0315289_10002683_pt1 | contig 27187 bp, 16 predicted proteins | sample YL17G11_40_MG_FD_203452 | JGI IMG/M metagenome (GOLD analysis project Ga0315289, IMG submission 203452) | Sediment microbial communities from Yellowstone Lake, YNP, Wyoming, USA - YL17G11_40 | ecosystem: Environmental > Aquatic > Freshwater > Lake > Sediment | place: USA: Wyoming | collected...
TTATATTGTAAAATCTTTTAGAAAGGGTAGCAAAGTAATACAAAAAGTCATTCTTTATCTTGGCACAGCAGAAACAGTTCTAAAAAAGCTTAGATCAAGGGTGAATTAGTACGCAAGGTTGGTGCCTCTTTTAGCAATAAAATAGTCTCTCTTTTCACTCCTTCTTCTCTTCCTCAACTTCAAAAGTTTCCCCTAGTTTAGCAATATCCCCGACTCTGTCTCCCTGCTGAAGCTTGATTATTCTTACTCCCTGGGTTGCTCTGCCCATAACTCTGATTTGTTTTACATCTGTTCTTATAATAATTCCTTTTTTAGTTGTAACAACAAAATTATCTTTATCGTCAACATTGATTGTAGAAACAACATTTCCTGTTTTTTCACTTACTTTAAGATTAATCACTCCTTTGCAAGCTCTTCCTGTCAGTCTATAATCTTCAATTGCACTTCTCTTGCCATAGCCTTTTTCAGTTATTGTTAAAATAGAGCTTTTTAGCTTTTCTTTTTCATCAAAAGGAATAATTTCCAGGCTAACAACTTCATCTGTTTTTTCTAATTTAATTCCAGTAACACCATAACTAGCTCTTCCCATATCTCTTACTTCATCTGAATTAAACTTGATTGCCTGTCCTTCTTTAGTCATTAGCATGACTTCTTGCTTCCCAGTTATTCTCGTAACATCAACAACACTATCTGAATTATCTAACGGTAAATTTATTATTCTAGCTCCTGAATTTCTTGGCTTGCTGAACAACTCCATTTTTATTTTTTTAACCTGTCCTTTTTTTGTAACCATAAATAAATAATCTTTGAAATCCTTGACAGCAATAACATTTGTTACACTGTCTTCTTTAATATTTAACAAATTAATAATAGCCTGTCCTTTCCCATATTTTTGAGTTTCTGGAACTTTGTATGCTTTTAACCAGAATAATCTTCCTCTTGATGTGAATAATAATAAATTATCATGCGTAGAACATGTAATTAATTGTTTTACAAAATCCTCACTTGCTAATTCAGTTCCAATAACCCCTTTTCCTCCTCTTTTCTGCTCATGATATGCTTTAAATGGCATTCTCTTGATATATCCTTTATCAGTAATTGTAATAACAACATCTGATTTCTGAACCAAGTCTTTTTCTTCAATTTCCTTAATCCCTCTAATAATCTTGCTTCTTCTTTCATCTCCATATTTTTCTTTTAATTCCCTTAAATCTGCTTTAATCATAGCATAGATTTCTTTTTCATCATCAAGAATTTTCTTAAGCTTTGCAATTAATTCAATTAAATCTTTTTCTTCTTTTTTTAATTTCTCATGCTCAAGAGAAGTTAATTGCTTTAATGTAATTTCTAAAATAGCATCAGCTTGTTTTTTGCTTAAATCAAATTTTTTCTGCAAAGCTTCTGAAGCTTCAAGAGTGGCTTTGCTTTTTTTAATTGTTTCAATAACAGCTTCTAGATTTTTCAATGCTATTAACAACCCTTTAACAATATGTTCTCTTGCTTCTGCTTTTCTTAAATCAAACTCTGTTCTTTTTCTTATTATTTTCCTTCTGTGATTAATATAAACATCAATTAATTGTCTTAGATTAAGAGTTTTAGGAATTCCATTAACAAGAGCAACCATAACAGCATCAAACTTGTTCTGAAGTTTTGTAGATTTATACAACCTATTAATTGTAAATTGTGAATTTGCTCCTTTTTTTAATTCAACAACAATTCTAACTTTTCCTTTTGCAGATTCATCTCTAATATCAGAAACATCTGTTAATCTCTTGTCTCTTGCAAGTTCTGCAATTTGTTTTACAAGCTCTGATTTATTAATCTGATATGGAATTTCTGTAATAACAACCCTATCTTTAGTCTTGCCTTCTTCTGTTACAACCTTTCCTCTTATAACAAAGCCTGCTTTTCCTGTTTCATAAAGTTCTTTTAAATTACTTGCAACAATCTGGCCTCCGGTTGGAAAATCAGGGCCCTGAATTATTTCCATTAATTCATCTGTTGTTATATTTGGCTTGTTAATCACTGCAATAATTCCATCACAGATTTCATTTAAATTATGAGGAGGGATTTCTGTTGTCATGCCAACAGCAATTCCACTAGAGCCATTAATAAGTAAATTAGGAACCTTTCCAGGAAGAATAACAGGTTCTTTAACTGAATTATCAAAATTAGGAGTAAATTTTACAGTATCTTTATCAATGTCTTGCAATAATTCTATAGCAAGTTTTCCAAGTTTTGCCTCTGTGTTATGATTAACAAAACCATTAGCAATAAAAGAATGACAATTACTTTCTACTTTTACAGAAAAAACTTCTTTTTCTTCTTTTGTTCTCTCTATCTCACTTAATTGGTCAAAATAAAATCTATTTTTCAAAAGCCAGTAAATTAGAACTTTGTCTACTTTGTCTATTATTTTAAGAAGTTTAGAATAATTTTTTTTCAAAGAGTTATATCTGTCAAAATTATTCTTTATAATAAATGTCAAAGGATATTTCAATCTTAAATAATCATTTAAAAAAGGGATAAAATCTGTCTTGCCCAATCTTGTTGAATTTAATTCATTTACTAATTTTAATTTTGCATTTTTTCGATTTGAAAAAAATCCTAATTCCTTATAAAACCTGAGAATATTATCCTGAGAAGATAGACATAGTTTAAAGCAATTACATCTTTTATCAATTTGAGGGGAATTAGAAATTATCCCAAAATTTAACAATAAAATCTTAATTTGCTTAATTAATTTTTTGCTTTTTGAGTCATAACAAATAAGCATATTTTTTCCACCATGCCTTTTATCTATTCTAAATGCCACACCACCATCTCCTTCAAATAATCCAATTAAAAAACTCTTAATATCTTTTTTTAAAGACATTAAAACAGAAAAAGGAATTTCTTTTTCATGTGATTTAACATTTTTCAAACCAATGTTTTCTAAAAACATTACGATTTTCTGTTCATAAATACTTAACTCTCTGCAATCTCCCTTTATTTGCCTTTCATATAATTGAACTCCTCTAAAGTTAGATAGTATTATTGATTTTACTTTATTGTAAAATTCCATATCTTTATTATTAAATAATATCTGCTTATTATGAAAACTTCCTTCGCTTACTAAAGCGCCCAATAAAAAAGCCAAATCTTTATTCATTTTAGAAGGAAGCCTTATATTATTTTTGAATCCTTTTTCAGGGAAATATTTTTTCAAATCAAGACTATTTTTTGAAAATAAATTATTTTCACGATTTATTATTATAACATCATCTTTATCTAATTTTTCTAAAAGTTTCCATGAAACAATTGGTTTAAAATCAGAACCAACCTTCCAAGTTAGAATAGGGTGATTATAAGAACCTTCAAGAGAATATCCTGATTTAGTTAAAATTTTTATGGTCTTATGCTTACCAGAATTAAAAAATTTAGAGGCTTTATTTTTTTTACCATCATGAGATAAAACTTTCATATTAATCTTAGTTTCTTCTTTATCAGAAATTTCTTTTATAGGCATAATCCCTTTTTCTGTTAAGATTAAAGTATCTCCAGTAACACAATATCTTGAGGCAGCAGCATGGTCCCCGTCGAGCGAACCCATGTTGCCTTGCCCATGAATTAAAGGATATCTTAATGAAAAATCCTGTGCCATTCTTACCATTGCATCATAAATAGCCATATCTCCGTGCGGGTGGAATTTTCCCATACAATTATGAGAAACAATTCCATTAGCAATAAATTCATGTTCATCTTTAACTTCAAAATCATAGGTTTTTTCAGGATTTATTTTTTCAATTTTTTTAACTTGAATAAAAAATATTTTATTATCAATAACCTCCTCCAAAAAGTTATAATATCTTGAATTTATTTTTTTCAATTTTTCTAAAATATTCCAGTCAACTATCTGGCTTTTTCTTAATTCTTTTTCTTTTAAATTTTTAGAATATCTTATTTTACATCCCGTAGGGTATTTTATTCCTAACCTAAACTTTCTTTCATCCTTATCTTTATACCAACCTGCTCCAAGATGTTTTTCAGACAATTCTGAAAAAATTAAATTTCCTAGAAAAGGAACTATCTCAAAATTTGATTTTCCGGCACTTGTAGATAATAGTCTTTCAATCCTCTCCTTTTTTCGCTTATCTGCAAGATTAAGATTAATAGCTAATCTCTTTGAAAATTCTCCTCTAAATTCTATATAATAAACTTGATAATTAGATTTTATAATTCTCCTGTTAAAGAAGTGAGGCATAGAAGATTTTAACAAAAATTTCTTTCCAATTATCCCAAGTTGCTGTGTGATCAGTAATAATTTATCTATTAATTTCTCTGAAATAGAAACATAATTAATAACATTTCTCGACTTATGAATAAAACCATCGCCGTCAATTAACCCACTTATAAAAGAATAAATAACTCTTTTAGGTGATATTAAAATTTGATATGGAATTTCTTTTGTATAAGCACCCCTTCCCACAAGATTAAAAGTATAGGCTAAAAAATCGCACAATATTTTATTATTTATTCTTACCACATATAATTGGCTCTGAATCAACTGCCCCGAATTTGTATTATATACTTTATTTTTAATTTCAATTGTAGATTCATAATTAAACTCTGTTTCTAAAATAAATTTTATCTTATTAATTATTTCTTCAGAAGAAGAACAAAAACCTATTCTATTTGTTTTTTTATCTATCCATCCATCAGATAAAAATTGCCCTAAAATATAAGCTATATTTTCATTAAGCTCTAGATATTTATTCTTAAATAATTTCAATTTAACATTTTCTTTAAAACTTGGATAATCTGCTTTTAAAACAACAAAATCTTCTTCAGTTAAGTCTTTGGCTTCTTTCCATTCATATTCAAGATTTTTATTTAAAACCTTAAATTTCTGTGAATTTGTTCCTGTAACAGAAATTCCATTATCTAAAGTAAGTTTTATTAATTCTTTTTCAGGCATCTCATACAATTCTGTAGCTTCTTGAATTCCTTTCTGTGTGTAAATAAAATCCCCTCTGTTAATACCCTGGATAGGTAACAACCCTTTTGTAGTTAAAATTTGTGTGTCTTTAACAAAACACTCTCCAACAATTCTTGCAGATTTTTTTGTTGGTCCTTTATCTAAGCCCATCTGTTCCATTGCATAAAGAATTCTTCTGTGAACAGGCTTTAATCCATCTTCAGCAGAAGGCAAGGCTCTTGAAACAATAACAGACATTGCATAATCAATATAAGCTCTTTTCATTTCATCAGAAATCTCGCTTGCAACAACTCTGTTTTCATCCAAGTCTTTTAAATTAATTTCAGTTTTTTCCAAAGATTCAACATCAATTCCATTTTCATTTTCACCTTCTTTTTCTTTCTCGCTTTCAAACTCTTCAAGTTTTTCTTCTTCGCCTAAGACACCTTCGGTTTCTTCAGGCTTCAACTTCCCTTTATTTTCTTCCTTGTCTTCTTTGATTTGTGGTGGCATGTTTATATTTTTCTTACAACCCCATTATTCGCATTTACTTCAATCATATCTCCATCCTTAAAAACTTCTGTAGCATACTTTGTTCCAACAACACAGGGAATATTAAATTCTCTTGAGATTATTGCAGCATGACTCATCATTCCCCCCTCATCTGTAACAATCGCAGCTGCTTTTTCAATTGCAGGCATTAAATCTGGTCCAGTTGTATCTGAAATTAGAATATCTCCTTTTTCCATTTTTGAAATGTAGTGTTCAGGATTCATAGACAAAGGAATTATTTTTGCTTTTCCTTTTGCAAATCCAATACAAGCAACCGTTCCAATAACTTCATTTTTTGGGATTTGCTTATCAAGCTCTCTTATTTTTCTGTATCCATCTCCACCCGCAAGAATAATTAACTTCTTTGTCTTTTCATCCCAAGTTATATAGGAGTATACATGCCTATCTGAAACATCTTTCACTTCTTTGCCATTTAAGACTTTTTTTGCTTCTTCTAAAGTCATAGACGGAGAATCTTCTCTTTCTGTTCTCTTTCCTAATTCCTTTAGAAGTCTTTGTAATAAAGAAGTTTCTCCTAAACCCATAGTATTTATTATTTTTCTGTAATCAAGTTTAAGATGTTGTGTATTTATTATATAATCTGCTAATTTTCTCATTTCTTCTGGCCAAGAAGCAATATTTACTTTGTCAGAGAAAATATCTTCAAAAGGATATTTATCTTTAATAAAATCTTTTAACTTATTCTCTATCTTAGCGAAATAAAAAAATTCTGTTTCACTATAAACTTTAAAAAGTTCTATAAAGAATTTTCTAAACTCATCTAAAAATTCTAAGAATTTATTTTTATTAAGCTCTTCTATTTTTATTTTTTCTAAAGAAGCTAACTTTTCTTTGAAAAAAGGGTAGTTTGTTTCAATTTCCTTGTATTTTCTTTCACTTAAGGCAAATTCAAAACCTTTTTCAGCACATTTTTTTAAGGTTTCTTTCGATAAGAAAAATTCCCATTTGCCATTTTTAATTGTAGCAATTGGGTCTAAATTGCTATAAGCTCCTAAAAACATATCTGTAATAAAAACATTCGAATAAGGTAATTTAAATATTGGTTCGTATGTCATTTTAAATATCCAGCTCCGCCATATTAGCATTTTTTTCAATGAATCTTCTTCTTGGGCCAACAACATCTCCCATTAACATTGAAAATGTTTCATCTGCTAAAACAGCATCTTCAATTGTAACTTTTTTCAAGATTCTTGTTTTAGGATCCATTGTAGTTTCCCATAATTGTTCAGGATTCATTTCTCCCAATCCTTTAAATCTCTGAACATCTGCTTTTCCTCCTAATCTATCAAGAACTTTTTTTAACTGCTCCTCAGAATAAACATAATGGTCTTTTGCTTTTCTTACCCTGTATAAAGGCGAAACAGCAACATAAATATTTCCATTTTCAATTAATCCAGGGGTATATCTAAAAAAGAAAGTTAAAAGCAGCGTTCTGATGTGTTCACCATCAACATCACTATCACTCATAATTATAATTTTCCCATATCTTAATTTATTTATATCAAAATTCTCCTTGATTCCAGTTCCAACAGCAGTAATTAGATTAATAATTTCTTCAGAAGAAAGAGCTTTTACAGGAGTTGATTTTTCTACATTAAGAATTTTACCTTTTAATGGCAATATTGCCTGGAATTCTTTGTCACGAGCCATTTTCGAACTATTATGAACAAAAACTCCTGAAGCAAGAGCAAAATTATGCGTATCTTTAACTTCAATATCATAAACATTTATTTTCTCTTTTAAAAATTCAATTCTTTTTATTTTATGATTGTTTCGAATCTCACAAACTATTTGATTAGAATCTAAATTATTTTCATTTATAATTATTAATTTATCCCTCTCTTCAGGATATTTAGGATAACAAGGCATTAAAGAATCTTGATTAGTCAAATCTTTTGCTTCTTTATAGCTTCCATCTCTTAACATAAATTTATGATTTAAAGTACAAATTATCTCTTCATTATTATTAAGGATTATTTTAATAACTTCAACATCTCTTTTAGTTATTCTTGGGTTTTCTATTTTTGATATTCCAATACTTCCATCAGATTTAATTGTATAACAAAAATTTTCTTTTCCATTTTTGAATTCTTCAACTAATTTTTCAAATGATAAATTTCTTCCATCAGCAAGAGCAACTTCAGTGCCACCAGAAAAACAGCCAGCAGCAGAATCACCTTCAACAATATATAGTTCTGTTCTCTCAACTTTCTTGCTTGAACAATCAGCTAATTTTCCAGGTAATCCTGAAAATCCCATTACACTTTTCCTTCTTACTAAATCTCTTGCTTTTTTTGCAGCATCTCTTGCTCTTGCAGCAGAACTTGCTTTATCAGCGATTTTTTTGGCAATAGCAGGATTTTCTTCTAAAAATTCTGTTAATGCAACAGAAACAATAGAGTCAACTATTCCTTTTATTTCTGAATTTCCTAATTTTGTTTTTGTCTGACCTTCAAATTGAGGCTCTCTCATCTTCAAGCTTAAAACAGCAGTTATTCCTTCTCTAACATCATCACCTGAAAGCTTTTCATTCTTCAAAAGTCCTTTTTTTTCTGCATAATCATTAATTGCTCTTGTCAGGGCTGTTTTAAAACCAGAAATATGAGTTCCTCCTTCAACAGTATTAATTGTGTTTACAAATCCAAAAATATTTTCATTATAAGTATCTGTATATTGTATTGCAGCCTCAATTATAGTAGAGTCAGTTTGTTTTTTAAAATAAATTGGTTTGTGCAAAGCAGGCTTGCTGCCATTAATGTGCTTAACAAACTCTACTAATCCTCCTGTATACTGTAAAATTTCTTTTTTATCACTTCTTTCATCTTTTAAAACAATTTTTACATCAGGAGTTAAAAAAGCAATTTCCTGAAGTCTTTTTTTTAAAACTGAAAAGTCAAATTCAAGTGTTGAAAAAATCTCTGAATCTGGGTAAAAAGTTATTTCTGTTCCTGTTTCATTTTTCTCACACTTGCCAACAATCTTAACATCATATTGTGGCTTTCCTATTTTATACTCTTGTCTATAAATATTTCCATTTCTTTTTACAGTAGCAATCATTTTCTTGGACAAAGCATTGACAACACTTACACCAACACCATGCAACCCACCTGAAATCTGATAAGCATCCTTGTCAAATTTTCCACCTGCATGCAGTTTTGTTAAAGCAATTTCCATTGCAGACTTCTTGAATTGAGGATGTATATCAACAGGAATCCCTCTTCCATCATCAATAACACTAACACTCTTATCTTTGTTAATTATTACTTCAACTATCTTACAAAAACCAGCTAAACACTCATCAATAGAATTATCAACAACTTCATAAGCTAAATGATGTAACCCTTCTTTGCTTGTATTCCCGACATACATCGAAGGTCTTTTTCTTACTCCGTCAAGCCCTTCCAGTACTTTAATTGATTCTGCATTATATTCTTTTGATTTTTCTGTTTCTGGCATTTTAATTTTTTATTGGTAATTCTAAACTCAATTCAGCTTTGCAGATAAATTAATTAAGCTTACTCTTATCTCTCATAGCATAACAGAGTTTTTTTGTTATTGATTTTGTTTTTTTATTTAATTTTTTATCATTAATTTCTGTTTATTATTAGCTTGAGCTTCTATTGTTTAGATTTGTATTTTCGAATTTACTATCAGTCAAAACTAATTTTCATTTTCGGTAGTTTTGACTGATTATTCATATTTTTTTGGCAATTTTTTATTCAAAAATCAGCTATAATCAGCTTATTTATACTTGTAAAAAGCATTTTTCCTTTAAAAAGCTTTCTGCCTAAATTTAGCTGTTTTAAGCCCTAAAAAGGCAAAATTAATATAAAATGAATTAAAAATAAACATTAAATTTATTTTTCTATATCAGAATAATTTTTATTGTCTGAAAGTATTTCTCCTGATTTATTGTCTGAAAGTATTTCTCCTGAAAGAATCATTTTTTTAAATTTCCTTCTTTTAATAAGATAATAAAAAAGTCCAATAATCATAGAACCTAAAGTTGCTATAATTAAATATTCATTTGTTGTTAAAGGAGATTTAGGTCTAAGACTAGGAAGCCCTGCTTGAGAAATAGATTCTCTACAACTATTAACAGCCTGTTCTGCTTTTTCTTTAGCATTAAGAAGATCTCCTTTTTCAAAATAATCTCTAGCTTCATTTACAATCTCTGTTATTTCAATACATTCTGGATTTTTAGCAATAAGTTCTTCTGTAAATATTAAAAGTTCTCTGATTCGAGAATTATTTGTTTCTTGCAAATCTATATATATTTTAGCCCAATCAGTATATTTAGGGGATTGTGAAGTAGCATTAATTAATATTTCATAATCTCCTGTATTATTTGTATCAAAAAATACAGTTAAAATTAAATTTTCAGTTGAACCAATTTTAAGAGAACTTATATAATTTTTATCTAAAGAAGTAATAACCTCTTTTTGAATATCTCCATCTTTAAATGCAATGCTAGTTATATTAATTCTTTCAAAATTCTTATTCCCTTTATTTTCAAGACTTAATGGAATTGTTATTTTTTGGGAAGTGTATGCTGAAACCTCCCCTGCAGTAATTATTTTAAATGCAACAGGGGTTGTAGTGCTTCCACCTCCCCCAGAGGTTGGAGTTGGAGTTGGAGTTGTCGAAGGTGTTGTAAATTTAATTTCAAAAGTATTGCTTGTTGCATTTGTTGAATTTGAATCAACTCCAGTTACATTAATTAATTCTGTTACTGCAATTGATGAGGATAAAATTAAAGTCCAATTTGAAAAACTCTTTGTAATATAACCTAAAGTAGAATTGCTAGAAACATTAAAACTAATTGTTTGATTATAATAAACATCAGAATAATCTATATCTGAAAAATAAGTGCTAAGGTTTATTGTAATAACATTATTATAATCTGCTTGCGAATCTCCAATGTCTCTTAAAAGAACAACAGGAGCATTAGTATGATTAATTGTTATATTAAATACTCTAGAAGTATTTAAATTAGAATAAATTGGATTTAACACAATTAAAGTCAGATTTTTTATACCATATGTCTCCTCTGTAAAATTAGGAGTAAATTGCCAGGTAAAATTAGTATTATTACCATAATAACTCAAATTATACTTTAAAACATCACTACCATTAATATTTTGAATATAAATCTTAAAAGTTAAATTATCTCCAATAGTATGATTAACATTAAAAGTTAAATTAGACAAATTATTTTCTGCTAAATAAAATGCATAACCAGACACAGGAGAAGTAATATTTGGAATATCATAAACATAAATCCAAAAATTATCTAAATCCTGTCTTTCTGAAGAATCATTAACAGTTATGTTCAAATGATATTTTCCTCCTTGGCTTGAATTAAAAGTAATGTTTATTTCTCCTGTTGTTGAATTAAAAACAGTTGCATTTAAAAAATCATTCCCAGAAATAAAATTATAACTAAATGTAAAATTAGAATTTCCTCCTAAAACATTTGAATATCCATCCTCGCTATCGCTTGCATTAATTCTATAATAAAGATTTCTATTTATAGCAGAGGTTTGATTAGCAAGACTCATTAAAACAGGAGAATGTTCTATTGAAGATACAGTTAAATTAAATTCTAAACTAGTTGAAAAATTACTTGCATCAGTTACATTAATAGTGATATTATAAATTCCAACATCTGCTTTTCTTGGAGTGAAGGTTGCTACATACTCTGTTCTGTTTGGAAAATAAGTACCAACCCAACTTGTTCCTGAAACAAAACTAAATAAAGAAGAATTAACTCCTTTTATATTTACAGTAACATTAAAACTTTCATTATAATAAGATTTTTGTCCAGATGGAATTTTAACATCCTCATCCTGTACCCATAAAGTTATGATAGTCAAATTGTCCTCTCCACAATCTATATTTGAATTAGTACTATTAATTGTAGTATTATCATTTACAGATAAGGGTGTTCTAATATAAGGATTATCATTAATATTGCGGATAGTAAAATTAAAAGATTTAAAGCTGTTTTGTTTTCCATCTGTTGCATTAATAGTGATATTATGATAACCAACATCTTCATCAATAGGTGTAAAATTAATAATTCCTGTTGTGAGATTTATGCTGAAACTTGGAAAACTTGTATAATTAACAAAAGAAAAATTTATGCTGTCTCCATTAGGATCTGTAACATTTTGAGTAAAATTAAAATAAGTTAAATTATTTTCATAAATAATAAATGCATTATCCATACTAGAATTCCATTGAACAGCATTATTTGAAGCAACTTTGACTATAACAATTCTTTCTGCTGTAGTTCCTGCAGTGTCTGTAACATTTATTTTAACTGAATAATTTCCAACACTCGTTCCATCGTAATTAAAATTAATTTTCGCTGTAACATAATTGCTAGAATTAGAATAAGTAGAAATATTAACCCAGCTTGTATTTGATTTAAATGTCAGCACCTCATCTTTAAAATTTTTTTGAGTAACAAGTAAATCATTATCACTAGCATTAACATAGATTGTTTGATTTTCATAAATTGTTATATTATTTATTACATCTAAACTAACATTATCTTCTGTATTATTAATAAAAAACCAGAATACAGTTGAATTTGATTTTTGTCTATAATTTCCCCTGCCAACATCAGTTATAGTTAAATTAATACTCCAATTTCCAACCATAGAATCATTTGCTGTAAAATTAACCATAGCAGATGCATTATAATTTGTAGAGCTATTGCAATTTACACTTAATGAACTGACGCGCGCAGAATTATTATAAAATGTAAACCAAGAATAATTAGAAGAAAAAGTTAAATTATAATTTTCATCAGTATCACTTGCATTAATCCAGCAAATAAACTCATTATCTTCTGTTGCATTTCTTTTATTATCACAAACATACCTAAAATAAGGTTCAGAATTTGTGTTTAAAACAGTAAAATTAACAATCTGGCTTGTTGTTTTATTTCCTAAACTACTGTTATCCATTACACTAAAATTAATTACATAACTGCCAACATCATTTTTTTGAGGAGTAAAACTTATATTTAACACTCCTGAAGTTGAATTAAAACTGTAATAAGAAGAGTTAAACAATTCTCTTCCAGAACTATTACTGCAGTTTCTTGTAGACCATGTCTCAACAGTACAGTTTAAAAAACTAATATTCAAAACAAAAGGTATATTATTTTCTTCATCTGTTATATTAACTATGTAAGTAAACAATTCAGACATGTTAAAGGTTTTATTTTCTAAATTAGCAAAAGCAGGAGCATCATTTACAGCGCTGATATTAAAATAAAAAGGGTTAGCCCCTGCACTAGTGAGGCCTGTATAGATATCAAGAGAAATATTAAATACGCCTGTTTGATTATCATTAGTTGAATTAATTGTTAATATGCCTGTAGAAGAATCCAAACTTATCCAAGTATAAAAAGAAATTTCTCTTGAACCATAAATAGTAGATGAAATATTAGTTCCAGCACCAAATTCAAATCTTAAAGGAGTTTCTTGTGCTGTTGCATTAGCATATTCACTTAAATTAAAACTAATAGAAGGATTACTGTCTTCTGTTCCATTCATTGTTGTTAACCATGGACTCCCAATCCAACTAATCCCAAAAACATTCTCAATAATTAAAAGAACAAATAAAACTCCTATCAAAAGTAAAAAACTGAAATTTAATTTATTTTTTAGACTGCTTTTATTAGAGTTATTTTTCTCATTCTTTTTTTTCATCTTCTTTTTTGTTTTTCCACTCATTTTATTTTTTCTTCTCTAAATTTTTTAATAATTCCAAGACTGCAATATGAATAAAATGCTTGTCAGAAGGATATTCTATCAAATTCTCTTTCTTTTTACGAAATTCTTTTATCTTATTCAAAAGATTTTCATCAATCCTTACTTTTTTATCATTCATTTTATTAGGGTACTTTCAGGATACCATTAGGATACTGTATGTACCCAAGTTTATAAATCTATTGTTTAAAAATCCTTCAGGATTTTTAAGCCACAAAAATCTGAGGATTTTTGACTTCAAAATCTTTAAGATTTTGAGAGTGATCAAGAATCAATAGATTCTTGACATGTTTAAAAATTTCAGCTGAAATTCTTAAGTCCCTTTTCTTTTTGAAACTTCTTTTTTTAATTTCTTTTCAGCCTTATGAGATCTAATATATAATCTTATTATAAGAATTAATAAAATTATAAATATAACTAAAGAAACATAAACAAACCAGATTATCTGCCTAAAAGAAGGCAATTCTGTACTTACACATGCAGGGCAACTTCCTCCACAATCTACATCTTCTTCATTTTGGTTTTTAATTCCATCTGAACAAGTTTCACAAGCCTTACAAGGACCCCCACAATCAACTAAAATCTCACAACTACCATTATGACAATTTAAAATATTATCTTCACAAGTAGGATTCTCAGCATAATAACACTCTCTTATTAATCCTGGTTTTGTTAAATTAGACTTGCAAAAATTCAAATCATTACACTCTCTTATCTGATAACCACAAAAATTATCACTCCAATTAAAAATATTACATCTCTCTCTTATTAAAAATTCATATTCTAAACTTATTTCTACTAATCCAACTCCTGTTTTAAGATTTTTACATTGAGGCCACTCTTCACAAGCCCATTTTGGAGTACACTCAACAACTTTGCCTCCCCCACCAACTCCAGGGCTGACTACCCCTGAAGGGCATGCAACAAGACTAACACTCACATTCCATTGAACAGAATCATTTAATTCTCCATCAGTTATAATAGCTTTTACAAAATGTGTGCCTGAAACACCACATCCAAAAATATAAGAAAAATCATCAATTAAGCTTCCTCCAGTATCATATTCCTTTAAAATATCATCAACATACCAGTAAACATCTGGAAAAGTTCCATCAGGATCATATTCACTAACATTAAAATATAACGTATCATCTCCATTAGCATTAAAACTAAGATTTATAGGATAATAATTAGTAATATTTGGAGCCCTATTCTTATTAGTCACAGTTAAACTAAAATTATTACATGAAGTTATTGAACTACCATCTTGGCCACATAAACTTATATTTTCATGAGGATTAAGTATTCCTAAATCCTTAACACAAACACTTATATCATGAACTCCTAGGTAACTTGAATTTGCAGTAAAATTTATAACCCCATTAGAACTTATATTAAACAAAGTTTGTCCTGAGAATATAACACTAAAATTCAAATTTCCAGAATCTTGATTGCCATCTTCCATATCTGTTACTTGAACTTGTTTATAAAAAGTTCTGTTTTCTCCCTGACTCCATATTGTTTGAACTCCTATGTCAGTGATATCTGGGGCATTATTAACTTCTATAACAGTAATATTCATATCCTTACTATCTGAAGACACACTATCTGCTACAGTTATTATTTCAGGATAAGTTTTAGAACCTGCATTAACCCCTCCTGCATCTCCTTTACTTAATATCCCTGAAAAAATCATATACTCAGTTAAAGTAGAATTAAGATAATCAGAAACAGTTACATAAAAAGGGTTTTGAGGAGTGATATGAGCAGAGAGGCTATCTTCATCTACATCACTAACATTAAAAAAAGAATCTGAAGTAAACTCAGGCAAGAAACTATTCTCACAAACAAAAGTCTCATTAGGAATATATCCTATAATTGGATTAGAATTAGAAACATTAATAAAAAAAACAACTCCTGAAGAATATATTATCCCATTATCACTGCTATTAGCAAAAACAGTTAAATTATTTGACCATCTTACAGCATTAAAACTAGTATTTGGTGTAAAAATCACAGAATCATTAATTATTTTATTATGTTTTAAATCAGTTAAAGTATACCACCAAGAACCAGCAGTAAATAAAGATTCTGAGACATTTAAATTAATAGTATAAGTATCTCCTATGTTAAAATTATAAGTTGTATTTGTAGGTGAATATATATTAATAAAAACATTACCTCCTTCTAAAAACATTCTCATAATTCCTAAAATTCCAAAACCAGTCATTTTAAGAATTGGTTCTAAAAAAATAAGCATTAAAATAAAAAGTAGACTTAAAACAATCCCCCAACTAATTACTCTTTTTTCCACTTTTTTTCCCATTTTATTAATTATCAATTGTTACTTAAATATCTTTCCCTAACACAGGATATTAAACAGAAATAGCAAATATTCATTTATCATTAATTAAAATGAAATTAAGCAATGTAAGAATAGCAAATGAGTGAGTTTAAGATTTAAGGTTTGCAAACTCTCTTTTCTTATCTTTAATTTTACTTCTATCTAAGCAATACTCTCTTTTATTTTATCATTAATATTACTTACCATAAATAAGAATACTTCTTTTCTATTTTAGTTATGAAACTTTAAAAAATTCAAATTATAAAATTATTTAACAATAGTATTTTTTATAACAAAAACAACTTTTCCTTCATAAACACCAAATTCTTTATCTCTAGGAGCTATTGCTGTAAAAACAATTTCTTTAGACTCATCTACTTTTAAATTAAAATCATTTCCTGAAATTTGCATAAATTCTTTAATATCTCCTTTAACAAAAATTTCAACATTAATCTCTTGATTATGATCATTTGTTATAGTTGTTTTTCTAACAGAACTACTGCCAGGAACAAGCATTCCAAACATTAATGCACTTGAATTAACATCAACACCATAATGGTCTGAAACAATAACATTTGCATAAAGTTCTTGTTTTTCTAATACAGATAAATAATCAATCAAATTACTAAATAAGAAAATTAATAATACAAGAATGATAATAGATAACAACAAAATTAAAAAATTCCTTGTTTTTTTGCTAATTTTCATTTTATTTTTTTATTCTTTTAGATTTATTTATTTTTTTTAATTTATTTATTTTTAATAAAAGAACAATAATAACTATAATCACAATTAAGATTACTAAAACACCTATAACTGCGAAGACTACATACTTCATAATAGTTGCATTTAATTCACCTTTAACAACTTCTACATTAACAATTTTTCCTGAAATTGCTCCTTCATAAAATAATGTAATATTTGCTTCATATTTTCCAGGCTCTAAATTTTCTGCATTAACAAATCCAGTTAATTTGCTTGTTTCCCATCTGCCAAGTTTAATAGAAGGAGTTTTAAAAAAATCACTAAAACTTCCTTTTTTGCTGATATTCACCCCTGCATATACATTTTCAATATCATTATTCCATTTGCTCTCGATTTCTATTTCAAATTCACTTATTTTTCCTTGAATAATCTCTGAAGTCCAGTTAATTATATCCACAAACAAACTCCCAACCTTAAATTGTTTTTCCTTCTCAGCTTTCACATCACCCTTATAATCAACAATTGCAGTAGCATTATATACTCCTGCTTTATAGCCTTTTGTAGCTCCTGCAAAACTTTTAGTTCCTCTAAATAGGATTTCTTTTGAACCAAGAAAAATAGATTCAATAAGCTGTTCTTCAGAAAAAATATCAACACTAACATTAGCAGTTATATCCTGGCTTCCCATATTTTCCACTTTTGAAATAAAAATAACAGACTCATTTTCATTTGTTGTAGTTATTTCCAAAGACCTAATCTCAGCATATTTTCCAGGATAAGGCACCCTGATTATAATTAAAGCTCCTATTTCTAATTTTGTTCCAATTCCTTGTACATCAATATCAAAAACTTCTTTCACTTTTATATAAAGCTTATTTTTTCCATATTTAGTAGTTTGAGCAGGCAAATCAATATAAGCTGTGAAAGTATTCCCCCCTGTAAAATTTGTTTTATCAAAAGTAACATATTCAGCAAAATCTCCTTCAGCAAAAACAGAAAGATCCTGATTTTCAGAAGCACCTAAAACATTAAAACTAGCTAAAAATTTTCCATTAGGTTCAAAATTCTGGTCAATTATTGCAGGAGTTAATCCTAAAGAAGAAGCATAAATATTCTTAGAATTTAAAATTAAAAAAACTGCACAAAAAATTAAAAGCACAACTCTTTTTATTTCCATACTTATTAAATAAAAGCTTTGTTTTTATAGTTTTCGTAAGTGTAAAGAAAATCATGTTTCTTAAAATCACATCCATAACTTATGCTAAGCCAGTATTATTTTTTCTTACCCTTCTCCTCACAAAAGTACTTTTTTATTTTTATTGTTAATTACTAAAAGTCCTTTTGCTCACCCCTTACTCAAATATTTTATTAATTTATTATTAATTAATATTACATAATTTAAAAATTTATATGGAAATTTTTAAGCTTCAGAAACTTTTATGTTTCTGAGAGTTATCAGAATTAAAAAAATTCTGAAACCACAAAACCTAGAAGAGCAGAGCTTTTCTGGTCCAGAAAATCCATAAAAGATTTTCTTGGAATCTGAAAATTTTTGATGTTTTAATATCAGCAGGCACAAATAAATATTAAGAGAGCAGGTTGAATTAATACCTATAAAATTTTAAACAGCAGAACTTGCAATTACAGTTAATGTATCTGACAATTCTCCAGTATTAGAAGCATCATAAGGAACTTTCAGCCACACATCAATAAAAACTTCATTCTTGGTCTCAAGAGAACTAAACTGATTGCAATATTTTGTTCCTCCGCTTGTTTTATTTACATCTGTCCATATATTAAGTAAATCACCGCTGCAGCTTCCTGGTTCTTTATTAGACATATTTAATTTATATTCTTGATTTGAACCAGATGCACTAGCAAAAAAATCACTTGCATTATTTGTATTTCGCAATGACAAAGAAACATTAACATTACCAATATTCTCAACTACAAAAGCTTTTGCGCTGCTATTTGACCAGTTTCCATTACTAACACTTGCATTAGCATCTCCTTGAGTATAAAGAGTTGTGTTTGTGCTTCCTGAATCAACTCTCCCAGAACCCCAATCCACACTATCTCTTGTCATATTTATTGCAACACTAGAAGTTATGCTAAGATTTACATAACCACTTACTTTCCCAGTCATTTCTTTTTTAAGATCAGAAACTTTAATAAAAACAACAGTAATATTAACTAAAATAATTATAATTGAAATAAAAGAAACCACTGCTATAACATTTATTAATTTTATTTTCATCTTACCAATTTTTAATTCCGAGGTCACAAAAATCCTCAGATTTTTAATATTTAGAATAAACTCACTAATGTTTATAAAACTTCTGAAACCTAGAATTTATTTTAGAAGTCAAAAAAATCTATAAAAATTTTTATTATATTTTTATACCAGAAAATATAACCTCTTCATACTCTAAAAGGTTTAGTTTCCTTAATATCTTTTTTCTATCTCAGCTATGCACAAAATAGCTTAAGTTTTTCATAGCACAGTTTATAAGCCTTAAAAAATCTTAAAGATTTTTTTGGCCCAGAAAACTATAAAAGTTTTCTTGGGTTTTACAGATTACTGAGCGTGTTTAATAATTAGTATTTGCTTTGTATTTTTATTGTTTTTTAATAGTCTATAAACGATTTTAAGCTTTGATTGAGCAAATTAAGCTTTTCATACATAACTTATCTCGTTTTTTAGTATTACTAATAGAAAAAAATTATATTTTTTAGACACGCTCCAGATTACCAAAACCACATATTAAAACATAGGGATTTAATTAATTCAATTTTCCATAAATCAGAACTATTAAGATTGAGGTGATGCAGCAATAGTTATTGTATCTGACAATGCTCCAGTAGTTGCATCAGCAGGAATACTAAGATTAACATCTAACATAACTTCATCACCAGCATCTACAGAACTAAAATCAGTGCAAAGAGTTGCTGCTTGAGTACTATTTGCAGTTCTCCAAACATTTTTAGTTATTCCCCCAGCACAACTTCCCGACTCTGACATAGTTACATTCCACTGATATGTAGCCCCTGCTCCAGCAGTACCACCTATCCAATCACCATTAACACTACCATCACTGCTGTTTGCTGTTAAAGTGCAGTTAATATTCCCAGTATTTTCAATTGCAATCCCATGAGGAGATACTCCTGCAGCAGAATGTGTAGACCAATTTCCACAAATAATAACTGGAAGATTTCTTCCTCTTGTATAAAGTATAGCACTGTCACAACTAGCATTTACTGCTCCTGCAAGAAAATCAACAGAAGAATTTGTTAAATTTATCTGAATATTAGAAGAAACAGTGATATTTACATAACCAGTTGCATATCCTGTTAATGTTTTTTCAAACTCAGAAACTTTCATAAAAGTAACAGAAAGATTAAGCACAGCTACAGCAACGACAACAACAGCCAATACTGCAATTATATTATTTATATTTTTTGATTGCATTTTATCTATTTGAAATATTTGAAGTATTTGGAGGAACCCAAGGACTAACAGTTATACCAACTTTGCCTCCTGCTGTATCTTCTGTATTTCCTTCATTTGATTGAGTTTTTGGAATCATTTTTGTATTAACACTAGAAATAGTTATTACCATAGAAACAACAGATAATAATATTGCAATTATAATAAGCACAATAATAAGTTTTTCTGACACCATTTTTTTTATAAGTATTATAATCACATGTTATTTATAAAGGTTTCTTTTTTTTGAAAACATCACTAATCTTAATTTTATTACTGGTTCTGGATGATTATATCTTTTAATTTTCTTTATTTGATAATGTTAAACCAGTAGGTAATGAAATGAGCTTTTGTTGATGATAACTCCCACTCTAACTTAATAATTTATTAACAATTAATAAAATAGTCAATTTATATTCGAAAAATACAAAATTTTAATGAATTTATCACTTTTTAAATTTACAGAACCCTTTATTTTTTAATTTTCTTTATTATCTTATTTTTATTTTTTAGTAATGTCAGAAACAAAGTTTCTGAGCATGTCGAAATTCTTCTGAATTTCAAGTACTACCAAAACTTCCAGTTTTGGAGCTATCAAAATTTTACAACTTCAGAATTCTCTTTGAATTCTGAGAGCCATCAAAAATTAAAGATTTTTGAGGTTTTGAGGTTTATTAAATGATTTAAGCTTAATGCCAGCAGATTAAGCTTTGATAGAACAGCTTATTCTCTTTTTGTATAATCTATTTCATTTTTGATTATTATTAATAATTATTTCTTTTCCTTTACTTCTTTATTTTCCTTAATTTTTTTCTTTTTCTTTCTTCTTCTGTAAAATATAAACCAGATTATATTCCCTATTAAAAGTAAAACAACCAGCCCTATTAAGATTTTTGTAATTCCTATTCCTTCTCCTTCTACACCACCTATAACCTGCCCTACTCCTAAAACTTCCAAACTATTTTCATTTAATCTTAAAACTAAATTATTCTCAGCTAAATTTTTCTGGGAGATTATCTTTAATTTCCCATCATATTCTCCTTGTTCAACATTTTTTGTATCCCAGTAAGCAAGCAGCTCTTTTTCAGTTAAAGCTGGGATATTTTCACTTGCTGATTTAACATTAGATATTTCATTATGCCCAGCATCATAAACTATTAAGTTTGCAAAAACATCAGTTAAATCTTTATTCCATTTATTCTCAACTAAAATCCTGAATTTTGCTATTCCTCCTAAAACAAAATCATTAACCCAAACTCTTTTTACACCCACTATATCTTCTCCTATAGAAAACTCTTTTTCAAAACTTATTTTTTCTCCATCATAGAAAACCTGCACTTTAGCTTTGTAATTTCCTTGTTTTTTATTCTGCCATTGAGCAGACAGTTCTGTTCTCATTTTTGGCTCTATAGAATTAACATTTGTTTCAAGAGTTTCTATTTTTTCTTCTCTAGAATAAATTTCAATCACAGCTTTTGCTTCTTCTATTTTTAGTTTTCCTCTGTTTATTACAGGAACAATTAAAGTGATAGATGCTCCTTCTTTTTGTTCTAATAAATCTAAATCAGCTTCTATGCATTTTCCAGGACAAGAAACATAAACATACACCTGAGAAACTACAGCTACTGTAGCTCCAACATATGTTCCTCCCCCAGATTCTTCAGGACTTTCTAAAACAACAATTTCTGCTGTGTGCAATCCTGGTTTGTTTTCTAAATCTTTAGGTAGTTTAATTTTATAGCTAAATTCCTTGCTATGATCAAGAGAACTAAAGTTCATATGAGTTTCTGATAAAGTTATATAATCTGCTAATTCTCCCTGAGCAAGAATTTCAACATTCATTTGTTTATACTCACTATTAAAAACAGAAAGTTTAACTTCTGTATCTAATGCTTGCTCATATTCCAAAGTAGTCCTGCCAGGAGCTACTCCAAGAGAGAAAGCTCCTGGTATTGTTAATAAAATTAAAAATAGACATATTAAAGTTACTCTTAAATAAGCAATACTATTCTTCTTCCCTCTCTTTCTCGCTTTACTAAATTCCTTATTATTATTTTTCTTAATCAAATTATTTTTAAAATTATTAAATATAACTCTTTTATTTTTAAGTTTATTCTCATTTATATTCTTCTCTCTTTTTCCAGCTCTGCTCTGAATACTTTTATTAAAATTACAATTATTATTTCCTTTTTCAGATTTCAAATTATTAGTTAAATTAAATCTCATTCTGTTTGCCTCCCTGTATAGTTTCCTGAATCATTAATTTTTTCAGATTCATCTGGCTCTAAAATAACATGCCCGACCACAACCCCATTATCATCTTTAGTAACATTAATCTTAACATTTCCAATATTCACCAAATCAGTTTCATTCTCAACTCTATTAATATTGAGTCCAACTTCTGATTCAATTGTAAATTCATTTTTCAATCCCTGAACAATCCCATTATCTGATTTCCAGTAATATGTCCCTGGTTGTAAAATTAATGAAATATTATTTTTTTCACTAATATTAAGATAAAATGGATTTGAGAAATCAGGATTTTCTGAAATAATTATCACATTTGCATTTACTGAATTAAAACTAACTAAATTTCCATTCAAGTTTATATTTGTTTTTGGATACAAAATATAAACAACAGACAAAACTACAACTAAGAAAATTCCTTGCACTATTATTATTTTCATGTGTTTTTTCATTTTTTAACCGAAAGTTTTAAATATTTGCTTTCCTTGTGTTTTTTGTAGGGGAACGGGACCTGACGAATCCCACGCTTGACGTGGTTAGTAGGATTGACGGACCCTCTTACCCTATTTTTAATTTTATTATCAGTTATGTCTATTTTTATCATTCTTTATCCTCTCTATATTTAATAAATTATCAAGAACCAAACTTATTTTATATTCAGGGCTGAATTCTCTTAATTCACTTTCTTTTTTTACTTTAATATTTTCTCCATTTATTATTTTAACAAATTTTTCAAAATTAGAATATTGTTTGTTATCTACAGAGACAAAAATTAAACAGTTTAAATGCAGTTTTATAAATTCTCCAACATCCATAAATATTTCAATATTCTGTTGGATTTCTCTGATTTTAGTTTTAATAAAATAGTTTAAGAGATTATTTTTCTCAAATATTCTTGTAATAGATCTATGGTATTCTCTTTTATATTTTACTTCTTTGTAATGTTTCAGTTTCGAGATTTTTGGGAGTAGTTCTCTAATTTTTGAGCTTTCAATTATTGAATATCCAATTAAGTTTTCTGAATAATCTATATAAATATAGTAATCAAATTCTTTCTTTTTTTCTTTCATTTTTTTCTTTATATGTTTGTTCATTTTTTTAACCGAAAGTTTTATATAATTCAAACATTTAATTAAGTTGTAAGGGTTGCCTGGAGGAGCTGTGTGGACGCCTTTGGCTTTTAAGCATAGCATAATCGGGGGTTGCATCTTCGGATGCCCACTCTTACTTCTTTTTATGTCAAAAATCTTTGCAGATTTTTGATCACTCCAAAAATCATGGATTTTTGCGGAATTTAAATAAAACATCTTCTATCATCTCCTTTTTAATTATTAAATCAGCATATTTTCTTCTTCGAAATGTTTTCAAAGCAATTCTATGTCCAGCAGATTTTTCTTCATTACCTTTTCTTTGAGTTATTTTAATATTATTAAGATAATTTTGTTCTTTAAAGAGCAGAGGAAGTAAATTTTTAATTCTTCTAAAACTAACATCTTTACAAATCTTAATTTCACTAACATTATCTAAATCATCTTTAATACAATAATAAATTAAGATACAATGTAATTTTTCAATTAAATTAATGACTTGGTTTTTGTATTTTTTTATTAAATCTTTCTTTGTATCGCTTCTTAAATAAACACTTTTTTCAATTCCATTACTTCTACTAAATCCAAGAGCAGAATCATAATTAAGTTGTTGAATCTGCCCACTTATATCAATCTCTATTTTCATCTTTTTTTCAGCTTCTTTTCTTTTTCCTTTCATTTCTTCTCCTTTTTATTTTTAATTTGTTTTCTATTTTCTTTTATTTTTTCTTCTTTTATTTTAAGTCTGCTTTGGTTCCCCTAAATATGCTGTAAATGTAATAACAGATGACCTTGGCTCATTAGCAACAGACACAGTTTCTGCTGAAGGAACTGTAATATTTATATCAATTGAAGCATTATTACATAATGTTTGATAACCAGAAGTAAAATTTAATCTATTAATTGCATAATTTGTTGTTCCGGGAGCAGTAGCATTTGTCCAGGAAGTATTTGTATTACCATAAACAAAACAACCACTAGTTAAATTTCTAATTTTAAACTGGAAATATTTGCTTGGATTTGACTGACTATTCCATAAAGTAGTAAAATTAATTGTAATATTAAGCTCTGTATTTCCATCATTTCTTAAAATTAATGGCGGAGGAGCATTATCAGTTGTATCATTTGATTCTGAATTATTCATACTTCCAAAATTAATTGAATTTACAGGCAAACTAATTGTGATTAAAGATTGTATTGAAATATTTCTTTCTGTAGTATTCCAAGCAGAATAATTTATTCCATCATAAGAGCGAACTGTCCAATTATAATATTGAGTATTATCACTTAAACATTTTAAAAAATTCGTTGGAGTATAACTTGTTGAAGCACCTGCAGAAACATTACCAGGAGTCCCGCCACTAACAATACTTTCTCCACTCCAGCAAGTTAGATTTATTTCATAAACCAAAGCAGAAGGCCCTCCTCCTGCATCACTTCCTGCTGACCAAGTGAAAGTAGGAGTCCTGTTTGTTGTAAGATTATTATTTGCAGGAGCAAGAAGAGATATAACACTTGGAACTACATTTGTAGTAAATGTAATTTGTGCTGTATTATTAATATTATTAGTAGTATCATTGCACCAGAATATTGCAGTATGGCTTCCATCATTCATTGAAGAATTTGTAAAATTAGCCCCTGTCAGCGAAGAATTCAAAGTCATTGTGTAGTTTGTTACCCAATTATTTATTGTAAACTTGCAAGAACTAAGATTTTCATTACTGCTTACATTAAAATGTGTTGTTACAGCAGATAAACTTGTATAAGTTGCATTTGCAGGGGAAATTATTGTTATAATTGGGGCTCCTGTATTAATTGTAACAGTCCTTGTTTCAGTCGCGTTAACATTCCCTCCATAATCTTGTGCATAAGCTTTAAAGTTATGAGAGCCATCTGCTAAGTTTGTGAAGTTATTACTTACATATTTAGAGGTTTGATTTGCATAAAGTGACGCAATTTCAGAAGCTGACAAGCTTCTGTTGAAAATTAAAACATCATCAATTGTACCATTGAACGAGCCCACCCCCCCTATAACCCAAGTGTTTGCTGATGGAGTCTGAGTGGAAGCAACTGTGCTTCTGTTTATTCCATTAACATACAGGGTTAAATCAGTGCTATTATGGACGCAGAATACTTGATACCAGGTATTTACAGAAACTGTATAATAATCAGTTTCAGTTTGGGTATCAGCACATAGCACATAGGAGGAAACTCTGGCTATTACATAATCGCCAGTGTCGCCATCAGAAATAGGATAGTCATTTGCCCCCCCCATTTTAGCCCATTTAATCCAGCCTCCGAAAGTAGATGAGTTTTCACTGAGGACAAGAGAAGTGCTGATGTAATCACTGCTCCCACCAAAACTAAACCCCTTCCCCATTTTTCCAGCTGTCTGAACAGCATTTCCTTGTGCTGTCCCATTATTTATTCCCATATAATCAACAACACTATTTGCACTTCCATTTGTATCATCCATTCTCCACCACGCAACAAGCGAATTATCAAAATTAATAAATGTTGAAATATTTGAAGCACTATCATTTGCAGTTACATTTACAAAAATACTATTATAATTAATTGTTCCATAAGGAGTTGGAGAAGTGAAGTTTATTTGAGGATAAACAGTATCAACATAGAAATTATAAGTTGAAGAATACCCAAAATTATTAACAGTATCATTACAAGAAATAATAAAAGTATAACTTCCATCTGCAATTGAAGAATTAGTATAGTTAGCTCCTGTTGAGCTTGAATTTAAAGTCATTGTCACATTTGCTGTTCCTGAAATGCTTAAACCACACCAACTTCCAGCTTCATTTAAACTTACATTGAAAGTTACAGCTGTATTAATGTTAGAGTTATTTACAGGAGAAATTATTGTTATTATTGGAGCAGTTGTATCTTTGCTGAATGTTACTGTTGTTGTATAATTTTTATTTCCAGCTGTATCATTGCAATAAGCTCTTACAATATAACTTCCATCTGCAATACCTTTGTAAGAAGTAGCATTAAATCCTGTGTTTGAAGCATTTGCAGTCATTGTGTAATTATTTTGACCAGCATTTAAACTATACATACAGCTTCCAGCTTCATTTAAGCTGAAATTAAATTGTATTGATGAGGTAGCGTAAGTAATATTTGTTGGACTGAGTATTGTTACAATTGGGGCAGTTGAATCAACACTAAAAGTAACACTTGAGGAATTTTGAATTCCTGATGTATCATTAATATAAACTGTCCAAGTGTTAGAGCCTTCAATAGCAGTTAAACCCGTCCAATTAATTCCACAAGTTACAGGAGTTGAATTCCATACCCCACTACTATTACTCCACCAACACTTATCTGGATTAGATGCATTAAAAGTATAATTCAAAGTATGAGTTATTGTATTATAAGTTGTATTTATAGGATAGGTTATATTAAGTGTAGGGCTGATATATCCTTTAATAACTACTTTAACATAAAGATTTGATTGAGATGTTATAGAAGCAGAATAAGAAGCAGTTCCTCTCATATCAACACTATTAACAGGAATTGTATAATTTGAATTATTCCCATAATAAGTAAAATTTCCTGTAAAATTAGCATCTGTAAGACCATCCCATACAAAAGTAATTGTTCCTGTTTGAGCTCCTGCTATAGCATCAAAATTATAAATCAAATAAAGTGTTCTTGGATTTGATGTATCATTCCAAGAATCAATAGCTAAATGATATTCTAATCCTCCAGAGGAAATATTTGAATAAAACTCAGAATAATTATTTGGAGGATTAATTACTTCCATATCATAAACATCAAATCCTGAATTAGCTTGTGAAAGAACTTTTAAATACATACTTGTATTATAATTAATATTAAGTGCTCCATAAATCTGTAAATTTAAAGTTCCAGCTGTATTATAAGCATAAGCTTTTATTCCTCCAAAATCAAATTCTAAGTTATGAAAACCAGTTGTTAAAACTTTTGAAATTTCAAAACCTGTTTCATTACATTCATAAT